>Ga0207667_10009493_pt1 | contig 11453 bp, 9 predicted proteins | sample KBSCornC52_FD_184301 | JGI IMG/M metagenome (GOLD analysis project Ga0207667, IMG submission 184301) | Corn rhizosphere microbial communities from Kellogg Biological Station, Michigan, USA - KBS Corn C5-2 (SPAdes) (version 2) | ecosystem: Host-associated > Plants > Roots > Rhizosphere > Soil ...
CTCAGCTGGTTAGAGCACAGCACTCATAATGCTGGGGTCGGTGGTTCAAGTCCACCTATCACCACCAGATACCCGTCGCTGCATGTGCAATCATGCGTATGCGGCGCCGTCCGAAAAACCCGCCTCTTCGAAAGAAGGGCGGGTTTTTTGTTTTACGCCTTTTGCTTCACCTCCGCTTCTTAGCTTGTCGCTAGAAGAAACTCTCCCCAAATCGCCCAGATCTCGAATATTCTTGAGAAAAATGGGAAAAAAACGGGGGAAGGTTTGAATTTTTTCTGGGTCAATATCGGCAAATCGCATAAAGAGGCCATTGAAGGCCATTTTCTTTGGGCACCGATACACAGCGAAAAACCAAAGACAGATGGAGGCGTACGGACGACTTACTTTAGTCACTGGAATTCAGTGGCCACTGTCCGCGCTGGCGACATCATCTTCTGTAATGTCGATCGTAAGATCGCCTACGTCGCCATCGCAAAATTGGATGCCGACGAAGCAGCGCCTCCCTCTACCCGGACCTTTACAGAATGGGATCCAAATGGGCGGCGCGTGGATGTCGAGTTCATCCCACTCGAACCGCCCATCAGTATTGAAGGCTACATTCTCGATTCATTCAAGGATCGCTATAACGACCGTTGCACGCCACGCGTCGTCACAAAAACCGGCACTATCTTTCAAGGGTATATGGCATCGTTACCGACCGATGCCGGAATTGATTTATTGCGCCTAGCGGGCGACCAAGAGGAAGCAATCGCCACTACATCGCTCAATCTAAGCGCACCAACAATGTCGCAAAGAAGATCTGCTTCGCCCACAACTAAACAAGCACTGCGCGAAGCACGGATTGGTCAAGGGCGCTTTAGGCGCGACTTACTTACTCTTTGGCAGCGCTGCCCGATCACCGGCATCACTAACCCAGATCTACTGATCGCAAGCCACGTCAAACCCTGGGCCATTTCTTCCGATGAAGAAAAGTTAGATCCTTACAACGGTTTCCTCTTTGCTGTTCATATCGATCGTCTGTTCGATAAGGGCTTGATCAGTTTTGACGGTGAAGGGCACATCCTCATTAGCCCGCATCTCTCCGAACGAGATGCTCTCGCCTTAAATATTCATCACGGAATTAATCTTCCTTTGCGGCAAGAGCACCAAAAGTACTTGGAAGCACATCGGAACATTTTTGATCTATGAGAACAAAGTGGGCTGGTTACGCCCACTCCCCAACGCCAAACCTCATCAATACTTCTGACAAATCTGCAACGATCCTCATTACTAATTAACTTAAGTCAAGATCGCCAACGAAGACGTAAAACCGAACTGTTAGAATTTACCCCGCAAGTCAAAAAGAACGGAAAGGCCCACAACGGCCGCCAACACACCAGCGGGAGACCACTCGATGCGGCAGTTCCAAGCCACTCCCACGCACAGCATCCGATACAAAGCCGCTGAGCCAGCATCGGCTGAGATACGTTGCGTACTCTCGGTACAGTGCAATCTGACGGAACGCCGCACCTCACACTACGTCAGCCGCACCACCCTCGCTGGCACGATGTCTGCATACCGCATCTGCATTGCGTTGCACGCACGCGCGAACTCCTGAGCAAGGCATCCCGCCACGCAAGAACATGAATTTGCTCTCCAAGAATTCCCTGGCAGTCCATCTGCTGCGCATCATCTTCGGCAGTTACTTTCTGGTGACGCTGATCGTGACCTGCCTGCAACTTGGCGCTGAATATGAGCACACGCAGTCCGGGGTGGACAACGAATTGCGGGCCATGGACCTGACCTTCGGTGCCAGCCTGGCCAGCTCCACCTGGCGCTTCCAGGGGGACGTGCAAAAGGCCACCCTGCGCGGCATCAGCAACCTGCCCGTGGTCACCGGCGTGAAGATCGAAGACCCGCAAGGCAAGCTGGTGATGGCCCTGGGCAATATCATCGATCACGATGGCAAACAGATCCACGTCGACGCCGACGGCGCGCGCAGTGCCGTCAAGCCGGGTTTCTTCAATGCCGCCACCAGCCATCGCTTCCCGATTCTCTATCGCGATGAACACGGCGTCACCCACGACATCGGTGCCTGGACCGTCTATTCCAGCCGCCACGTGGTGATCCGCAAGGTGGCCTACGGTTTTACCCTGATCCTCATCAACTCGGTCATCAAGACGCTGGTGCTGTGGTTCATCTTCCTCTACGTCTTCCATCGCTGGCTCGGACGGCCCATCACCCGGCTGTCGGACTTCGTGCGCGGACAGGATCTGAACCAGCCCGATCACCCCGACAATCCGCAACGCATCCGCCTTCGCGGACGCACGCGCCATGAGCTGCACTTCCTGGCCGATGCCATCAACGCGATGCTGTCCAGCCTGCGCAAGCAGTCACGCCAGAACCGCGCCCTCTACGCGCAACTGGAACAGGAAAAGGAATCCCTGCGCGCCCTCAACAAATCGCTGGAGCTGCGCATCGCCGAACGCACGCGTGATCTGGCGCAGGCCAACGAACGTCTGCGTTCACTCAGCCTCACCGATGGCCTCACCGGCATCGCCAACCGCCGCAGCTTCGACGAGACACTGGATCACGAATGGCGGCGCAGCCTGCGCCACGCCAAGCCGCTCACGGTGGCCTTCATCGACGTCGACTGGTTCAAACCCTACAACGATCATTACGGCCACGTGGCAGGGGATGCGGTCTTGCGTCAGGTAGCGCAGACACTGCAGCACACCATCGGCCGCGCCGGTGAAACCGTAGCGCGCTATGGCGGTGAAGAATTCGCGGTAATCCTCGCCGAGACCGATGGCCTCCAGGGCCAGCACATCGTGCAGCGCATGTGCGATGCCATCCATGCACTGAACCTGCCGCATGCCGGATCGGCTCTGGGCCGCATTACCATCAGCGCCGGCGTGGCCTGGTGCGTTCCGGCCCATCCCGACGCGCGGCTGGAATCCTTGCTGCAAGCGGCCGACCGGGCGCTCTATCAAGCCAAGACCGATGGCCGCAATCGAGTGTTGCTGGCAGCGGCGTTGCCGCCGTCGTCTTCCGCTGCCCCCATCTGAAAAGGAAGTCGTGCATGCTCCATCGTCATTGGCTCAAACCCCTCGCCCATCTGATGTGCTGCGCGTGCTTGGCGGCCATGTTGCCCATCGCGATGGCAGCCGACCAGATCACCTGGGGCAAATACAATGTGCCGCCCTACATGATTCGCAGCGGAGAATTCGCGCATCAGGGCATCTTCGATCTCACCCTCAACGTGCTGAAAAAGGAAATGCCCGGCTACGAGCACGTCGAACTGGAGGCCCCCTTCCCGCGCATCAACAGCGAGATCCGCAAGGGCAGTCACTGGTGCTTCAACGGCATGCTCAAGACTCCGGAGCGCGAACATTACGGCTACCTCTCGCTGCCGATGTCGATCTTCCTGCCGCTGCGCATCATCGTGCGGCGTGATCGCGTGGAGGAATTCAGGCACAGGACCTCGCTGACGGGCTTGCTGCAAGACCCACGGCTGACTACATCGGTGATGCGTGACCGCTCCTACAGCCCGACGGTGGACAAGCTGCTGGCCACCTATCCGCCGCGTGAAAATTATTCCGAACAGATGGAAGCGATCGGCATGCTGCTGGCCGGTCGCCTTGACTACATGGTTGAGCTGCCGCTGCTGGCCTTCGACCAGGCGCGCGCCATGGGCCATGCCGGCGAACTGGTGGCGCTGCCGATGCGGGAGGCCAATGAAGTCGTCTTCAATCGTGTGATGTGCCCCCATAACGAATGGGGCCGGCAAGTGGTGGAGCAGGTCAACAAGGTCCTGCTGGCCCAACGCGCCAAGCCATCGTATCGCGCCATCGTCGAGAAATGGCACGATCCGGAATCGGTGGCGGAAATCCGCAAGATCTATGACAAGGTGTTCCTGAAGATTCCCTGAGCGTGTTGCTCACTCGCGCAGGCCGCCCGCTTCCATCACATCCCAGCACGCGCCCATGGTGTGATAGTCCACCTTGCCGGCGGGCGACTTGGTGTCTTCCAGCTTGCTGCCATCGGCGGCCAGAATGCGGAACCAGGCCCCGTGATGATGATCGACCAGATGCGCCCAGCTCCACGCCCAGATGGCGTGATACTGCTGGCGGAAACGTTCTTCCCCGGTCACGCGCCACAAACGCCATGCACTGGCGAAGGACTCGGCCTGGACCCAGAAATATTTGTCGGTGTCATACGGCCGCAGGTCCGGATCGAAGCCGTAGATCAAACCGCCATACAGAGCATCCCAGCCATGCTGCCACGCCGCGTCCTGCAATTCGGCAGCACGCGTCACGTAGGCAGGTCGCGACTCCTGTGCATGGGCGATCAGCAGCAGCTTGGCCCACTCGGTCTGGTGGCCGGTCTGGAAGCCCCAGGGCTTGAAAATGTTGTCGCGGTTGCCGCGGTTGTAGTCGTGATCCAGAGACCAGTCCTGACGATAATGCTCCCACACCAGATCCTGCGATTGCCGTGCCAATCCAAACACGAAGCGCTCGATCAGCAACTGCGCACGCTCCAGATAGACGGCGTCCCCGGTGGCGACATGAGCAGCCAGGCAGGCTTCGCACATGTGCATGTTGGCGTTCTGGCCGCGATAGGGAATCAGCTCGCCGGAGGGCGTGATCTCGTCCGCATACGCTTCATGCGCAGGCTCAAAGAAAGCGCTCTCCATGCGTTCATACGCCTGCGCCACCTGCTGCGCATCACACAGGCCGACGCGATGTGCCTGCGCGAATGCCAGCAGCACGAAGGCCTGGCCATAGGCCATGACGGTGCCGTCCTCGATCTGGCCTTCGCGCAGGGTCCAGGCATACAGGCCGGCCAACGGCCCCCCTGCATGACGGAAGCGCTGCAGATGCGCCAGGGCATGGCGCGTCTGTTCCAGATAGCGTGATTGCCCGGTATGCAGATACGCCATGGACTGCGTAAAGACCAGCCGCGTCGCGCTGACCAGATGCCGATGGCTGCGCTCATAGACGCTGCCATCGTCCTTGAGGTAATGGAAGAATCCGCCCTCGGGATCGATGGCATGGCGGTCGTAAAAGGCCAGCGTATCGGCCACATGCGCCTGGAGGAAGGCGCGGCTTTCGAGATCGGGAAGGGACATGCCGGCTCCGGATGGGGAAGAGAGTGTCATTGCGCGGCATCCTTCTGACGCCATTTGTCGAGGATCACGGCCAGCACGATGACCGCGCCCTTGGCTACGTATTGCCAGAACGAGGACAGGCCGAGAATGGTCAGCCCGTTGTTCATCACGCCGATGATCAGCGCCCCCACCACCGTCCCCCAGATCGTGCCCACACCACCCATGAGGCTGGTACCGCCCAGCACCACGGCGGCAATCGCGTCCAGTTCATAGCCGCTGCCCCAGTTGCCGTTGGCTCCGTACAGGCGGCTGGCCGACATGGCACCGGCCAGACCGGAGAACAGGCCGCTGATCGAATACACGAACAGCAGCACCAGCCCCACGCGGATACCGGTCAGGCGCGCCGCTTGCAGGTTGCCGCCGATGGCGTAGATGTGCATGCCCAGCACCGTCTTGCGCAGGATCACCCAGGACAGCAGCACCACCGCGACCGCCACCCAGATCAGCCAGGGGACGTGCAGGAAATCGCCATTGCCTATCCATTCGAAACTGGGGATGTCATTGTTCAGCACCGTGGTGCCATCGGCCAGCAGATAGGCCGCCCCGCGGAAGGCCGTCATCGTGCCCAGCGTCACCACGAAGGCATTGATGTTGAGGAAGGCCACCATGGCCCCATTGACCATGCCCATCAACAGCCCCGACACGATGAACATGGGAATCGACCAGCCCGGCGCGGCACTGAGCGATATCTGCATGCCCAGCACCGCCGACACTGCCAGCACGGAGCCGACCGACAGGTCGATGCCGGCGGTAAGGATGACGAAGGTCATGCCGGCCGCCAGTACCAGGTTGATGGCGACCTGGCGCAGGATGTTCATGGTGTTTTCGGTGGTGGCGAAGTTGGAACTGCCGTCGCCGCTGAGATAGATGGTGAGCGCATAGAACAGCAGATACAGCACCACCAGTACCGGCAACATGCCCAGCCGGTGCAGCAGCCATTGCGACGCCGTGGAAGAGGAACGCGCCGCAGCCGCGTTCTTGTGCAGAGGAGTTGGATGTGCCATGACTAGAAGGAATGAGAGGAAGGAGAAGAAGGCAAGCCCGAATGCGCGATGCCGTAAGCCGGAGCGGCCTGTCCATGCGCACCATGCATGCCCCCCGCATCGGTGGCCAGATGCATGATGGCTTCCTGGGTGATGGCCGCGCCGGCCAGCTCACCGGTGATGCTGCCCTCGCGCATGACCAGCACGCGGTCGCAGATGCCGATCACTTCCGGCAGCTCGCTGGAGATGACCACGACGGCCACGCCCTGTTCGGCCAGCTTGTGGACAAGTTGATAGATCTCGCTCTTGGCATAGATATCCACACCCCGCGTGGGCTCGTCCAGGATCAGGACCTTGGGTGCAATCTCCAGCCAGCGCGCCAGCAGGACCTTCTGCTGGTTGCCGCCGGAGAGCTTGCCCACCGCCACGCCGGGATGCGCGACCTTGACGTTGAGGCGCTGTATGGCATCGCGCGCCACGCCATCCAGCGCGCCGCTGCGTACCAGTCCCAGCGTGCTGTGGCGGCCCGCCACGTTCATGGTGGCGTTGGCCCCCACGGCCATCTGCAGGAACAGGCCCTGGCCCTTGCGGTCTTCCGGCACGTAGGCGATGCCGGCACGCATCGCAGCGCGCGGTTCATCGATCTGCACCACCTGGCCATCCAGCAGCACGTGGCCGCCGCTGCGGGCATCGGCACCGAAAAGCAGGCGCGCCAGTTCGGTACGCCCGGCACCGACCAGTCCGGCAAAACCGAGCACCTCCCCGGCACGCACCGCGAAGCTGGCCGGCCTGACCTTGCCGCCCGCCAGATCCTGCACCTGCAACACCACCGGCAAGGCCGCCGCGCGTTCCGGGGCCATGCGGGTGTGCTGGTAGAACTCGCCCAGCGAGCGGCCCACCATCATCTGCACGATGCGTTCGGAATCGATCTCCTCGCGCGCCAGTTCGCCCACGAAGCTGCCATCGCGCAGTACCGTCACGCGATCCGCCAAGGCATACACCTCGGCCATGCGATGGCTGATGTAGATGATGGCCAGGCCCTCATCGCGCAGGCGTTTCACTACGCCGAAGAGATGCTCGGTCTCGCGTTCGGAGAGCGCCGCCGTCGGTTCATCCATGATGACGATGCGGCTGCGATGCACCAGGGCACGGGCGATCTCGACCTGCTGCTGTTCGGCGATGGAAAGACGTCCGGCCCGGTCCGAGGCACGGAAGCTGGCGCCCAATTGGCGGAGGACGGCATCGGTGCGCGCGCGCATGGCGGCGTGATCGATCAGCCCCCAGCGTGTGCGCAGTTCGCTGCCCATGAAGACATTGGCGGCCACGCTGATGTTGGGCGCGACCGCCAGTTCCTGGTAGATCAGGTTGATGCCGGCGGCGCGGCTGGCACCGGGGTCGCGCAGCGACACCGGCTTGCCGTCCAGCAGGATCTGGCCGTCATCGGGCGCATGGACGCCGGAAAGCACCTTCATGAGCGTGCTCTTGCCGGCACCGTTCTCGCCCATGAGGGCGTGGATCTCGCCGGGACGGATGGTCAGGTGCATGTCCGACAGCGCGCGCGTGGCCCCGAAGGACTTGCTGATGCCGGTCATCTGCAGAATGGGAGTGGAAGTCATGGCAATCAAAGAAGGCAGCCGCAGGACGGCAAGCGCGTCCCGCAGCCGGACGGTCTCCTGACTGCGGACGCTGCGGATCGGGCTCGCTCACCTGTCAGGTGAGCTACCAGATGCGTGGCTTCAGTTGGCCGGGACCCAGCCCTTGTAATCCGCCACGTTGTCGCGCGTGATCAGCTTGACCGGCAGCAGCTTGACGGCCTTCTCGGGGGCGCGGCCATTCATGACCTGATAGCCGATGGCCACGCTTTCAGCAGCCATGCCATACGGGTCCTGCGCGGGCGAGGCGGCGAAGAGCGACTTGCTGTCCTTGAGCGCGCGCTCGGCATCGGGCGCACCATCGACACCGGTGATGACCTTGATGTCGCTGCGCTTGGCCTGGCGGATCGCCAGTTCGGCCCCGATGGCGGTCGGATCATTGATGGCGAAGACGCCATCGATCTTGCCTTGCGCGGCCAGCAGATTGGACATGGTGGTCATGCCGCCATCACGGCTGCCGCCGGCGTTCTGGTTGTCGGAAAGGATCTTGATGCCGGGCGATTTCTTGAACTCGGCCTTGCAGCCGGTGACGCGGTCCATCACCGCCGACACCGGCGGACCATTGACGATGACCACATTGCCCTTGCCCTGCAGCTTGTCGGCGATGAACTTGCAGGACTCGGCGCCGGCCATGGTGTTGTCCGACATGACGGTTACGTCCGCACCTTCTGCTGCCACGTCCACGGCCACCACCACGATGCCGGCCTTCTTGGCCTTCTTCACGGCCGGGCCGACGCCCTTGGAGTCGGCCGCATTGAGCACGATCAGGTCGACCTTGTTGGCGATGAAGTTCTCGATCTGGCCGACCTGGGTGTTGAGGTCATACTTGGAGGAGACCACGGTGACCTTGGCGTCCGGATTGATCTTGTGGGCGCCGCTTTCAGCGCCCTTGGCGATGGCCACGAAGAAGGGATTGGCCAAATCGCCGAGGGTGACACCAACCGATTTCAGGGGCTTGTCGGCGGCCTGTGCAGGGGCCGTGGCGACGCCCAGTGCAAGAGTGGCGCAGGCGATGGCGAGGGTTTTCTGGATCATGCTGGTCTCCGTTCTTGTTGGAAGTTCGAGGGGGATGGCTGGGGCCTGTCGCAGCCCTTTGCTGCTTGCTGCTTGCTGCATACAACACGCCGGAACAGTCAGTCCCGGCGAACAATCTGGTCGGCACGGCTGCGCGTCGTTTCGATCAGCGCTGCATTGATCTCATCGCTGTTCATCACCCACGCCTCCGCCGCGGCCGGGCCGCGGCCAAACTGTACGTGGCGCGCAATCAGCCGCTGCAGCCGCACGGCAGGATCGACATCGACATACCAGACCTCATCGAGCAAGGGCCGCACGCGCGACCAGTGGCCGCGGTCGAGCAGCAGGTAATTGCCTTCGGTGATGATGAGCCGGGTGTCGGCGGGAATGGCGATGCTGCCGGCAATGGCTTCCTCGATCTCGCGCAGGAATTGCGGTGCGTAGATGACTTCATCGGCCTGCTGCTGGCGCAGCCGCGCCAGCAGATGGACATAGCCGGCGCTGTCGAAGGTATCTTCCGCCCCTTTGCGGGTGGCGCGGCCCAGGCGTGCCAGCTCCGCATTGGCGAGGTGGTAGCCATCCATGGGCAGGATGACGGACTGCGTCAGCCCTTGCGCATGTGCATGCGCCAGCAGCGCAGCGGCGAACGTGGACTTGCCGCTGCCGGGCGGACCGGCAATGCCGAGTATGGTGCGCTGGCCTCGGGCCAGCAGCGCTGCGAGCCGGTCGCTGAAGGGGGCCGGAATCATGGTCGACTCATTCCTTTTCTAAGGACGGCCTGTCAGACCGTCCACACGCGCCTTGCGCGTTCTTTATTGAAATGCAGCACAACAGCAGCATCTCCTGTTGTGCTTGCTTCGCCCATCTGCCGCATTGCAGGCGGCTGTCGTACCAACCGGATGCGGATATGCGCGAATTGCGGAAAGCCGACAAACTAAGCGATTCTGTCTCCTGAATTTCAGCACTCCTGAATATTCATGCGTTATTTCTAATTATTGCTAGTTCCTCGTCGTCAACGCGATGAAATTTTCTTTGAATTTTTTCGATATCGATCCCCTTATGAATAAGTCAGATCATTTTCAGACTGCATGAAAAAAGGACGCTACCGCGGTGGTAGCGTCCTTGTGATTGTCTTTTTCGCGCAGGGCGAAAAAGGCGTCATGCAATGAGATCAGGCCCCGGCCAACGCCGCCGCATCTGCCACCACGGTGGCATAGCGATCGGCCAGTTCGGTCAGCGCCACACGCTGGACCTCGGCCGCCGTGACCGGCGCACCGCCCAGAGGATCAGGCAGGTCGCGGGTGGCGCAGGCAGCCGCCACGACCGTGGAGGCATAGCCATGGTCCAGCGCCGAGCGCACAGTGGCACTCACGCACATGTGGGTGGCAAAGCCGGTCACGATCAGGGACTTGCGGCCGGTCTTCCTGATGGCCTCGTCCAGCGCAGTGCCGGCGAAGGCATTGGGCAGACCCTTGGGCAGCACCAGTTCCTCACCCTGCGGCTGCACGCCGTCGATGATGGCCACGTGCGGGCCTTGCGGATCGAACATGGCACTGCCCGGCTTGCTGTGGTGGACGATGTGGATCACCGGCGCACCGGCGGCACGGGCCTGGCGCAGCAGCTCGGCGATCTGGCCGACCGCGGCATCGATGCCGGCCAGCGGCGCGCGGCCAGTGGTGTATTCGGTCTGGTGGTCGATGATGAGCAGGACGGCTTCCTGCCAGGTGGCGGCGCGGGCGCTGCCACCGGCGATCTGGATCAAGGTCTGGGGAGAGGACATGCGCGGTTCCTTGTTAAAAAATGTTCGAGAGAAGTCGATAAAACGCTGCAACTGAACGTCAATGCACAGTGACGGACCATCTTAGTCCGATAAAATTCGCACTGCCATTCACCAAAATCGCCAGCCGCCTGTGAAAAAATTAACAGCCCGCAGCAAGGCCGCGCCCTTGCCCTCCCCGCAAGCCATGCATGCCGCCCTGAATGCCGACTGGGAAAGCCTGCGCAGCTTCGTCGCTTTCGTCGAGGCCGGCAGCCTCTCCGGGGCGGCCCGCGCGCTGGGCGTCACGCATGCCACCATCGGCCGCCGCCTGCACCTGCTGGAAGAGGCCTTGCAGGGTCCGCTGTACCTGCGCCGGGCCGAGGATGTGGAACTGACCCGCCTGGGCGAGAGCGTGCTGACGGCTGCCCGCGCCATGCAGGAACAGACCCGGCAACTGGCGCGCACCCTGGCGGGCGGGGACCTGCGGCTGGAAGGCAAACTGCGCCTGGCCTGCACCGATGCCATCGGGACCATGTTCCTGGCCCCGCGCCTGCCCGCTCTGCTGGAGCAATGGCCAGCGCTGGATGTGGAATTCGCGCTGGGACACCAGACCCTGAGCCTGGCGCGGCGCGAAGCCGACCTGGCCCTGCGCTTCGGCAAGCCCCAGGATGGCGAACTGATCGCCAGGCCGCTCGGTGCAGTGCGCTTCTACCTCTGTGGCACGGCTGACAACGTCGTGCAATGGCACCGGGCGCGCAAGATGGCCCCCTTCGTGGCTTATGACGACGGCGTTCCGGACATTCCGGAGACGCGCTGGATCGCTGACCATGCCGCCGGCAACCCGGTGCGTTTCCGCAGCACCAGCCTGGTGGCGCAATGCATGGCCGCGCGCGCCG
>Ga0207667_10009495_pt1 | contig 11453 bp, 6 predicted proteins | sample KBSCornC52_FD_184301 | JGI IMG/M metagenome (GOLD analysis project Ga0207667, IMG submission 184301) | Corn rhizosphere microbial communities from Kellogg Biological Station, Michigan, USA - KBS Corn C5-2 (SPAdes) (version 2) | ecosystem: Host-associated > Plants > Roots > Rhizosphere > Soil ...
CCGTAAAGCCCTTGCAGTCGCGCGACTTCCGCTTGCGCCGCGCGCGTTGCAGTCTCAGTCGAAGTCAGATCACCCAGATCGGCTATCAACACGGAGGGGTCCAGGACGAGACCTACCGATTCGAGCCGTTCCGGAACCTGTGCCGCGCGGGGGCGTTCGGTGACGATACCTAACGCGTTGCGTTGCTCTGGTGTCAGAGACGCTGCGGGTGGGACGGCAGCAGCGACGGGGGCTTTGTCATCATCGTCGTCATCCGCGAGGCCCAATGGGCATGCCAGAACGGTAAGGAACCCGATCCCCAAGATCCATGCGAGTGACTTGTTCACGATCCCACTCCGAGTGTTTGGGAGGACTTCGCGAGCGCGATTTCAGGCCCGGAGAGCGGGGCGTGCAGCACGTTCTCGAGATCATCGCGAGCAGCCTGCAGGCCCGCCCGCATTTCCAGGACTTCCAACTCCGCCCGGATTGCCAGGATTTCCGCGCCGACGCGCTCCAGGCCGTTCGCCTCGCCTAGACGCAAACCGAGCTCGCTTTGCTGCACCTGACGGCGAGCGGTTTCCAGGCGCCGCTCCGCCGTCGCCGCACTTGCCCGCGCGAGATTCTCCGCGCGCTCGGCCGCTGTGATCTCGCCGTAAATGTCCGCCTGCAGCGCCAGCAGGCGTTTCCCGGCGAGCTCCCGGGCTGCCCGCGCTTCGGCGATCTCTCCCTTGTTGCCATTCAACGGCAGGGTGAAGCCAACATCGAGCGGAAACTTGGCGATCCCGTGATCCCAGTAGTAGCCCGGGCCGATCGTGAGCTGCGGATACTGCTGGATCACGGCTAACTTGAGGCGTGACTCCGCAATCGCATACTCTCCGATCGCCACGGCGAGGTCGGCCCGCGACAACAACGCCTGCTCGCGCTTCTCGCGCCGATCCTTTTCATCGATCAATGGGGGCGTGCCCCAGTCGGGCCACGAGAAAGCCAACCCGTCCAATGCTTCCGGCGGCAGTCCGAGAGCTGTTGCAGCGGCGGCCTGGGCAGCGGCCGCTGTGGCTCGCGTCTGGGCTTGCTGTTGCTCGATGTCGATGCGGGATTGCTCGACGGTCACGGTTTCACCGGGCGAGTCTTCGCCGGCGAGCACCCGGTTCTTCTCGAGCGCCAGGAGCTGGTCTTGTGCAACCGCCAGTTTGTCGAGCAGTGTCAGGCGCCGGCGTGCCCCTTCCCAATCGGACAAAGCGGCGCTCAATGCGCGCCGCACCGACCACGTACGGTCCATCAATTGTGAGCGCATGTTGGCGGTATCCGAGCGGGCAATCGTGTGCTCCAGATTTCTCCGTCCAGGGGAGCGCAGCAGCCAATCGAGGCTGAGGCCATAAAGCCAGGGGTGCGCTTCCTGGTGGGCTGCGTATTCGGACTGCAGGGTCAGACCGGGATTCACGGGGAGCGTCGCTGTGATCTCGTGTGCCAGGGCGGCTTCGATCTGCGCACGTGCTACAGCCAGCTCCGGGTTTTGTATCAGGGCCACGGCCAGTAGTTCGCCGCGATCCCAAGTCTGCGGAGGCCAGGACCCACCCGTCCCCGGCAGGAGCCTGGCCAATGAGTCCCGGAGCTGATTGCTATCCAGACGGCGCGTCTCAAACTGCTGCGCGGTGTGTTGGGGATCGATCGGCGCCGCTCGATAGCTCGTGCAGCCGGCGAGTGTTCCAAGGAGGAGCCCGGTCAAGAAGGTCTTCACTGATACGATTCGACGGATGACTGGAGCCGTGCCTGGGGGTGATTTTAATGACAGGTGAGAGTTTGGAGAATGTGTGGCGGAGGAGACGCTCCGAATGCAATCGGCGACACTGTATCTTCAAACATGAGACTGGTGGCGGCGTGTCGCGCGCAACAGACGCTGCGGCGATGGAGATCTGACGGACGTACGGAGTCAGCGATTACGGAAAGCGCGCTTGTCGCTGCCGGTCGCACGGAGCTCCCTCGTCCTTTTTGGACGAGGGAGCCATGCGGTGGATTGCAGGGAGGGTGGCGGCGCTCATACGCCGCCATTGTGACCGTTATCAGTTCGAGTAGATCGCGTTGTCCGCGTCGAGCGAGCCCGCAATCGACTGGATGTCGGCGTTCAACTTCGCTGTGTTGATCTTCGCTGCCGTGACCACTCCGGTCTTGGCGTCCGTCGTGAGGGTGATCGGCGCAGCTATGTTGATCAGCTTGTCACAGGTCAGCAGCCCCCAGCTGGCCACCCAGCGCTGTGCCAGGAACGTAAACGTGTTGTTCGCCGCCGCCGGGGCGATGGGGGGGAAGTTCGTTTCCAGTTTCTGGTCGAGCACCATTTTGGGCAGCGCGCGCAGCATCTCGCGGCAATAGGGCGAGGTTTTGAACGTGGCGTAGGACGCCTGCGGCTGGTCCATGCCCGCGCGGAAGAGGTTATCTTTGGAGAGATCGGGCCTGGTGTCGACCTCGACCATCGGATCACGGCCAGGCGTGCGCGCGACGGGCGTCTTTTGGAGCAGGTGCGCCTGCAACTCGTTGACGGCCTGCGAGGGGACCATCTGCCCCGGATCGTCGAGGCTCGGCATCAACCAAGGTGTGCAGCCGAGGGCAGGAAGCACAAAATAGTCGAGCAGGGAGTTGTCGCCGGGATTCAGGATCGTGGTCGCGCCCCGCAGCAATGCCGCGTTCGCTTTCGTTTTCTGCGCGATCTTGCCGTTGGACGTCACAAGGTACATGGTGGACACATTGTCGCTCTGATCCTGGTCGACGACGGAGAAGCTGCGTACCGTCGGGCAGGTCTGCCCGTCCTTGGCGGTCCCGAGCGCGGGTACCTTCAAAGTATTGTTGATCGCAGCGTTGTTGGCCAGCTTGAAGAACGCCGACGCGTTGCAGAACGCGACCTGGGTGAAGATGCTTCCCCGCGCCCCGTTCACGCAGTTGGCATTCGTCAAGGTAGCCGGATCCGCCGAGGCGAGCGTCAGATTACCGCCGTTGAAACCGATCCAGAGGGCGACGGTTGCGTTGGCTGGCAGCGTCGGAACGACGGGTGCGACGGCCGGTTTCGCGCCGATGTCGATGACGAGCGGGTGATAGATCGAAATCTGGCTGGTCGCCGGATCGAAGACGGCTGCTTCTACGAAGGCCGATTGCGCCGTATTGGCTTCGTGGCAGGGACCCCCTTTGGGATCCGTAGCGACGAGCTTGAAGGGCGTCGAGAGGCCCTTGGCCGACAGTGGATTTGAGGGAACCACGAGCGTGCAGTCCGGATTGGGCGCTGCTGCGTCGGCAGCCGCCGCCACGTCGGGCGCAGCGGTGGCCATCAGCTGTGCGTGCACGGTACTGTTCATGCGCTCCATCTGAGCGAATGCTGTATGGCTGCAAAGTGAACCAAGAGCTGCCAACAGCGCACCGAACGCTGCTCTCGGCTTGAAGGTTGAGGCGGGGCAGTGTGCCTGCCCTTGGGACGTCGCGAATAACATGATAGAACGCTCCTCCACTGTACGATCGAATTCCAAATGCCATGGACGGCGCGCCGCTGTCGGTACGACCCGACAGATGCGCAGCCCAAAGTCCGTCCATGGCTGCCGCAAGATCACCGGCACTCGTCGCTGCTTAAGGAGAGCGACCTCACGCATCAGATATCAACACGGTGCGTTGCCCCGGCAACGTGCAAAGTTACTTGAGCTCGTGAATAAATTCGATGTGCGAAAATGGAAACACTGTTGGTTTGTGACGCGCTCGCCGTGAGAAAACCAACAGTGTCGGCGTTCGAAGGCACCCATTGCGGACCCGATTCGCGTCCGGCGGGTGCATAATCGGCGAGCTATGCGGGTTCTCATTGCAGATCGGAATGCCAGGCTGTTGGAATCGATTTCACGCTCTTTCGGGCGCGAATTCGCTATCCAGGCGGCTGCGAGCTGCGCGGATTGCAAGGAGCTGCTGTCGCAGGGCGAATTCGATCTGGCGCTGATCAGCGAGAAGCTCGCCGACGGCCCGGGGCTGCAGTTGCTCGGCCAGATCGCGCGAGACTCGCCGGATACCTTGAGAGTGTTCGTCGCCAGGCGCGCGCGTCTGGAGCTGCTGAGAGGGAAGCTCGGCCCCTTTGGGCTCTTCCGCACGCTGGGCTATCCGATCGATCCGCAGGAGCTTCTATCCGTGCTGACGCTGGCGCGCGCGGGGCTCGAAGTGAGTGGGTGGCGGAAGCCTGCGGACGCGCCGGTTATGGCGGCGCCCACGAAGCCCGCCACGGGAGAGCCCGCAGCGAGGGAGCCCGCAGCGAGAGAGCTCGCAGCGGAGAAGACCAAAGTCATCAAGTCCCCGGTTGCGAAGGCGGCAGCCACGGGCCCGGCAGTCACGAAGTTTGCAGCCACGAAGGTGGCAGCCACGGGCCCGGCAGTCGCGAAGCTTGCAGCGACGAAGGTGGCAGCCACGGGCCCGGCAGTCGCGAAGGCGGCAGCCACGAAGGCAACAGCCACGGACCCAGCAGTCGCGAAGCCGGCGGCCACGAAGGCGGCAGCCAAGAAACCCGCGCCCGCTCCAGCCGGAGTGCGCGCGACAGTCGAGCGGATTTCGCTTACATCCGCGGATGCGACGTTCGTAGTCGATGTACCGAAAATATTTGCGTCCATCGGGCAAGGACCGCGTGGAGTCAGGGGCGGCCGCGTTCGGGCGCCAGGCAACGGCGCGCCCCGCCCGAACCCGGACGCGCAAAAATCCGTCAGGGACGCAACACCTGACTTGCCGAGGGCGGCAGGTCGGGCTCAACAGGTCGCGTCTCATCCGCCCGGCGCCGCTGGCCAGGCGCAGAGAGTCGCGTTTGATCCCGTTGCCATCACAGGTCAGGCCCGAAAGGTCGCGCTCGATCCGTCTAACGTCGGAGGCCAGGCCCGGAAGGGCGCGTCCGATCCGGCTAACGTCGGAGGCCAGGCCCGAAAGGGCGCGTCTGATTCGGCTGCCGCCGCAGGCCGAGCACAGAGAGGTGCGCCTGATCCATCCGCCGTCGCAGGCAAAGCCGGGAAGTTTGCGTTTGATCCGTCTAACGTCCCTGGCCAGGGTCTGGTGGCGGCATCTAGTGCGCCCAGCGCCGATCCGCGACGTACTCGAGCGCAGCCGTCGGCACCACGGTCTTCACTGTCTCCAGCGGCAGTGGGTAGCAAACCTCGCAACAGGGGTATGGGCAGTCGGGTCGAGTACAAGGCTCCAGTGAGGTCGAAGGTCGCCCTGGGAGCGACAATTGCCGTCGTGTTTGTAGCGACGGCGCTAACCCTCAATTGGGCTGACACGAGCGCGCACGTCACACGGGCACCCGCTCCTGGTCCGACGGTAGAGCAGTCCGCTCTCGCCGTACCACCCTCGAACCCGCCACCTGTTGACTCGAAACCCCCGTTTGGTCCCACATCGAGCGTGGCACGTCGCGTCGAGCCAAAGCCAGACCCGGTGCAATCCGACGCGGAGCCGACAGGCCCACAAATCGCCTCGAGTGCTACTACTCCCGTAGCCGATCCGTCCAGCTTCGGCTCCGAAGCCTACGAAATCATCTACTCCAACTAGGCATCAGTTCACGGGCCTGCACCCCGCATTGCGGTCGCCCGATGCAAAAACGGCATTTCCATCCGGCACAAAGAAAATCTGGTCACGCGGCCTCCGTTTCTCGCTGCACCGAATAAAAACGCGTCAAATCAAATAGTTATGATTAACCTCCGGTGGACTCGGGGGATGGTTTTCCTGCCTTTCCTGGCTTTGCACAATATTGACTTACTCGTCAGTCAGTATTTATTCTGGCTGTGAGACAGCGTCACCAAGAACGCGGGCAGCAGGAGGGGGCAGAAATGAATCGATTGGATTTTGCGATGTCGCTGGTTGTGCTGGCTGTCGTGGCGGCTCCCGCCGCGGGGCAGGTCGGTCCAACGCAGACCGGTGTTAGCAACTCGGACGAGGGACCCAACGGCTCGATGCTTCTCAACGAGATCGTCGTCACGGCCACCCGCCGGAGCGAACGCCTCCTGGACGTGCCCATCAGCGTCACCGCCTTTTCGCAAGAGGACCTCACTCACAAGGGCATCGTCGGCTTGGAGGGGATTGCGCGGGAGACGCCAGGCGCCGTGCTCAACGATGCGAGCGACAACAACTTCCGCCTCACGGCCCGTGGCATTTCGACCAACGGGTGGGGTGCCGGGTTGCAGACCACCACTACCGTCTATCTCGATGACTTGCCGATCAGCACTATCGGTAACACGGTGACGCTCAACCCCAATCTGTACGACGTCGAGCGAGTCGAATTCCTCCGCGGACCGCAAGGCACGCTGTTTGGGTCCGGCTCGTTATCGGGTGCGCTGCGCATCCTGACGCATAGCCCGGACCTTGCGCATTTCGATGCGTCCGCCCTCGTTGACTTCGGCGAGACACCCGATGGAAGTGGACTTCGCCAGCGTTACAACGCGATGGTCAATATTCCGCTGATCACGGGGAGGCTCGGACTTCGCGTTGTCGGGTTTTACCGGAACGAGGATGGTTACATCGACAATGTCGGCACGGGCGTCAAGAACTCCGATGCGCTGATAGACTCGGGCGGGCGCGCCATCCTGCTGTGGGAGCCGACTGACCGGCTCAGTCTCCGGCTGTTGGGATCGTATGAGGACAGCGACCCCAAGGACGCGTCGCTGACGAATCCATTGTTGGGGGAGCGCAAGCGTCTGTCCACGATCCCGGATCTCTACACGTCGATAACGAAAATCTATAACGCCACCCTCGGTTACAAGCTCGGCTTCGCGGACCTCACCAGCTCCTCGACCTACTCGGTTTCGGATAACCAATTCGATGTCGATCTCGCTGGGACGTTCGCGGGGGCCATTCCTTTCTACATCCGTGACGCGTTTCAAACGAAATCGTTCGCCCAGGAGACCCGAATCGTCTCGAGCTCGGGCGGCCGGTTCGATTGGGTGGCGGGTAGCTTCTACCTGTACCGCGACACCAATCTAACGGGTGTGGACCAGGCGACTCCGGCGTTCCTCGCTGCCCGCGGCATCACCGGACTGGGAGCCGACGCAACCTTCAGCAGCTTCCCCAGCGACACGCGCACTTACGAGCTCGCAGGTTTCGGTGACCTTACTTATCACCTCACGGGCAAGCTCTCGGCCACCGGTGGTGTTCGCTACGGCAGATATGGCGGGACGGTTGACAGCAATCCAGGCTTCAACACGCAGTATTTCGTCCATGCACTGTTCGGCATCCCGGGGCCACTGGCGATCGCGCCGAGCACATTGTCGACGGCCCACTACCCCACGGCAGCAAAGGCATCGTGGAAAGCGAGCGTCACATACGAGCCAACACGCAATCTGACGGAATACGTAACTGTGTCTACCGGCTACCGGACGCCAGTCTACAACGCGCGAGCGGGCAGCATCAGTACCGTCACTCCGAATGATCTCGTCATTCCCGCCGGGGCGGGCTCCGACAATCTCACCAACTATGAGATCGGACTGAAGGGACGCTGGCTGGATGGGCAGCTCACCACGAACCTCGCCGCATACTGGATCGACTGGCGCAACATTCAGGTTCAGGCCAACCGCCTTTCGGATTCGGTCCAGTTCGCGACCAACGTCGGTCGTGCCGTCAGCAAGGGATTGGAAGCCGAAATCACCGTTACGCCCGTCCGCGGGCTCGAGCTGGGGTTGAACGGCTCGCTGAATGACGCCAGGGTAACGGAGCTGTCCGCCGAGGAGGCGGTGATCTCGGGGGCGGTCAAGGGCGCGCGTCTGGCGTCGCCGCACCTGCAAGGATCGTTGTTCGGCACATACAACTACAATCTAACGAGCGCCATTACCGGATTCAGCAGCTTCCAGGTCGAGCATGTCGGTTCGTTTCCAAACATGTTTCCAGACTCACCGGGCACACAGGGGAAGCCCAGCCCGCTGTACGGTCATACTGACACCTATACGTATGTCAACCTGGAGACCGGAATCGGGATCGGCAAGACGACGGCGACCTTTTACGTCGAGAATCTCAGCAACAGCAACGCTGTTGTTTACATTCATCCAGAGGCCTTCATCGACAGCCGGTACGCGATCCTCAGGCCTAGGACATTTGGCGTGCGGGCCAGTTACCAGTTTTGACGGAGCCAACATGACGGGTATGGCGCGAAGGCAGACTCTCGCATCCTTGTGCCTCGCCTTCCTGGCGAGCACCGGGCCGGCATCCGGTGCGAGTGAGCCACGACCGGAGGTCCGCGTCAGCGGAGGAATACTTCAAGGAGTCGTCGAGGCGGCTGCGGGAGTGGCCTCGTACAAAGGTATTCCCTATGCCAAGCCGCCGACGGGCGACCTGCGCTGGCGGCCACCCGTTCCAGCGCCCGCTTGGGATGGCGTGCGCGATGCCAGCGCCTTCGGACACGCATGTTTGCAGCCTCCACCACAGCCGACCAGCGTCTACTTCGGCGCCATGGCGTCGACCAGTGAAGACTGCCTGACTCTCAACGTCTGGACGCCGGCCGCTGCCCGGAGTCTGCCAGTCATGGTCTGGATCCATGGGGGCGCGTTGGTGGGCGGGAGCAGCTCCGAGCCCCTGTATGACGGCGTGAAGATCGCTCGGCAGGGTGTCATCTTTGTCTCGCTCAACTATCGGCTGGGTCTCCTGGGCTATCTAGCGCACCCGGCGTTGAGCGCCGAGTCGCCGCAGCATCTATCCGGCAATTATGGCCTCCTCGATCAAATCGAGGCGCTACGTTGGGTGCGCGATAACATCGCCGCATTCGGGGGCGATCCCAAGCAGGTCACGATCGCCGGCGAATCTGCGGGCGGCCTCAGCGTCATCGAGTTGCTTGCCAGTCCGCTCGCGCAGGGCTTATTTACCAGAGCGATCGTACAGAGCGGATATATGCCGTCATATCGTGCGCTGCACGACGACGCCTTTGGCCTGCCTTCCGCGGAGGCTGCTGGCACGGCCCTGGCTGCGGCCGCTGGCGTATCGAATGCCGTAGCGCTCCGTGCGGCCGACCCCGTTGCACTGTTCCGAGCCGGGCTCGCGACCGGATGGCAGCCTGAGCCGGTGATCGACGGAGTCGTGCTGAAACGGCAACTGGCGGAAGTCTTCGCGCGTGGCGAGCAGGCGAGTGTGCCCATTATCGCCGGCTTCAACGAGGGAGAAATCCGATCGCTCCCTTTCCTGATGCCAAAAGCGCCGGACAGCCAGGCCGCGTACATAGCGGATGTGCGGCGCCGCTTCGGCAGCAAAGCTTCTGATTTTCTCGCCGTGTACCCGGGAGTCGATCCAAAGGCGGATGTGAGGGCTTCGATCCGTGATGGCCTATACGGCTGGGCCGCGCAGTATCTGGTCCGGCGACAGACGGCGACGGGCCAGCCGGCCTATCTTTATTTCTTCAGGCACAGCACGCCGGCGGAGCGCGCTCGCGATCTGGCGGCATTCCATGCCAGCGAGCTGCCCTATGTCTTCGGCCAGGTGGGCGTCTCCGCGGCTATCGGGCCGAACTGGCCACGCCCCCCGCTCACGAGCACAGAATCGCACCTTTCGGAAGCGATGCTGAGTTATTGGACGTCGTTCGTGCGGGAGGGCGTTCCCAAAGCGCCAGGTAATCCTCCCTGGCCGCGCTTCACCGAACGGCAACGTGGCTACCTCGATCTCAACGATCGTCCCTACGCCGACCACGATCTCCAGCCCGGCGCATTTGCCTTCGCCGACGCGCTGATAGCGGCCAGGCGGCGGCAGGGGCACGGTTGGCGACTCGACATCGGATTCTCAGCGGGCGATAGCGTTGACGCGCCTGCCACAGGTCGGCAGCCTACGGGGCGATGAGCAACAGCGCTAAAGCAATGCCGGATAGCGGGCGACGCTCCCGGCCCCGAAATCACAAGGCGCGCCTCCGGGAAGCGTCGATTGCACGAATTCTCGATGCCGCCGAACAGCTGTTCGCTGAGTTCGGCTTCCACGGAGTCACGTTGAAAGACGTCGCCGCGCGTGTCGGTGTCAGTTCGACGCTGATTCACTATCACTTCAAAGGCAAGGAAAGCATCTACGAGGCCGTATGGGCGCGCCGGGCACCGCTCTCCGCGCGCAATCGGCTCGATGCGATGCGGCGCTATGCCGAGGAAGTGGGAGATAACGTCACGGTCGAGGGTGCGCTGCGGGCTTGGATCGACACCGACCTGAATGCACAGATAGAAGACGAGGAGCAATGGGCCGCATTCGGCAAGATCGCCGCGCAAGCCAACAGCGCGGCCGGCTGGGGTGCCGAGAAGATGACCAAGTACTTCAATCCGGTCGTGTTGGCCTTGATCGATCTGCTCAAGAAAGCCATGCCGGATTGCGACGAAGCCACGATCTTCTGGGGCTATCACTTCGTGTCCGGCGCCATGACCCATAACATGGCGCGCACCGGCCGACTGGACGAATTGTCGCATGGACTGTGCTCGTCGGCGGATTTCGAAGCCATCAAGCACCACATGGCAACGTTCATGGCGGCTGGTTTCAAAGCAATCTGTCAAGGATCGACTCCCAAGAAGAAGTGAATGACCATCATTGCCCGGGTCGGCGCGATGCAGCCGTATGCGCTTACGCTGGACCGTTTCATCGAGCATGCGGCCAAGTGGCACGGTGCCACCGAAGTCGTGACGAGCGGCTGGGCCGGCGGTTCTGCGGGCACTGGCGCAGGCGGCGCCCGGATAGCATATTCGGGGCTGCGGGATCGAAGCAGGCGGCTGTCGGGCGCGTTCCTCTCCCTCGGTCTCGAGCGGGGTGACAATCTCGCCCTGTTGGCCTGGAACAGCCAGGAGCACCTGGAGTGTTGGTACGGCGCTATGGGCGTCGGGATCGTTTGCCACACGCTCAATCCACGGCTTTCGCACACGCGTCTCGCGAGCATGATCCAACAGGCCGCTAACCGCGTGCTCGTCGTCAGTTCCGATTTGGCGGGTGTCGTCGAGATGCTGATTCCCCTCTGTCCCACACTCGAGCACGTGGTGGTGCTCGGCGAGCCTGGAGAGGAAGTCACCCTACCGACCTACCGGCGCGCCCGTACGTGGCGTTATGACGAGCTCCTGGAGGAGCGTGGTCAGGCCACCACCTGGGGCGGCTTCGACGAGAACGCTCCAGCCGGTCTATGCTTCACGTCCGGTACCACCGGCGCCCCCAAGGGTGTCACCTACACCCACCGATCTAACTACCTGCATACCATTCACCAGCTCCAGGCCGATGTGAGCGGCCTGACTTCGCGCGACTCGCTGTTGATCGCCGTGCCGATGTTCCATGCCAATGGCTGGGGCCTGCCTTTCGCGGGGCCGGCAGCGGGGACGAAGTTGGTATTCCCCGGCCGGCACCAGGACGGGCGCAGTCTCGCAAACCTAATCAATACGGAGGCCGTTACCGTGGCGGCCGGCGTGCTGACGGTTTGGCTCGGGCTCGTCGATCATCTCGATCTTACGGGCGGCGAGGTGCCCTCGCTGCAGCGGATCATGCTTGGCGGTTCATTG
>Ga0207667_10009498_pt1 | contig 11451 bp, 7 predicted proteins | sample KBSCornC52_FD_184301 | JGI IMG/M metagenome (GOLD analysis project Ga0207667, IMG submission 184301) | Corn rhizosphere microbial communities from Kellogg Biological Station, Michigan, USA - KBS Corn C5-2 (SPAdes) (version 2) | ecosystem: Host-associated > Plants > Roots > Rhizosphere > Soil ...
TTAGGCGCGTCGCGATGTCGTGCGGCGAGCTGTACTTCCCGTCGCCGTCGCCATCGATGCGGATCGGGTTCGTCGCGCCGATCAGCCGCGGCTCCCAATCCGCGCGTGTCGGCTGGTACGGGCGGGCCAGCGGCCAGTAGGGCGCGGTGTCGTCATCCGGACCGGGGCCGGAGGCGATGGCGACCAGCCACATGTCGTATGCCGGCTTCGGAAGCACGAAGGTGATGTCCGCCTTCGTCACCGTATCGGGCTTCGATTCGACGTTCCGGCTCGCCAGTAGCCGCCCGTTGCCGTACAGCTCCACCCGGTCCGCCGCCATCCAGCGTGCCCCCTGCACCCGCACCCGAACCCGCATCTCCCGGCCCGGCCCGCTCGCGAGATCGCCCACTCCGAAGGTCCCGTTCACCCACATCTCTGTCACGAGACCGAGGCTCACCAGCGCGCGCCCTGCCTTCAGATTGCGGCATACCTCCTCGACATCGATTCGGTCGGGACGAGTGGCCGAGCTCTTGACGTATGTCCGCGCCTGCCCCACGATGAACGCGTTTACGTCGTGCGAATCGCTCGCGCCCACGGCGACGATCGGCATCCCGCAGTTGAGCAGGGCGAACCAGTCGCGGAAAGGCCGCATGGCGTCGGACTGCTCGGCGCTCGAATTGATCACCTCGACGGCATCGGCGCTCCAGGGATTCCCGTCCAGGCTCTCGCCGCTGAGCGCATGGAAGCGGTCGGAGCTGTCCGGCTGCACCTGCGCGTGCGTGTCCCACGGATGGTTGAAGGTGACGACGCGGACGCCGGGTGTCGCGCGGATTCCGGCGAGAATCTCGGCCCTGTCCTTCGACTGCCACGGCGGCGGCGTGCCGTCGGGCTTCGCGGGGAAGATATTGAAATGGCCGACGGGCGTGGTGACCTCGTTCCCGACGACCGGCGTCAGGTACTGCGAGGTTCCCGTGGCCGCCGCGAAGGGGGCGTAATCCACCTGCCGGTTGTGCTCGGTGGAGATCGGCATCTCGATCTCTTCGCCGGCCAGTGTTACGAGCCGCTCCTCCGCCGAGCTGTCGCCGTGGCCACTGAACTGGAGCGTGTGGATATGCGAATCGACGCTCACGTAGCCCGGCAGCTCCACCTCGCGGCGAATCTGGAGCCGCACGTCCGCGCTTGTATTTCCCGCCGTGACGGACTGGCGCGCAAGGCTGTAGCGGGGGCCGCGCGTCGCAAAGATTGTATACTGCCCGGCCGGCACGCCGATGTCCGCGGAGCCGTCCGACGTATAAACGACGCCGGTTCGGATGGCCAGCCGCGGCGACTTCGCGACCTCGATGGGCGCAAGCTTTCCGGCCGAGTCCACAACCGTGATCCGGCAGGGAATCGCGCGCTTCGTCTCCGCATCGACTACATGCACGTGAAGCACCGACGCGCTGCTCGTCGCGTTTACCGCCAGCAAGCCGATGAGCAGAGTGAGCGCACTCGTGAATCGTGTCATCATCCGAAATAGACTCCGCCGTTGGCGTTGATGGTCTGGCCCGTCAGGAAGTCGGCGGCCGGCGAGCAGAGCCAGAGGACCAGCTCGGCCATCTCCTCCGCCGTTCCGAACCGGCCCAGCGGGATCCCTGCACAGAGGGTCTTGCGCTGCTCCTCGGTGAACTCGCGGAGCATCTCCGTCTCGACGCCGCAGGGCGCGATGGCGTTGCACCGGATTCCGTCCACCGCATAGAGCTTCGCGACGGACCGCGTGAGGCTTATGACGGCCGCCTTGCCCGCCGCGTAGTGCGCGCCCGCCAGAATCCCTCCCACCTGTCCGGCCACGCTCGAGAAGTTCACGATTCGGCCCCAGTGGTTCTCGCGCATCAGCTTTACGGACTCGCGGCAGACCAGAAACGTCGTGCCCGCGTTCCCATCCACAACCCGGTCCCATTCGCCCTTGGATATCTCTGTGAACGGCGTGTTCCGAAGCACGCCGGCCGTGTTCACCGCGATGTCGAGCCGCCCGAACCGCTCGCGAAGCTGCCCGAAGAGGTCGAGCACGGCGGATTCGTCGGTCAGGTCGCCGGCCCAGGCGAGAGTGTCGGAGGGGAGACCCGCGGCGGATTCGCGAAGCGGCTCCTCGCGGAGGTCGGCGAGGACGAGATGCGCGCCGACTGTAGCGAACCGACGCGCAGCAACGCGCCCGATTCCGCCGCCCGCGCCGGTTACGAGTGCCACCCGCCCCCCCAGACTGTCGAATCCCCCAGACGTGCTTTCACTCATGGCTTCGCCTGCTCCTCCTCGGAAAGTAGATTCACCTGTGCCTCCGACCGCAGATCGAGCGGCCGGTCGTCTCCGCCCGCGGCTTCCGTTGCCGCGGCACGCGCCTGGTCGAGCACTTGTGGCGGAGTACGGAAGAGCACGCCCACGAAGGCTACCACAAGCGCCCCGATCATCGCGAACCATGTGAATGAGACCTTGAACGCGGGATCCGCCATCAAACCGAGCCCAAGTTGCGGGGCGATCCAGTTGTACGCGGTGATGGGCCAGCCGCCGAGCCACGCCGTCACGAGCAGGCCGCAGGTGACCGCTACCATGTTACCGCGGTCGCTCCCCCGCCCCTTCGTGAACATGCCGACCAGGAAGACGCCGAGCATCGGTCCCAGAATGTAGCTCGCGATGCTCAGCACCGTCGGGATGATGCGCGTGGCCGGATCGTGAATCTTCGCCCAGGCGAACCAGGAGGCGACCGCGACCATCAGCACGGCGAAGACGACCGTGAAGAATCGCGCCGCCTGCACGTAGTGGTGGTCGCCGCGTCCGCGGACGCGCGGCACGTACCAGTCGTTCGTCGCGCTGGTCGCCAGGGCGTTGAGCGCCGCGGAAAACGAGCCCATCGCGGTCGCGAACACTCCGGCCAGCACCAGCCCGCGGATGCCGACCGGCATCACGTTCAGGATGTAGGAGCCGAAGATGTCCGCGTTGGCGGCCGGCTTGAACGTGGGGTCCTGCTGATAGTAGACGTAGAGCAGAATCCCGATGAATGTGAACGCGGCCGCGATCGGGAGGTCCATGAACGCGGCGGTGAGGAGCGACCGGCGCGCCTTGCGGTGGTTCTCGGCGGTCAGCATTCGCTGGACCATGTCCTGATCGGTCCCGAACGCCGCCAGGTTGAGGAAGGTCGCGCCGAGGAGGGCCGAAAAGAGCGTGTACTCGCTCCCCAGTATGAGTTTCAAATACTCCCACGGGTTCATGGCCGCGATGTGGTGCGCCGCCTGCCACTCGGCCACGCGATGCGGCTCGAATCCGGAGACAAAATAGCCCTCCGTGGTAGTCATCTCCGGCACCGCGCGCACGAGCGCCCCGAACCCGCCGATGTGGTGGAGCAGGGTCGCGATGGCCACCAGGGCGCCGCCGAACATGAGGCACGCCTGAATCACGTCGGTCCAGATGACAGCCTTGATTCCGCCCTTCGCGGTATAGAGGCAGGTGACGATGGTGAGCACGACAATGGCGGCGACATAGGGGCCGACCGTGGTGACCGCCTGCTGGCTGAACTGCACCTGGCCGCCGCTCTGGAACATCCGCCAGGCGAGGACCATGACGAGCGATGGGATGAAGAGGCGCGTGCCGGAGGCGAGCGTGCGCATCAGCAGGAAGAGCGCCGAAACGTAGTTCTTCGTGAGGGGGCCGAACCGCACCCCGAGATAGTCGTAGACGGTGTAGACCCGGTAGGTGTAATAAGGCTTGAGAAACACGTTTCCCACGATGAGGCGGCCGAGAATCACGCCGAGCACGAGCTGGACGTAGGCGAGGCTCCTCTTCTCATACCCTTCTCCCGGCGCGCCGAGAAAGGTCGCGGCGCTGGTCTCCGCGGCGATAATGGAGGCCATCACCGCCCACCACGGCACCTGCCTGCCGCCCAGGGCGAAGTCGTGCAGGCTCTTCTCGCGCCGGCCCATGGTGAGGCCGACCGCCGTGATCACGGCGAAGTAGAGGAGGATGAGGGTCCCGTCGATAACGAGGCTCATGCAGGCGCTTCCCGGATCGGTCGCGGATTGGAGGGGCAATTTCATTCTACCCCCGCGCCTGCGCGGCTTCGTTCTTCCGGGCATTCTATTGACGCGCGCTCGCGGGCTGCCTATAATGGGGCTGGTATTCTCACCGGACTATTGGCAAAGGAGCTGAGAGATATGAACAAGGGACCACAGGTTCCGACGGCGCTCGCCGTCGCAATCATCTGTCTGGCCGTCGGCGCGTCCGCGGGCTACTATGGACGCTACATGAGCGAGAAGTCCGGGGGCGGCTCATCGGGAGGAATGGGTTCCGGCGGTCGAATGGGCTCCGGCGGAGGCATGGGAGGAATGGGCGGAGGAATGGGTGGCGGCGGAGGAATGGGCGGCGGCAATCAGCCGCAGAACGGAACGAACCTCGCCCGCACGGTCCGCAACCTCGACGTGGTCGAGAAGGCGCAGAATCATGGGCTAACTCCAGAGCAGGCGAAGGCGCTCGCGCCCGTGCTGGAAAGCCTGAAGTCGACCGAGACGCTGCCGGACAAGGACGCCGAAGCGAAGCTGGCCGAGGTGAACAAGGTTCTGACCGATGACCAGAAGAAGATGCTCGACGACCTGTTCCCACAGCGCGGGGGCGGCGGCGGAGGTCGCCCGGGTGGAGGCGGCGGACGTCCCGGCGGCCCGACGAGTGGAATGGGTTCCGGAGGCGGGATGGGTTCGGGCGGCATGATGGCCCGGATGGGCTCGGGTGGCATGGGCAGCGGCGGAATGGGCGGGGGCCGGCCCGACCCGGAGAAGCCGTTCGCCTCCGAGCGGAACAAGCAGGCGCTCGATGATCTGCTTACCGCCGCGAAAGGCAAGTCCGGTACCGCGAAGTAGGGCAGGCGGCTATACAGAATGCAAGCCCGGGGCGACAACGTCCCGGGCCAGGCTCTCTGGCTCTTAACCCAGGCAGCCTCCTACATCCACTGTCCCTCCACCGCCTCCATGACCGATGGAGATGGGGCGGCACCGGACCTCTCTACCGAAGGGCCTGTGTCAGGTGTGATTGTGCGGGGTCGGGAAGAATTGCCTCGAGCCGGTCTCCGGTGGACCGCGGCACGGCGACTCGCCTCCGTTCAGCCTCTGCAAGGGCAACATGGGCGCCGCGGTCACCGGGCGCCATCCGAAGCGCATGCCGCAACTCCGCGACCGCGTCCTCGCTGCGACCGAGCCTCAGGTAGAGCTTGCCAAGCTCGATGCGGACGGCCGGGTCTCGCGGCTGGACGGCCATTCGGGTCTGAAGTCTCTGCAATTCCCGCTTCCTGGTTTCAATGACACCAAATCGCGAGATCAGCGCTTTCGCCTCTGTCGTCTTTCCAAGCTGCATGTCTACGGCACTTAGCGCCTTCATCGAGTCCGAGTCCTCGGCATTCAATCGCAGCGCTGTCTCGAGATTCTCAGCCGCCTCTTTCCATTGACGCTGGCGGCGGAGCAGCACGCCGAGCCGGAAGTAGCCCTCCGATGACTGGGGAGCTAGAGCAATCATCCGCCGGTAATCGTTCGCTATGACCGACGGGTCCACGGACGGATCTTTCTCCAGACAGGCGCCATGTAGGGAGAGCGCCTTCACGTCGTCCGCGTTCCGACTCATGTAGCGCTCCAGGAGAGCGCGCGCCTCGGCGTAGTGCGCCATCACGAAGTACGCGCCCGCAATCTGTGGATCGACCTCGTCAGCGGGCGCGCCAAGCTTTCCTGCCTTCTCCATCTCGGCGATCGCTTGCTGCGGCTCGCCGCGATAATACTGGACGCGGCCGAGCAGCGAGTGGGCCGCGTAGGATGCCGGCGCTGCCTTCACGGCGTCCTCCGCAATCGGATATGACTCGGCGACCCAGCCCGCATTCAGATAGGCGTCCGCGAGCCGCAGCAGCATGTCTGGGTCCCCGGGGGCTATTCGCCGCCAATTCTCCAGCGCCTCAATCTCCTCCGCTTTCCGCCCGGCAAGACCGCTGGCATGCGCCAGCGTTTTCCAGATGAGCGGATTCTGCGGCGCAAGCGTCGCGGCGCGAGAAAGGGCCCCGATACTGGAGGGTAAGTCACCGGATCGCCCCAGCACGGTGCCGAGCCGCAGCCACGCCTTCGCGTCTCTTGGATTCTTCTTGACGTTCGCCTGCTCGGCAGCCATGGCCCGGACCATCGCGTTACCGGCGTCGGCGCTGCCGGCGTAGGTCACGCGCGAATCCTCCATTTTCTTTCCGGACCGCAGCTCCTCGTGCTCGACCACCCGTCCCGACAGCATCAGCGCGTCGAGCATCATGGGCTTCAAACTGGATAGCGAAGCGCCGTCACGCTGAAGGCTCTTCAATTCATAGAGCGCGTTGCCGTACTCCTTGCGCGCCATGTAGATGCGAGCGAGGGCGAGGCGATTCGCGTTGTCCTCCGGGTGAATCGCAGCACGAACCCGTCGGTCGGTGAGCTGCGACGAGGCCGAATCGACCCGCTTCGCCTCTTCAAGCGTGCGGCGGCTCTCCTCCGGCCGGCCGGCCCGCGCGTACGCTTGCCCGAGCAGCAGGAGCGCGTTCTTATAACCGGGATCCCGGCGGACAGTGGCTTCCAGGTATGGGATCGCATCCGCTCCGCGCCGGTCAGCTACCAGGACCTCGGCCAGGGCGTAGCTCGCGCCGTTGCTCTCTGGCGCCGCCGCAACAAGATCCCTCAGGATCTTCATGCCTTCTTCCTTGCGGTCACTCACGGCGCACAAGGCACGTCCGAGCAGGATGCGGTAGCTTGCGTTGGAAGGCTCTTTCGCGCTCGCCTTCGCTAGCAGGCCGGACGCGTCGCGACTTCGGCCCAGTGAAAGATAAATCGTGGCGAGGTTGCTAAGCGCTTGCGGGTCTTCGGGGGCGAGACGGACCGCCTCCTCGGCAGCCTGGCGAGCGCGCGCCTGATCCGCCATGGCCGCGAGCGTGGCCGATCGGACCACCTTGAGCGCGGCGGAGCCGGGATTGGCCGATTCGGCAGCTTCCAATGCTGCCAGCGCCTGTCGAAACCGGCCGAGCCTGCCAAGTGAGTAGGCCGATAGTATGGCCGCCTGCGGATCTGTTGGAGACAGCTTTGAGGACTCCGCCAGCTCATCCAGGGCAAGATCGCTGTAGCCGAGGCCAAGATATATCTCACCCAGCCTCCGGTGAGCGCTGCCATTTCGCGGCGCAAGCTTTATCGCCTGCCGGACCTCCGCCGCCGCGTCGAGCGGACGACCATGGGAGTCGAGCGCATCCGCCAGCGCAAGAAGCGCCGCTGGATCATTCGGCGACCGTGAGGCGGTTTCGGCTGCCTGCTCCAGGGAAACGGGACTTGCGTTTGTCGGACTCGGCGGAGCCGCCGAATGCCGTGACGCGGCGAGCGTGTCTGCCTCCTTTGCGTCGCGCCGTGCGCGGGCCAGGAGACTCAAATTCAGCGGCAGCAGCACCACGAAGAGAGCAGCGATTGCCACTAGCACGATAAGCAGCCTGCGGTTGACCCGCGGCCGCAGCGGCGCCGAGCTACCGTGCCCCGGAACCGATTTCATCTCTCGCGACTCTTGCTCCATTGCAGCTTTGCGGCCTCCTGCGTCTACCTTGTAGGCTCCGTGATCTCGTGGCGGCGATCGATCTGCTGCGGTCCGAGTGCCTGAACGACTCCACTCGGCCATTTGATGTCGACCGAATCGACAGTCGCAGCACTGCCCAGTCCGAAGTGCGCAACCAGGTCGCTTGCGGAAAGATAGCTCGAGCCGCTCCGAATCATGGTTGACAGCTTGCGACCTGCCGCGGTTATCGTAACGACCGCACCAATTCCGTCTCGATTGCTCTTTGTTCCGCGCAGACGAAGCGCGATCCAGTGATTCTCGGGTCGGCTTGTGTTGTGCCAGAGCTGCGCGCGCCCGTTGTTGACGACCACGAGCACGTCCAGCAGGCCATCACCATCGACGTCGCCCCATGCCGCGCCGCGGGCCACAACCTTCTGCGCGAACGGTCCGCCGATCGCTGCTCCAACCTCCCGGTACTTTCCCCTGCCGTCTCCTTGGAATAGGAGCGGCTTCTGCTCGTATTCCATCCGCGTCTGGAAGAGCGACACGTCATCCTGCACATGTCCATTCACCACGAGCACGTCGTTGTTGCCATCGTTGTCTGCGTCGAAGAAGAACGTACCGAAGCCCAGCGAGCGCGTGGTCGCCGGTCCGATGCCGCAATCGAACGAATCGTCCTGGAAGAGGCTTTTCGAGGACTGTCGGTAGAGACCAACCATCTCAGCGCTGAAATTGGTTACCAGCATCGATGTGCGCCCATTGAACAGCTCGTCAGCCGCGTCGATCCCCATGCCTGCTCGGGCGTCGCCGCCCTCCGAGTAGGCTATGCCGGCCTCCGTGCCGATCTCACGAAACGTGCCATCGTGGTTATTGTGGTACAGGTAGTTGGGCACACCATCGTTGGCAACGAAAACATCGGGCCAGCCATCCCCGTCGACGTCCCATACCGCGACGCCGAGCGCTTTCGCCTGCGGATTGTGTACTCCGGCCCTCACGGAGACGTCCTGGAACTTACCGCCGCCGAGGTTACGGTAGAGCACGCACGACTCGCCCTGATAGACTCGGGGGGTGCAATAGGAGATGGTACCTGGCCGATAGGAGCATGGTATCTGGTCAGCCAGGGACCGATACTTCACGTAGTTGCAGACAAACAGGTCGAGCTTCCCGTCGCGGTCGTAATCGATCCAGGCGCAGGACGACCCCCAGTATCCGTAATCGCCGACGCCGGCCGAACTCGTCACATCCGTAAATGTGCCGTTCCGGTTGTTGTGGTAAAGATGCGCGGGTCCGAGCACCGCCGTTACATAGAAGTCGTCGAAGCCATCGTTATCATAGTCTCCCACGGCGATGCCCATGCCGTAGAAGGTCGTCGCGAGCCCCGCTCTCTTCGTGACATCCGTGAACTTACCCTCTCCGTCATTGTGGTAAAGCGCCATAGTCGGGCGCGGGTCGCCCTTGTAGCCGGGCATTGGGGCGCCGTTGACGAGCACGATATCGAGGCGCCCGTCGTTGTCGTAGTCGATAAACCCGCCGCCCCCGGACATCGTCTCCGGAAAGAGCTTCTTTCCGGCGGCCCCGTTCACGTGCTTGAAGCGGATACCGGCAGAGTCGGCATCGTTCACGAAACTGATGGACGCCGAGGGGGCAGGGGTTCCGGGCGGTGGAGCGGTAGGCGGCACGACATGGTGCCTCCCACAGCCTACTGTCGACGCGAGACCAAGTAGAATGAACAGACCGGGCGGAGTCGCGATCCGCCTCATTGAAAGTCGAGGAGTGCTCACGAAATCAAAAAGAACCGAGAGAAAGAGGAGCGGCGTCCGGTCGACGCCGCTCCTTCATTATACTGCGTGTTTCGGGGAGGTGATGCCTAGAACGGGGAGAGGTTTCCCCAGCTTGCCTTCTGCCATTTCATCCACTTGGAGTGGCCGTCCACGTAAGTGACGTTCAGGCCGGTCTGATGGCGCGCCGACTTGTCAAGCAGGTCCTGGGTCACCAGTCTGCCGTTGTCCGTCATCCCAATGAACTGCTGAGGGGTAAGCCGGTCATTTTGCCACATCAGGCAACATCCGGCAGCGTCGGCGGCGAACGCGGCGCGAGGAACGATCCAGTCCGGATTGCGGGTCGTATCCTCCCACGGGCTGTAAAGCGATACCGCGGACTCTGCCATGACGGAGAACTCCGCCGGCTTATTGATCGCGGCCAGCTTGCGGCCGTTCGGATAGCCGAGGACCTCGTTGAAGCCGTACGAAATGTAGTTCGGGTTGTTCGGCTTGTCCCAGAAATTGCCCGATGAAGCGGTCGTGCGGAAGAGATCATGCGCGCCCTTGTCCGGGCCGACGGTGGTCCAACTCGAGTCGTTCGTCCATTCGAGTGGGTCGCTCGGGCATCTGTAGACCGCGGTGTTCTTCACGTACGGATAGATCGCATTGCACCAGTACGAGCCCGAGTCCTCGTGGAAGCGGTCGTTAGGAGGCGTACCACCCCATTGCCAGGCCGGAAACTTCTCGTCATAGTCCTGGAGGTACTGCATCATTCCGAGGCCGAGTTGCTTGGTGTTGGAGAGACAGCTCGTTTTCCGCGCGGATTCGCGGGCCGCCGCAAAGACCGGGAAGAGGATGGCGGCAAGGATGGCGATGATCGCGATGACGACGAGCAGTTCAATCAGGGTAAAGGCATTGCGACGTTGCTTCATTGTCTTTCTCCGTTGGAGCGGCCGGCTTCGGTACCGGCCCGTGATGTGATAGACCTGGTCTTATGTACTTGAACCGTGACGGCCGGAGGTCCCGCAGACGGAATGAAAAATCGATTGCAGCCAAACCTGTCCGCGCAGGGGATGTTCACTGTTGCCGCGTAACCGGGCTACCGTCCGCCGGTCGTCTGCATACCGCCCGTGGACATGCCGCCGCCCATCATGCCGCCGGGTGCGTGGCGAGATCCTGAGCCCATCGCTCGATCGACAGCCTGACGCATCTGATCCTGATTGTTAATCCTGGCCGTCTTCTTTGCCGTCATGTTCCAGATAACCGCGCCGAGAACGACAACGATGACAACGACGACGATACCAACAACAGCAGGTGAGACCTGTGCTCCGCCCTTTCCCAAATCAGCCTCCTTGCAGTGCCAGGTATTCGGCACAGCGGTCCACAACATTATCATGGTTTGTTTGCGTTGTCAACAAGATTCTTAAACGGCCCTAATCTGGCGTGACTGCAATGCATCGCTCTCTATACGTTTTATCACGCCAGCCGTTCCCAGCCGGGTGCGGGCGGCGAGGCACCCGACTGTACAAAGGTGTATAAAGGAGCCTGCACGCGTCCCGTCGAACTGGCGCAAAGTGAAGCACGGGCGGCGGCGTTGGATAGATGGGGACCAGGCGATGGCAGGATTGCGTTTTGCTTTGCGACGAGTAGCGATGTTCGGGTTCGCGGTTCTATGCGCATGTGCGGTGAATGTGGTCGCCCGTGCCGCTCCGGATGGGGATGGCAAGCTTCGGATTATCGCGTTCGGCGCGCACCCGGACGATTGCGAGATTCGGGTTGCAGGGACGGCGGCGAAGTGGGCCGCGCTCGGCCATCACGTGAAGTTCGTCTCCGTCACCAACGGCGACATCGGACACTGGGCGACGGCCGGCGGACCGCTCGCGCGGAGACGGGCGGCAGAGGTTCAGAAGTGCGCCCGGATTCTTGGAATCACGACGCAGGTGCTCGACATCCATGACGGAGAGCTCCTGCCCACGCTCGAAAACCGCCGAACCATCACCCGCCTGATTCGCGAGTGGAAGGCCGACATCGTCCTCTGCCACCGGCCGAACGACTACCATCCGGACCACCGCAACGTCGGGCTGCTGGTGCAGGACGCCGCCTACATGGTGACAGTCCCCTTCTTCTGCCCGGACACGCCCCACCTGACGCACAATCCGGTCTTCCT
>Ga0207667_10009503_pt1 | contig 11446 bp, 10 predicted proteins | sample KBSCornC52_FD_184301 | JGI IMG/M metagenome (GOLD analysis project Ga0207667, IMG submission 184301) | Corn rhizosphere microbial communities from Kellogg Biological Station, Michigan, USA - KBS Corn C5-2 (SPAdes) (version 2) | ecosystem: Host-associated > Plants > Roots > Rhizosphere > Soil ...
TTTTTGAAGAAACAGAGAACAACTTCTGGGCCGACTATCGCCATATTTATACTACCGGTCTTGCAGAAGCTGAACAAAACAATCAGCAATATTTTGATGCTGTGTTTTCCGACGCTGCCGCCGGGGACAGACAGTTATCACCCCGGGCTTGCAGAGCAGCCCTCTTTATCATGCTGTACAGGGGTTACCCTATTCTGCAATTACCTTTTCAGCTGCTTAACAGTTTGCTTGAAATAGATGAACAACTCAGCACCTGGCGTTACCGTCACATGAACATGGTGCATCGTATGATCGGTACCCGTATCGGTACCGGCGGCAGCACCGGCCGTGATTACCTCAAAGGTGCTTTGGACAAACATTACATATTTGCTGAAATAGCCCGCCTTACCAGCTTTTTAATTGAAAGAAGAAAACTGCCGGTTTTAAGTGCTGAAACAGAAAGAAGGCTCGGTTTTGCAAGATAGACGCCAGCGCTTAATGCAGTAGCGCCAGCAGCCAAACGAGCAAACGAGAAAAGCAGAATCAGGTTCTCTTTTCCTCTTTATCCTGAGCGGAGTCGAAGGGCTTCTATACCCTTTTAACTACCTGAACCGGCTCATCTTCTCAATCTTTCTGTAAGCCGTTGAAAAGAAATCATCCACTGTTTTGTTGAAAAGATCTTTATACACGATGGGCGTGCTGTGACCCGAGTTAGGCAGAATCCATAAATACGCCTTTGGGATGTTCTTGTAAATGAGCATGGTATGCTCTTCCCTGATAACATCATGGTCGCCGCCAATTACCAGGGTCGGGCATTGAATTGTGTTTACGGCGGTTAAAGGGATATGTGGTTCATCGAGCAGCAACCTCACCAGTTTCCATTGATTTTTTTGTGCTTCCGTTTTATTGGGAATGTTTTTCAGCGAGGAATACATCGGTTTAACTATATCAATAACATCCTGGTAAACAGCGGTGGTATCGGGCCACAGGTTGGCGCCTGTTACAGCAAGCTTTTTTACTTTTTGCGGATGCCTGATAGCCAGCAGCAGGCCGTTGATACCGCCATCGCTCCAGCCGATTACACAGGCTGAATCAACTTTCATGGCATCCAGCAGGGCGGCGTAGTCGTCGGCCATCATTTCGTAACTCAGTGAATCGCCCGGGTCTTTTGATTTTCCCTGGGCCCTGCTGTCGGCCACAATAACCTTGTATTTTGAAGTAAAATATGGTATCTGGTTGATGAAATTGCTGATAGATCCTCCGTTGCCATGAATAATAAGCAGGGGCTGTCCCTGCCCGTAGGTTTCACAATACATTTTAAAACCTCTTATATCGTAGTACTTTCCAGCTTCTTTGTTATTTCCATACACAATGGTTGTACCTGACTGCTGGCTGTAAACAGAAATGCCGGCAAAGCATAGAAGTAAAAGGACGAGGGTTAATTTATTCATGGTTTAATGATTGATAAAATCCACACTGTTCAGGTAATTATACGCAAGGCTGGTTTATGTCAAATATACTAAGAAGAGGCGGGTGATAAGCTGTTTAAAAAAGCTTTTGCAGGTAGTATTAAAACTATTTGAACAATCTGTTACAATTATCGTTTCAGTATAACGTTAGTGCTTGTGATCTGTATTTTTCAAAGCGTTAAAAGATTTGAAAAAGTTATAAATCGAATAGCAATAAACAGCCCTCCGCATCGGTACAGTAGCGGTAAGCAGCATCAACAGTAAGCGAATTTTGTACCGGAAAAAAAATACCTGATTCTGCATAGGTTGTGCTTTGTTAATTCGGATTATTTGCTTCAATTTTGCATGCATTACATTCAATCCAAAATCTGACCTTCTAAATGGGCCTATTCAACTTTTTCACCCAGGAGATTGCCATCGATCTGGGCACTGCCAATACCCTAATCATACATAATGACGAAGTAGTGGTGAATGAACCGAGTATTGTTGCGCTGGACCGTAATAACCCCAAAACGGTTCTGGCAGTAGGGAAACGGGCGCTGATGATGCATGAAAAGACCCATGAAAGCATCCGCACTGTTCGTCCGCTTAAAGATGGCGTAATTGCCGACTTTAACGCGGCAGAATTAATGATCAGGGAAATGATCAAAATGATCTATCCCAAAAAGCCGTTATTTCCGCCAAGCTGGCGAATGATGATATGCATTCCTTCGAGCATCACCGAAGTAGAAAAAAGAGCTGTTCGCGATAGTGCCGAGCAGGCAGGCGCCAAAGAAGTGTATCTGCTGCACGAACCTATGGCTGCTGCCCTGGGTATTGGTATTGATGTGGAAGAACCTGTTGGTAATATGATCATCGATATTGGCGGTGGTACAACCGGTATTACCGTTATTGCCCTGGCGGGTATCGTTTGCGACCAGAGTATTCGTATTGCAGGTGATGAATTTACTGCAGATATTATGGAAGCCCTGCGCCGCTATCATAGCTTACTGATCGGTGAACGTACTGCCGAACAAATAAAAATAAACATCGGGGCCGCCATGAAAGACCTCGATAACCCACCCGATGATATCCCCGTTAACGGTCGCGACCTGGTAACCGGTATTCCCAAACAGATTATGGTGAGCTACCAGGAAATTGCCGAAGCACTTGATAAAAGCATCTTTAAAATTGAAGAAGCTATTTTAAAAGCGCTTGAAATGACTCCACCCGAGCTGGCTGCCGATATTTACAGACGCGGCTTATACCTTACCGGCGGTGGCGCACTGCTGCGCGGGCTCGATAAACGCTTAAGCCAGAAAATTAAACTGCCTGTGCATGTGGCCGATGATCCGCTGAAAAGCGTTGTGCGTGGTACCGGGCTGGCATTAAAAAATTACGATCGCTATCCGTTTGTAATGCGTTAAGTAGTTGTAATTGACTGATGGTGATTCACTTTCAAATTTTAAGAATCCTGTATGGATTTTACCAGACAGGATTTTGTAATTTTTCAAAATTTTCTGCAGGTGCGTAATATTTTTCTCTTCATCAGGAGGTACTTCAATTTTGTATTCTTCGTGGTGCTGCAGATTGCGGCCCTGTATATCCTTTTTCACTATAATAAGTTTCACGAAGCCATTTTCTCGGGCGTTGCCAGTGAACTGACCGGTAATATTGATGGTAAGTATAATAACGTCACCTATTACTTCCACCTGAAAAAAACGAACGACGATCTGGCAAAGGAAAATGAGGAATTACGTAATAAGTTGCTGTCGAACTTTGATCGGCCCGATACCTCTCAGAAAGTAGTAAAGGATACCATCCCTTACGATAGCCTTGGCCATTACAGAAAATATGTATGGCGCGCTGCTAAAGTGGTGAATAATACCGTGAGTTTGCCCAATAATACCCTTACCATTGCGAGGGGCGAAAACCAGGGCGTGCATAAGGATATGGGTGTTATCAGCGCCAATGGGGTAGTTGGGGTAGTGATCAATACCAGCAGCAATTATGCAATAGTAATGAGCCTGTTGCATCGCCAGTCGAAGGTCAGCGCCAGCCTTAAAAAAACCGGCGAAACAGGGCAGGTTTCATGGGATGGCAGCAGTCCATTATATATTACCATGAAAAATGTGCCCAAAAGCGCCCAGGTGGTAAAAGGCGATTCTGTGGTGACCAGTCCATACGCTTCTTACCGGTTTCCGCAGGGCATATTGATTGGCACGGTGATGGATGTAGTAGACGACAAAACCAGCAGCTTTTATACCCTGAAGTTGAAACCAGCTACCAACTTTTTTAATGTAGAGTTTGTAACGGTTGTTGAAAACTTACAGAAAGACGAGCAATTAAAGCTGCAGGAAGAAACATCTAAAATAAATCAATGAGTGATTTGTTGAAAAATACGGTTCGGTTTGTACTATTTATTCTGGTTCAGGTGTTTGTATTGAACAAAATACACCCGCTGCACCAGTTTATAGTGCCGTATGTATATTTTCTGTATGTGCTTTGGCTGCCTTTCAGCATGTATCGGATAACCCAAATGCTGGTAAGCTTTTTGTTTGGTCTTACGCTTGATTATTTTACGCAAACTCCCGGTTTACATGCCGCTTCATGTACCCTGATAGCTTATCTGCGGCCTTTTGTAGTAAACATATTAATACCTCAGGAGGGCGCCGAATTAAACTACAAATCCCCTTCTCCCGTAAGTATGGGATGGGCTCCCTATTCGATTTATGTGCTTGTTTTAACATTGGTTCATAACAGCTACCTTGTACTGCTCGAATGGTTGCAGTTTGGCTCATTTCTGTATTTTATGGGAAAAGTACTGGCTACTTCAGGGGTAAGCCTTATGCTGATCCTGATAACAGAGCTGCTTTTCTTCCGAAAGGAGAAGTTCAGAACAAATACTGCTTAATAGCAGTTATTTATAAAGCAGAAGGCAATGAGCAACAGGCAGTAAGTGGTAAATGGAAAAGCCAATGCAGGGTGGTCAAAAAAATATAACTTCACTAAACAATATTTATATCTAATTTTCATTGGTAAGTACAGTAATGTACTTTAAGTCCTATGTCTGTATTTAATCAGTCAAGAAGTAATATAATACGCCTGATATTCCTCGGACTCTTCCTCATTATCATAGTTCAGTTATTTAACCTTCAGGTCATTCAGGGCAAATACAAGCAACTGGCTATGGATAACGCAGTATTTGCCAAGGTAAAATATCCTGACCGCGGAATTATCTATGATCGTAAAAACAAGCCTATCTTAAATAATACCATCATGTACGATCTGGTGGTGGTACCCAATGAGGCAAAAAAGACCGACACATTCGGTTTGTGCGAAATTCTGGGTATTGATACGGCTGAATATAAAAGACGCATTGTTGAGGCACGCATTAAAAACGGGCCATACCGGCCTTCTATTTTTGAGGACCTGCTGGAGCCCGAGCTGCAGGCCCGGCTGGATGAAAACATCTATAAATTTCCCGGTTTTGCGCTGGTAGAACGCCCTGTACGTGTATATCCCTTTAATGCCGCCGCCCACATTCTGGGTTATATTGGCGAAGCCGACTCCAATATTATTAAGCGGTCCGGCGGTTTTTACCATATGGGTGACTATGTGGGCCGTAATGGACTCGAAGCATATTACGAACGCGTGCTGATGGGTCAGCGCGGCGTAGAGTTTTTATTGAAAGATAATAAGAACCGCCTCGTCGGCAACTATGAAAAAGGACGTTACGATACACCCGCCATCCGCGGCCGAAATTTGCATACTTATATTGATATCGAATTACAGGAACTGGCTGAAAAACTAATCGCCGGTAAACTGGGTGCAGTGGTAGCACTGGATCCAAAAACCGGTGGCATTCTCGCCATGGCTTCAGGTCCCAACTATAACCCCAACACATTAACGGGTCCTGATAAACAAAAGAACTATAGCCACATGGTGCTCGATGTAAGAGCCCCCCTGTTAAACCGTGCAATACAGGGATTCTATCCTCCGGGTTCTACCTACAAACCGTTGGGAGCTTTGATCGGGCTTGATGAAGGTGTAATTTCTCCGGCAAGTGGCATTGCCTGTACGGGCGCCTATTATGGATGTGCACGTCCGGTAAAATGTACCGAACACTGGCTGGGTCACTCAGCAAATCTTCGGCTGTCTATCGCCTGGTCGTGCAACTCGTTTTTCTCAGATGTATTCAGAAAAACTATCGATAATCCTCAATACCATAGTTCACGCACCGGGTTGGTAAAATGGACAGACTACATGCATGCTTTTGGTTTAGGGCATCGTATTGGTGTTGATCTGCCCAGTGAAATTGGCGCCAATGTACCCGACACCGCACAATATGATAAAGAATATCACCGGTCGTGGAATTCCTGTACGATGGTTACCATTGGTATAGGCCAGGATAAATTAACCGTAACACCTTTGCAAATGGCCAACTCCATGGCTATCATTGCGAATAAAGGCTATTACTATATACCGCATTTTGTTAAGAACATTGAGAACGAAACAGAGCAGGACACAGTATTGAGAAAATATCGCCAGAAACATGAGGTATTAACCCATATTCCCGATGATCAATACGATATAGTGCAACAGGGTATGCAGGATGTGGTAGAGCATGGTACAGCACAGGCTGCGCGGATTCCCGGCATTAACATCTGCGCCAAAACAGGTACAGCTGAAAATAAAACTGTTTTGGACGGCAGAGTGATCCAATTGAAAGATAACTCTATGTTCGTATGCTTTGCTCCACGTGAAGATCCTAAAATATGTGTGGCCGTTGTAGTGCAAAACGCCGGCTTTGGCGCTGCCTGGGCAGCACCCATTGGATCGTTCCTCGTAGAAAAATACCTTACTGATTCCATTCGGCACGAAAGAATGGCTGAAGTGAACCGTATTGCAAGCAGCAACATTATACCTGACTATTTCGAACGGTTACAATTTAAAACTGATTCTGTCAGAGCATATAAATGGTTTAACTTAACAAACGACAGCAATTATATAAAAAAATACCTGCCGCGGCATAGTGCCAAAAAACAAAGTGAGCCGGCAGCGCCGGTAGCTGTGCATGCCGAAAAGGACATGTTGATCAATAAAAATGTATATGCTAAAAGTACAACGGGCAAAAGAAATCCATGAACAACCAACGTAATCCTACCATATCAAAAGGTGTTGACTCAACCCTTATTTGGATCTATTTGATCCTCGTCGCGATCGGACTTATGAGTATTTTCTCTGTAACCTATCGCGAAGGAGATGATGTGCTGCGAAGTTTTCTGAACTTTAAAACAGAGTACAGCAAACAGTTATTCTTCTTTGCTGCATCATTACTGATCGGTTTATTTATACTGCTTACAGATAGCAAATTCTTTACTGCAACCGCCAATATCTGGTATGCCTTTGGCATTTTGCTATTGCTGCTGGTGTTTCCATTTCATACGAATGTAAAGGGTACCGAATCCATCATTCGGTTGGGTGGATTCAATTTACAGCCTGCCGAATTGTGTAAGGTGTTCGTGTGTCTTGCACTGGCAAAATACCTGTCGCGGGTTGAAACAGATTTCAGCAAAACCAGCTCGCAACTGATGGCCGCAGGTATTGTATTGCTGCCTGCGCTTATCACAATTGCACAACACGAAACCGGTTTGGCCCTCGTGTTCCTTGCATTCTTTCTGGTGATGTTTCGTGAAGGTTTGCCTGCCGGGTACCTGGTGATTGGTTTTTCACTGGCTGTGCTTGTTGTAGCTACCCTGCTGGTAGATAAAAACGTGCTGGCCATTGTATTGACTGCAATTGCCGTAATAGCCATTTATTTCGGCTGGCGCTTAACAAGGGCCCGTCGTGAAATGATCATTATTATTTTGCTGATCTGGGGCATTTGCGTAGGCGTACAGCGGTTTGCCGTTCCTTTTATATTTACCAAGGTATTAAAGAAATACCAGGTAGAACGTATCTTCTCACTTATTGGTCGTGAAAACCCATATGCCAATTCGAACACCGTAGAAGGTGATGAACCTGAACAGAGTACTTCTAAAAAAGATACCGATTATAATGTACGGCAAAGTAAAATCGCCATTGGTAGTGGTGGCTTCTTTGGCCGTGGATTTTTGAAAGGCACGCAAACTCGTTTTGAATTTGTACCGGAACAACGTACCGACTTTATCTTTTGTACCATAGGGGAGGGCTTTGGCTTTCTGGGCTGTTTGGCTGTACTGGGTATTTATATTTTTCTATTGATGCGAATGGTAAATATTGCCGAGCGACAGCGAAGCGTTTTCAGCCGTTGCTACGCATATGGAGTAGCATCGGTGTTCTTCTTCCATATAGCCATCAATATTTGTATGACCATTGGTTTGGCTCCCGTAATTGGTATCCCATTGCCCTTTATAAGTTATGGAGGTACATCGCTTTTATCTTTCACTACCCAGTTGTTTATATTGATCCGGCTGGATGCCGACAGACAGATGGTATTACGTTAATTTGAAGCAAGATGAAAATTATTCCGCTGAGCGAAGGCACTTTTACAATAGATAAAACAAAGCTGTTTGTTCCTTTTGATACTTCTAAAGATGATCTGCAGGCACGCCCCGTAGGCAGTTTGCTGGTAGAAGTACAACCTTTTGTAGTAGTTACTTCAGAAGATGTGTTATTGCTCGATACCGGACTGGGTTTTAAAAATGAAAACGGCCGTTTGCAATTGCATCAGAACCTGATCAACAATGGCATCAATCCCGGTGAAATAACCAAAGTATTATTATCGCATTTACATAAAGACCATGCCGGTGGAATTGCCATGGGTGAAGGGAAGGAGCGTTCGCTTAGTTTTCCGCAGGCGACTTATTATGTGCAGAAAAAGGAAATGGAATATGTGTACGAAAAAGGATTTCCTTCCTATATACCCGAAGAAGTGGAATGTTTGAAAAATGCGCCACAGGTAGTTTGGCTCGATGGCGATGGTGTAATAGACGGATATATTAAACACGAAATAACGGGCGCTCACAGCAAATACCACCAGGTATTCTGGATTGTTGATGCCGGTGAAACCGTTTTTTTCGGGGCCGACGATGCGCCACAGTTACAACAAATGCGCAGCCGCTTTGTAGCCAAATATGATTATGATGGAAAGAAAAGTATGGAGCTTCGCCAGCAATGGTGGAAAAAAGGAGAGCAGGAAAAATGGCAGTTTTTGTTTTATCACGATGTCAAAAACCCTACCTGGGAATTTTAAATTTCTCACTCTCATCGACAAAAAAGGCCTGCTCTGGAAAGAGCCGGCCATTGCTAACCTATGAAAAACACCTAGTTTAATTCATTTACTGCCTGAAAGGTCTTCGGTTTTCCATTTTCTGCATTCTGCGTTCCATGAGTTCTTTCTGCAACACAGTACCAAAGTCTTTTTCGGCCTTAAAGAATTGATTTACTTTGTCAGAAGACAACGCTTTACCAAATTCGCCATTGTACTTCTTTCGGATATTCAATAATTTTTCTTCAGTATCTAATTCTGCTCCTTTATTCTGACGTGCATCTATCCTCGTTTTTCTGATCTCATCCATATACTGGTTATAAATAGGCCAGAACTTCTGCGCTTCGTCAGTACTCAGGTTTAGTTTTTTGGTGAGGTAGGCGATCTTCAATGCTTCAAGACGCCCTCCATCCGGTTTATCGCCCCCCGCATCCTGTGCAACGGAAACACCCGCTACACCCAAAAACAACGCGATAATGAGTAAATATTTTTTCATGACTGTAATTAGTTTGTTTGAACGTCTTTGTTAACAGTAGTGCCATACTTTTCAATGTATTGTTGCAGGTCTGCATCCGATACATCGGCCAGCATATCCTGCATATCACTGGTATCAATCTGTGAACTGGCTGTGGTATTGGTGGCAGCAGTGGCTGTTTCAGCAGGCGCTGCTGTTTGATTTTCCAGGTATTTTTCCAATACATCATCGCTGATGCTGTCAAGCTGTTTCTTTTGTTCAGGAATAACACCTGCAATAGTAGTTGTATCGGGCTTTATTGAATTGTGATGGTTACCGTTACCCAGGTACATCCAGCCTGCAACACAAATAACACCGGCTACTACAGCGGCTGCTGCATACCGTATAACACGGCGGGCAAAACTGATCGATACCACTTTGGCAGGTTGTTGCGCTTTGGCTGCATTCAATACCTGCTCAGGTAATTGTTCAAAATAACCTGCAGGTACTTCGTAGGCCTGTTTGTTACGCAAACTACTCATTAATGGCGACAGGTTCTCCAGTTCTCCGTTTACAAACTCAATGGCCTGCGCACCCGCTGCTGCATTCTCACTTAACTCATCAAAATAACCGGCCGGCATACTGAATGGAGTGGTTTTGCCAATCCTGCTCAGTAAAGGCGATAATATTTCCAGTTCTTCGTTGACGTTATCGGTTTGTTCGGCTTTAACTCTGTTCAGAATAGCGGCCGGCAAACTATCAAAATAACCTTGCGGTACTTCGAAAGGGTTATTTTTTGCCTGCTGTAATTCAGGTGAAAGCGTAAGCTCATCAGCCTTTATTCGTTGTAACAGCTGGCTGGCTAATCCTTCAAAATAGCCTGCAGGCACCTGATAAGGATTATTGTTTGCCTGTTGTAATTCAGGTGAAAGCGTAATATCATCAGCTTTTAAGCGCTGTAATAGTTGACCGGCCAATCCTTCAAAATAATTGGCTGGTACCTGGTAAGGGTTATTTTTTGCCTCTTGTAAAAGGGGAGAAGTTAACTCATCGGCTTTTACCCGTTTCAACAACTCGGTAGCCAGGTTATCAAAGTAACCCTGAGGAACCTGGTAGGGGTTATTTGTTTGGGGCAAAACAGGAGTATTCCCTTCATCAGCCTTAACAAACTGCAGCATCCCGTTGGCAAATCCTTCAAAGTACCCTGCTGGTACTGTGTAGGGATTTTGATCGCCGACCTGGGCTACAACCGGGCTGATTTCCCTTAACTCGTTCAATATGTGGACCCTGTTTTTCATTGCACCTAATGAGACGTAATTTGTTAATTAAAGTTTAATGATTAACAATGTAATCTTCAATTTTTTTAACCGCATGGTGATACGAGGCTTTTAAGGCTCCCTCTGATGTATCCAGCACCTTGCTCATTTCCTCGTACGGCATTTCATCGTAATATCTTAGGGTAAATACAACCCGCTGTTTTTCAGGTAATTGTTGAATAGCCAGTTGTAATTTCCATTCCAGTTTATTAGGATCGAAATGTTTATCAGCTTTTATCTTGTTTTCCAGTCCGCTTTCCACATCACTGAGCGAAACAGAGGCTCGTTTTTTCTGTTGCTCAAGATAAGTGAGGCATTCATTCGTGGCAATGCGATAAAGCCATGTGTATAATTGAGAATCTTCCCTGAAGTTTTCCAGGCCATTCCACACGCGGATAAATACATTTTGCAGTACATCGTTCGCATCCTCATGTTCTACAACCATACGGCGAATGTGCCAGTATAGTCTTTCCTGGTATTTTCGGATTATAGCCGTATAGGCTTTTTCTTTAGTGGCCGGATCGCGAAATTGGATCAGCAATTCGCTGTCTTGCATGGTCACCGACATAGATTAGCATTTTCTGTGATAAAATATTGGAACATCTCTGATGGGTTAAGTTTAACGCCAAAGCAAATATATTATGATAAGATATACACCTTTCTATTTAACATATTAAGTAATGAAAAAGGTATAATTGTATACAAACCATCTTATTGAATCGCCTCCGGAAAGCAATTGTTAAACGGTTATACCCCAAAAAGCCGGCGCTTTTTGGAAGATTCGAAAGCGGATACAACAAAAAAGCGTGGCAAGGTTCAAACCGTGCCACGCCTGTATTGAATCAGAAGTTATTATTAAGCTCCTTTTCTTGCCAGTACTTTATTTACTGCATCCACAATGTTGGGTGTATCCAGTCCATATTTCGTGAGCAACTGAGTAGGTGTACCGCTTTCGCCAAAGGTATCGTTGGTTCCAACGTACTCTATGGGAATGGGC
>Ga0207667_10009504_pt1 | contig 11444 bp, 10 predicted proteins | sample KBSCornC52_FD_184301 | JGI IMG/M metagenome (GOLD analysis project Ga0207667, IMG submission 184301) | Corn rhizosphere microbial communities from Kellogg Biological Station, Michigan, USA - KBS Corn C5-2 (SPAdes) (version 2) | ecosystem: Host-associated > Plants > Roots > Rhizosphere > Soil ...
GCGCTATTTCGTCGCGAAGATGTTCCACGGTCCTTTCCTCGTCGTGGCGGACCGCATCGACCGGCTCTACGAATGGTGCCAATCGCAGAAGATCGGCTGGCAGTTCGATCCCATGTACACGCGCATGGTCCCGGCTCACTATCTCCTCGAAATCGATCAGATCGGCTGCCCGGATCCCGCGCCGCGGTGCCACCGGTTCTTCAATCCTCCTATCGCGCAAGGACCGGAAGATATCGAGAGCCTGGGCGAAGCTTATGTACGCGCCGCGTACAACTCCCTGAAGGTCTGGCTGGCCGCCGTGCCGCAGGACGAGCCGATCGCGATTGCGTTCTCCGGCGGAATTGACAGCGCCTCCGTCCTGCTGATGGCCCGCGCCGCCCTTCGCGAAATGGGCGAGGACGAAAGCCGTCTTCGCGCGTTCACGCTCGATCTCGGCGGCGGGCAGGATGCCGCGCAAGCGCAGGAGCTGGTGCGGGCGTTCGGAATGGAATCACAGTGGGAGGTCATTCAGGCGTCACCGGATGCGGTGGACATCGAAGCCGCGATCGGCGTCATCGAGGATTACCATCCGCTCGACGTAGAGTGCGCGGCGGTCGCGATGTGCCTGCTTCGCGGTATTCGAGAGCGATACCCATCCATAAAGTACCTGCTGGACGGTGACGGCGGCGACGAGAACCTCAAAGACTATCCGCTCGAAGATTCCGATCTCACGCTCTCCAGCGTCCTTCGAAACCCGTTGCTGTACCAGGAAGGGTGGGGAATAGACGCTATCAAGCACAGCCTCACTTACTCGGGCGGGCTGTCGCGCTCCTATGTCCGCACGTACGCTCCCGCGCAGCATTTCGGCATTAACGCCTTCTCGCCATATTCTGTTCGCTCAACCATCGCGGCCGCTGCGGCCATTCCGTTCGAGACGATACTAAACGGCAGCACCGAGCGGCTCTACACGCTCAAGGCCGACTTGGTCGGCGCAGGTGTGAAATCCGTGACAGGCGAAACCCTGCCGGTCTACCCGAAGCGGCGTTTCCAGGACGGCGTAGGCGGTGAAGCGAGCTACCGCCGCTGGCGCGTCAGCAAGTCCCAGTGCCGGCAGATCTTCCTTCGCCAGTGGGAAGACCGGCTCCGCGTTGCATGGGACCCGCAGGGCGAGCGCATCTCCGGGAATGAGATGTCCATCCGACAATGAGATACACACGGGACGAATATCTCGTGCGAGAGGATCGCGCCGAGACGAAGAGCGAGTACATCTCGGGCAGCATTCGCGCAATGTCCGGCGCTAGCCCAGAGCACGCCACGATCTGCTTCAACCTCGGAGCTGAGATCGGCGCGCAGATTCGGGGCAGCGCATGTAAAGGAAGCGGCAGCGATCTGCGCGTATGGCTTGACGCGTGCGACCGCTACTACTATCCCGATATGACGATAACGTGCGGCCAGCGTCGATATGAACTGCGCAGCAACATACGCGCGCTGCTTAATCCGTCGATCATTATCGAGGTTCTGTCACCGTCGACCGAGGCCATCGACCGCGGCGAGAAATTCCTGTGTTACCAGCAGCTCGAAAGCTTCGTCGCCTACTTGCTGGTTGCGCAGAACACCGAACGCATCGAGATGTTTGCAAAGCAGTCGGATGGCAAGCTGCTCTACACGATTGTAACCGGGTTGGAGTCTGAGATCGAGATCCCCATTGCCGGCTGCAAGCTCCGACTTGCAGATATCTACGAGGATATCGACTTTTCCGCCTCTGGGCCGGACCAGTCTGAACCTGCCGAACCACTCGAGTAACTTCCTCGACAGATGTTTCGGGATTACTTGACGCTTGCCGTTGCGGCGAAACCGAAAGAGCTGCCAATGTCCTCTGAGGCGATTTATCCTGGCTCGCCCTCCGAGCGTACTCGCTGGATCGAGGCACAGCGAAGTTTCGCGCCCGCGAAGAACGCACTCGATCCCTGGATTCCCTACGCCTTCCTGAGCGAGAACGAGATCGGGCCGGCGGGCGAGCAGATCCCGACGGCAACGATCTTTTTGACCAACCGCGAGTGCCCTTACCGCTGCCTGATGTGCGATCTGTGGAGGAACACTCTGGACACGACCGTTCCGCCCGGAGCGATTGCAGCGCAGATCAGTTATGCGCTCGATCGCCTGCCAGTGTTCCAGAAGCCGACTTCCGAATATCTCCAATCTGCCCAGGTCAAGCTCTATAACGCAGGCAGCTTCTTCGATCCTCGCGCGATACCGCCCGGTGACTATCCTGAGATCGCCTCCGCTGTATCCGGTTTCGGCCGCGTCGTTGTGGAGTGCCATCCGGCCCTCGTTGGGCAGCGGACGCTCAGCTTTCGTGACAAGATCGACGGCATGCTGGAAGTTGCGATCGGTCTTGAAACGGCGCACGGGCCAACACTGTCTCTTCTGAACAAGCGGTTCGACCTCGCCGATTTTCGCCGCGCGGCGGCCTTCCTGTGCCAGAGCGGCATCGATCTCCGGGTGTTTCTGCTCCTAAATCCTCCTTTCATGAGCCTTGACGATGCGTCGGTATGGATCAAGCGCTCTCTGGACGCAGCCTTTGATGCGGGAGCCTCCGTGTGCAGTATCCTGCCGACAAGGATGGGCAACGGCGCGATGGAGCAGCTGGCCGAACAGGGGCGCTTTACTCTGTCACGGATCGATGCTCTGGAGGAGGCCCTGGAGTACGGGATTCGGCTCGGGCTCGGGCGCGTTTTCGCCGACCTGTGGGACATCGAGCGGTTCTACTCGTGCGACTGCTCCAGAGCACGGGCAGAGCGTTTAGCGACGATGAACGAGACTCAGACCATTCCACCACCGATCGTCTGTGAGAAATGTGCGCCGGACAGATGAGGACCGATTTCGATCTCTGTATAGTCGGGTCCGGGTTCGGCGGGTCGCTGCTCGCGATGATCGCGTGCCGGCTCGGGCTGTCTGTCTTGCTGATCGAGCGCGGCAGGCATCCGCGGTTCGCGATCGGGGAGTCGACCTCGCCTCTGACCAACCTGATCCTGGAGCAGATTGCGCGCCGGTACGATCTGCCTCGCCTCCTGCCGTTTTCCACATTCGGGGCCTGGCAGCGCGCCTACCCGGAGATCGGCGTCGGGCTCAAGCGCGGTTTCACTTACTATAAGCATGAAGCTGGCCGCGAATTCCAGACTCGGCCGGATCGCGCGAATGAGCTGCTCGTCGCTGCAAGTCCCGCCGACGAGATCGCCGATACGCACTGGTTCCGCGCGGATTTCGATCGGTTTTTGATGGAAGAGGCCGTCGCGCTCGGCGTGGAGTATTCCGATGAGACTCAGACGACCCTGGACAATCTGTCCGCGACCGGCGCGAAACTCACGCTGACGCGAGGCGGTCAAATGTTGCATGCTTCCTGCCGACTCTTGATCGACGCGACCGGCCCCAGGGGTTTCCTGCACCGATCGCTGGCGCTGGCGGAGAGCGAATTTGAAGACTTTCCCCGAACCCAGACGCTCTTTTCCCACTTCACCGGCGTTGCTCGGACCGATGAGATGCCGCAGTTCCATTCGGACGAGCGGCCCCCATATGCGCCTGACGACGCAGCGCTGCACCATGTCTTCGACGACGGCTGGATGTGGGTGCTCCGCTTTGGAAATGGGATCACGAGCGCGGGCATCTCCATGACCGGCCGGGCGGCGGCGGAGCTGAACCTTGCGGACCGCGAGCCTGCATGGCAGCGCTTCCTTGCCCGCTATCCCACGGTCGGCGCACAGTTCGCATCGGCGCAGCCGGTGCGCGAGTTCACCTTTGCGCCCCAGCTGGCTTTCCGAAGCGCAGCCACCGCCGGGGAGGCGTGGGCGCTATTGCCCTCGGCCGCTGCCTTCGTCGATCCACTTTTCAGCACGGGCATTCCGCTGACACTCGTCGGTATCGAGCGCCTCGGCCGAATTCTGGAGGGCAGCCTGGGATCTCCCGATCTCTCGGAGAAGCTTCGAGACTACGGCGAGCTGACGCTCTCCGATGCCGACTGGAGCGCCATGTTCGTCGGAGGCTGTTTTGCCGCGATGCCGCATTTCGAGCTGTTTACGGCGTTCAGCATGTACTATTTCGCCGCGGTAAGCTTCGGCGAGATGGCGCGCCGAATCGAGAGGCGTGACCTTGCGTCGCGCTTCCTTGCGCAGAACCTCCGCGAATATGCCGACGGACTGCGCGCGGGAGCCCGCTGGCTGCACAGTCGCGCGGGGGCGCCGTCGCCGTCAGAGATCGAGGCCTTCCAGATCGCAATCGCGAACGCGGTTCGAACCATCAATATCGCCGGTGTCTGCGACTCAAGGAAGCGCAACTGGTACGATATCGACTTCAACGACGTGATCGAGAAGGCGCATTGCCTCGAAATGACCCCGGACGCGATGCGCAGCCTGATTGCGAAAGCAGACTGGGCGTCGCCAATGCTGTGCGGATCGCAGCGAGCTCAACCGTGAGCAAATGGCTCAGACCTGAACGACCAGGCCCAGGCGCTGCGCCTCCCGAAGAGCCTGAACACGGTTTGAAACATTGAGCCTGCTGTAGATGCTGCGGACGTGGAATTCGACGGTCCGCTTGCTGACGAACAACTCGTCCGCGATTTGCTGACTTGTTTTGCCCTCGCACAGGTGGCGCAGGACGATAAGTTGGGAGCCGGTGAGCATAGGCGGTTGGGATAGAACTCTCGATCGGTCCATTTTAGCGATAGCCTTTCCATAATATACAAATTAGCAGACATAACTCTACTATTATATACACTGATAAGTAGAATTGCGCAAGTCGGTTTATGCCGGAATTTTTTTTCGCCTTCCCAGGGCAGGCCGTCGTTGCCCAGTTTCCCAAAGTAGTACGGGGACCTCTCCACGGCATGTATGTTGTTTCATGCTAAGTCAGCGCAAATGCCCCGCCACACTTTCACCCATCAGGTACACTAAGCACAACATCAAACCGGGAGCCAGCAAGTGCCGACCGCCGCATTCGCGACCTTGGGCTGCAAGGTCAACCAATATGAGACCCAGCGCATCCTCGACGACTTTGAGGAGCGCGGCTTTACGATCACCGAATTCAACGTGCCCGCCGACGTCTATGTCATCAACACATGTTCCGTAACGCAGGCCGCCGAGCGAAAGTCTCGTTCGATGGTGCGAAGGCTCGCCCGACAGAACCCCGACGCCGTGGTCGTGATGACGGGCTGTTACGGAGAGATGGCGCAGATCAAAGGCGAAACGGTGGAAGAGGCGACGCTTCTCGTGCCAAACCATCAGAAGCTGGACACGCTCAAGCACGTCCTCTCCGCCTACCCGCGACTTGAACGCGAGCTCAGCGAACGAATCGCATCGGAGCGCGCAATCCCCGCGGCTCGCCGCACTCGCGCCACGATTAAAGTCCAGGACGGCTGCAACGTCTTTTGCTCCTTCTGCTCGATCCCCTACACCCGAAAAGTCATGCTCTCACGCCCCATGGAAGAGTTGATCGCCGAAGCAGAAAAGCGAGTATCACAGGGCTATAGGGAGCTGGTAGTTACCGGTGTCCTGGTAGGCGCCTATGGCCAGGAAAATCTGGACCTGGCGGATTGCCTCCTACAGCTCGCACAGGTTCCGGGCATCCAGCGCGTGCGGCTCTCTTCGATCGAGCCGACGCAGGTAACCGACCGCCTGCTCGACGCATTCGCGCGGGAGCCGAAATTGTGCCGCCATCTTCATATTCCACTGCAGAGCGGCGATACGGGAGTGCTGCGCGCGATGAATCGGCCGTACGACCGTGAGTTCTATCTCGACAGATGCCGCGAAGCTTATCGCCGCATTCCAGACCTGGCGATCACTGGCGACATCATGGTGGGCTTCCCCGGTGAGGACGCGGCGGCATTCGAGAACACGCTGGACGTTGTGCGCACCGTCGGGTTCGCCCGGGCGCACCTGTTCCGATACTCTCCGAGGCCCAACACTCCTGCCGCTGAATTCCCGAACCAGATCTCCGACCAGGAGAAGGAAGCCAGAAGTAAGGCGCTGAACGCCGCTTGCCGGGAGACGCAGCAGCAGTTCATTCAGCGGTTCATCGGCAGGACGCTGGAGGTGCTTGTGGAGGGCAAAGAGGGACCGAATGCCGATTCGGAGAGCATCTCGCCATCGGAGGAGAGGCAGCAGCCCCAAACCGGGAACGATCATCATGAGCGCGTTGAAAACGAGCATGAACAGGCGCCGAACGTAGGCGGCCTGCTGGGAGGCTATACGAGCAATTATATCCGGGTTCAGTTTACCGGCGGATCGCATCTGGTCGGGACCATTGCGGGCGTTCGATTAGTAGAGCTCTCTAATTCTGGCGCGCTGGGAGAGGTCGGCGGCGCGCATTTCGGTCCCTACGAGGCTCCGCCGGACGCTGATTTTATCCCGCTCGCTTCCTTCGCGGGGAGTGTCACATAACTGAAAATATAACGTATATCTATATGTAGAGGTATACCGTCGGGCGATCGACCATGGTAATTTTGGCTGTCATTGACAGAGAAGTCGAGCCGGTTCATAATGACGTGCAACGGCGGAATTGCTCGGTACGCAACGACGGAACAGATCCACGGGATCCTCTCACAGGAGGATAAAAGTGATGAAACAAGACAGTTTTCGAGAATTAGTACGCGCACCGCGCCTGGGTGGCTGTCTGGCCGCCATCGGCGTGTCTCTGGCGCTTTGCACAGGCGGCGCGAACGCCCAGATCAACCGGTCCCGCCCCCCAAGCGCGCCGCCTTCATCCGGCGGTTCGACCGGGCGAGTACCGTCCGCTCCCGCCCCGAGGTATGAGGGTAGCCGCTCATCGCAGCCTTCCTTTTCGCCACCCAGCTATCGGTCGGACGGTGGCCGGACACCGAGTGCGTTGGGGCGGGATAACAGCTCCATCGGAAACCCGCGCGACGGGCAGAATGCGCTGGATCGATACAACAAGACGAATGAAGCCGCCGCTGCGAGAGGCAAAACTTCCAGGCCGCACGGATACTACTATGGCCCGATCTATCCGTTCAGCTACTTCCCAGGCAGCTTCTTTCCTGGCGACTACATCCCATACGGTTATCCGCCATACCCCGCGTACCCGTATCCCGATCCGACCTATCCCTATCCCGTTCCGCGGGGCGGTTCGTCGCTCGCGGCCAGGTACGACTCGCCCTACTACTTCTGCGACGATCTTTCTGGCGCGAAGTATGTAAGCGGTGGCACTGTGATCGTCTCGAAGCCGAAGCGGCTCTATACACCTACGCCGGTGTATCGGGACGGCAACCTGCTCGAGTGGCGCAACCTCGGCGCGGACGACTATTTCGCGGATACAAATGTTGAAGGCAAAGAGTATCTCGGCAAAGAGGCCGCAGCGGATGATGCCGCGCTGGAAAAGGCCATTTCCGATATCCGGCAGTCCTGGATCGACGGCGATGTAGCGCCGCTGGCCGCTCATGTGAACAAAGACACGAAGATTGCCATCGTTCTGGATGGAAAGTATGTTTATTCCCTTGAGTCGGGCGATTTTCTGGGCGTTACGCAGGCAGCCTTCGAGTCAACGCCCCGCCCGGGCTTTGTGGTCGACCATCTGCATCGCCGGGACGATGGGGTATATGCCCTCACGGGAAGGCATCTCTTTACCGACAATAGCGGTAAAGAACGCACGGTGTATTTCACCTATGTCCTCACGAAAGAGCGGTCAGATTACACGATCACGCAGGTGGCATCCGCTCCGGACAGAGAATAGAATTTCAGAATGATTGCAAAGAGAACCTGTTAGAAGGGAAGCAAGCTTGAGCCGGAGGAGTAACTCTTCCGGCTCAAGCTCATTTAATCGTCATGCCACGTCCGCTGGTACTCGGGAACGGCAATATCCTCGTCGCGCTCGACAATGATCTCTCTATCCGCGATTTTACCTTCCCTTATGTCGGACTGCTGAACCATCTGGGCGGGCACCGGATTCGAATTGGCGTCTGGTGCGACGGCCGATTTGCCTGGATGGGCGATCCCTCCTGGTCCAAGGACTATCGGTACGAAGTCGATACCCTTGTGACGTCGGTACGATGCGTCCACCACGAGATGGCGATCGAGATCCACCTCTCAGATTGCGTGCTGCACCGCGACAATATCCTGCTCCGCAAATTCGAGGTTCAGAACCACGCCGCGAACCCGCGGGATGTGCGGATCTTCCTCTGCCACGACTTTCTGCTTGCCGAAACCGACATAGGCGATACGGCGTTCTATAACCCGTTCGCCGACGCGATGATCCACTACAAACGCGACAACTATTTCCTGATTTCCGGCATTGGCGACGAGCGCGGGATTTACCAATATACGACCGGGATCAAGGGATTTCGGGGAGCCGAAGGGGCATGGCGCGACTCGGAAGACGGCGTGCTTTCGATGAACCCGGTCGAGCAGGGCTCGGTGGACTCCGCCATCAGCTTCCGGTTGGAGGTTCCGGCCAATGGCTCCGAGATTCTGCGGTCGTGGATCTGCGTGGGCCACGACCTGGCAGGCGTGGTTGCGCTGCAAAAACGAGTGTCGCAGCTCGGCTTCGACGATCTTCTTGAGCAGACTGCCAACTATTGGATTTCCTGGACGCGCAATCAGTCCGAAGACAAGCAGCTGGAAGCGCTTCCTCCCACTGTCGCGGACCTGTTTCGGCGCAGCCTGCTGATCACGCGAACCCAGATCGACAATCGGGGCGCGATCCTGGCCGCAAACGATTCGGACATCATGGACACCGCGCGAGCGCACTATTCTTATATGTGGCCTCGCGACGGAGCGCTGGTGGCGCACGCGCTCGATCAGCTGGGCTACCAGGATATCACGCGCCGGTTCTTTCAATTCTGCCGGGATGTGCTTCCACCGGACCGGCCCGCGCTCATGCACAAATACAGCGCCGACGGATCGTGGGGCGCAACATGGCATCCCTGGACAGTAGGAGATCAGAGCGAGATTCCGTTCCAGCAGGACAGCACTGCGCTCGTGCTCTGGTCGCTATGGCAGCACTACAGCCAGTACCGTGATCTCGAATTCGTGGAGGCGCTCTACCGCGAGATGGTGGTTCCGGCTGCGGACTTTATCGTCGCGTACCGCGACCCTGACACGGGCCTGCCACGTCCCTCATACGATCTCTGGGAGGAGCGCCGCGGCGTGAACGCGTTTACTTGCGGCACCGTGTACGCCGCGCTCCGGGCAGCGGCCAACTTCGCTCAGCTCTTCCACGACCCGCGTGCGCTGATCTACGTCGAGGCCGCGGAGCAAGTGCGAAAGGCGATCGCCGCTAACCTGTGGGACGAGACCGCCGGGCGGTTTGCTCGCAGATTAGTCCTTCACCCGGATGGCAGCCACGAGCTGGACCTGACTATCGATGCGGCCGTCTATTCACTCTTCGCGTTCGGCGCCTTCTCGGCAAATGATCCGAGGATCGAGAAGACCATGCGCCAGACACTCTCCCGGCTCTGGGTGCAGACCGATATCGGCGGCCTCGCACGCTACGAAAACGACTACTACTTCCGCCGCAGCGACGACATCGGCCGGGTTCCCGGCAATCCCTGGATCATCTGCACGCTGTGGGCGGCGCAATACTACATCGCTCGGGCAAAAGAGACGAAGGAGTTAGAGACTCCGCTGGGCCTCATGCTGTGGGTGACGAAGCGCTGCGCCACCAGCGGCGTGCTGCCCGAACAGGTCCATCCCTACACCGGCGAGCACCTTTCCGTTGCCCCGCTCACTTGGAGCCACGCGGAGTTTGTCACCACATGCCTGCTTTATATGAACAAATTGGCGGAGTTGGACGGATCCGAGACGAGTACTGCAGCCCCGATAAATTAGAGGATCCGTAGCAGTTCTGCATGCGGTGAAACGATTGCGGTGGTGGTTATTCCAGAATCGAGCGTTACGAGTGTGCCGCCATACTGCTGACAAAGGCCGAGCAAATAGATATCCGTAATCTGCTTTGGGCCTGCGATCAAAGAAGGATCGAACAGAGATCTATCATTCAAAGACACGCTGTCGGACAAGAATTGATAACTCACAGAATGAGTAGTGATCATATTGCCCAAGATTTGGAGTGCGTCGGTGACACCCGACACACTGTTTGGATAGATTGTGTGAGAAATGATTCGTGCAAAACCATTCTCGGTCAACGGACACGTCGCCCAACCTCTCTGACCTTCGGATGTGAACCACGAATGTGCCTTATTATGCCCGACGTGTTGGGGATCGTGCAGCGCGATTAAGATGTTAATATCTGGGAGAAAGACTCGCATCGTTCAGTCGTCACGCAGTGAATTGACCAACTCGACAGTAACAATCCGATCGGGCTGCTTCGTCGGTAGGAGGATCAATCCATTTCGTCGCGGTGCTGTGTTAAGATCGAGCATCTGAGATGAAGAATCCTGATCCGTTTCAGTTACAACAACTCTAAGTTGCGCCTCCGGGTCCAACGGAAGTGCGCTTAATCGCCGCTGTACCTCGCTGAACGTACCTTCCAATATCTGAGTGTTCATAGTTGCTCCGATACGCAAAAAAAAGTTGCGAACATGGCTATGACTATTATACCGTGCTTCTGACGACAAGGAATGGTTCGAAATGGCCTATCTTGCAAGTCATATTAACGTTCACAACACCTGTTTGAGAACCTTACGCGAACGCGGATACAGGCTTGGAATCGAAGGCGAACTGGATGAAGACGTAATGTATCCTGCCGAGCTAGCGTGGATGGCAGAACAGAATAACGCGACCTTTGTGGCTTACAATCCTATTGAACTGCTCGGATTGACCGCCATTTACGAATCTGTCAATCCTGTCGGTGAAACACAGGACTATTGGTGGTCGGTAGAGGGTCCAAACATAAGAGAAGAACTATTGGAGGCCGCCCTTCCAGATGAGGAATAGTCTGCCTGCCACGTCGAGACAGGAGCGGCAACTAATATCCATCTATCCTTTCCATCTTTACATTGTGAGCTATCATGAACAGGTGTTTAGCTGAACTTGCTCAATGCGCGAGGGCATGTTCCGTCTGGCTTGCTCGGGTGCATTCGCGCTGAGTAGACTTGCTCGCTTAAATTGCAAAGCGGTGGGGGATACGGTAGAATGAGGGAGCTATGTCTGAAATTGCCCTCAAAAAAGTGAATGCTCTCATCGTGTCGGCAGTGGAGCAGGACAGCGCCGCCCAGCGGGCTGATATCCGTGTGGGGGACCTGCTGCGCGAGATCAACAATAAGCCCATCCTCGACATCCTGGACTACCGGTTTCACGCCGCGAGCTCACGGCTGCGGCTTACCATCGAGCGGGACGGGCAGACGTTTCGCCCGCTTCTGAGGAACAACGACTCCGACGATCTAGGACTTTCCTTTGAATACGATCTAGGAGACAAAATTCACACATGTAAGAACAAGTGTGTCTTCTGTTTTATTCATCAGCAGCCGAAAAAGATGCGCAAGTCGCTCTATTTGATGGACGACG
>Ga0207667_10009505_pt1 | contig 11441 bp, 14 predicted proteins | sample KBSCornC52_FD_184301 | JGI IMG/M metagenome (GOLD analysis project Ga0207667, IMG submission 184301) | Corn rhizosphere microbial communities from Kellogg Biological Station, Michigan, USA - KBS Corn C5-2 (SPAdes) (version 2) | ecosystem: Host-associated > Plants > Roots > Rhizosphere > Soil ...
GCATCGTCGGTGTCGGCTTGAGCGTATTGCCCAATGACATCGTCCAGGTCGGACGGATTGATATTGCTGCGGGATGCCGCGCTCGCACGCCATTGCCCGCCGATGAAATTGCACTTCATCAGATATGCTCCGAGAAAATCCACGTCCCGCACGAGGCCCGTATTGATCCCTATCGTGGATCCGTGGTCGAACCGCCAATCGGGCCAGCCCAATTCGAGTGTTCTTATGCGTCGAATGCGGTGCGTTGGGCTGCGATTCGCTCGCGCATTTCAGCGATCCAAACCTCGCGCGACAAAAACCCGGGCCGGCGCCGGCACATCGCTTCTGTTTGCTCGATGATTTCGTCAGCGGAACGATCGAGGTTCAGGCTTTCGCGGCAAGGCTGGGCCGTGAAGAAAGGACTGTCGACGTACAACTCGAGCGGGTTGCCTTCGGGGTCCTTGAAGTAGATCGACCATGCGTTGCCATGGTCGACTTGCTCGATCCCTGTGACGCCGGCACTGACCGCACGCCGGTAGTACGACTGCAGATCGGCGAGCGAGTCGAGCAACAGCGACAGCTGGTTGACGGGATTGAACGGCAGGTCGGTCGGTTTGCCATCGAAGAGGACGAGCTGATGATGAATCTTGGGATCCTGCGTCATGAAGTACAGACGATGGCCGGTCGAAGCGACGCCCTTGTCGCTGACGACGAAGCCAAGATACTTGCGGTAGTAGTCGACCATCATCTCGAGGTCGCTGCAAAAGATCCCGCAATGCGTGAACTGAATTTTCGGCAAGGCCGCCATGTTTGTCTCCGAATGTCTCTTTGATGCGGTGTTCACGCTTCGTCTGCGACGGGGTTCGACAGGGTGCCGATGCCTGGAATGACGACATCGAACGTATCGCCCGGCATCAGGAAGATCGCCGGCTGGCGCTTGAAGCCGATCCCGCTAGGCGTGCCGGTCGCCAGGATATCGCCGGGCTGCCAGTCGAGCGCCTGCGACACATAGGCGATCAGGGCCGGGACGTCGAACGCGAGTTCGGAGAGCTTGCCTGTCTGCATACATTCACCGTTGAGCATTCCCTTAATCGACAGTTCGCGATAGTCGGGGATTTCATCAGCGGTAACGAGCCACGGGCCGAGCGAGCCCGTGCCGCGGAAGTTCTTGCCCATCCCGTACTGATGCGTATGGAATTGCCAATCGCGCACGCTCGAATCGTTGAAGCACGTGTAGCCGGCGACGTGGTTCATGGCTTCTTCCGGCTTGATGTGCGAGCCGCCCTTGCCGATCACAACGGCAAGCTCTGCTTCGAAGTCGAAATTGTCGGAGACGCGAGGACGGATGATCGGCGCACCGTGTGCGACCAGCGTTTGCGCGTAGCGATGGAAGATGACCGGGTATTGACCTACGGCCCTGCCGGCCTCTGCGGCGTGCGCGACATAGTTGATGCCGACGCAAATGATTTTGTTCGGGCGCGGAATGACCGGTTCGAGTTCGACCGCAGCGAGCGCGAAATCGGCGGTCGCCGTGGCGGCTAGCCGCCTAGCCTCGGCGAGCGCGGCTTGGTTCGATACGAGCGCCGCGAGATCCGCGACGGCAGGCAAATGCCTCGCGAGATCGATGACACCTTCATCCTTGACTGCGCCGAATCCGGGTCGATTTTGGTGTCGGTACGAGACCAGTTTCATGTGCTTGCTCCTTGTGGGCATAAAAGATATTTTTGTGCATATTACACGGCAATGGATATAATGCAAGCGCCGGCGTGCGAGAGGACGCCTGGTGTAGTCGACGCGAACCATTTCCTCGGAGCAAGGCATGTCGTTAGTCAATGTGAGAAAGATCAAGGTAGATGTAGAAGAGGTTTGGCACGAAGGCGGTGAGCGGCTTGACGAGCCGTTGTCGGTCGCGGTGGCGACCGCTATCGTCGCGAATCCCTACGCCGGACGGTACGAGCCGGATCTCTTGCCGTTCATGAGCGCGCTGCGGGAGTTGGGGGCTGAGCTGTCATCGCGTCTCGCGGCTCAGCTGGGCGGGGTCTCCAGGGTGCAGGCGTACGGGAAGGGCGCCATCGTCGGTGAAGACGGCGAACTCGAACATGGAGCCGTCTGGCACGAGGCGGGCGGTTGGGCCATGCGGGAAACATTGGGCGGGCCGAAGGCGATCGTCCCGTCGGCCAAGACCATTGGCGGCGTGGGCTCGCGTTTGATGGTCCCGCTGGGTCACATTCAAGCTTCCTATGTGCGCAGCCATTTCGGAACCTGCGAGGTCACGGTCTGGGACGGCCCGCGTCGCAACGAAATCGCGTTCGCATTGGCCATGGCAACGGGCGGGCGCGTCCATGCGCGGCTCGGCGGGTTGCAGGCTTCGGAAGTGAAAGGAGTGGACGGTCTTCGGTAGCGTTCAGGTAAACGATGATTTGGTTTATGCACAAATATGTTTATTGTGCATGTTAATTTGAGGCGTAAGCATACCGTGGGATCGTTCGTTTCCCGGCGACGAACCCGCTCGGTCGTGCCTCTAGAAGATTGATAGACAGGAGACAAGCAATGACGAAGATGATGCGAGCAGCGCGCATGCATAACGTAGGTGAGCCGATGGTGATCGAGAACATCCCTGTTCCGTCCCCTCGACCCACAGACGTATTAGTGAAAGTGAAGGCATGCGGCATCGTGCCGAATCTCGGCAATGTCTTGAGCAATTGGGAGAAGTGGTTTCCGCATCTTCCGTTGCCGAAGTTGCCGGCAATCTTCGGTCTCGATGCAACCGGGGTCATCGAAGAGGTGGGTAGCCAGGTCCATGCATTCAAGCCGGGTGACCGCGTTTACGTGAATCCCGCGCGCTATTGCGGCGGGTGTCGTGCCTGCCGTTCCGGTGAGACGACGTCATGTCCGTACTACACGTTTAACGGATACTTCGGATTCAGCGAACGCTCGCAGCTAATCTTCGACGACTATCCGTACGGTGGCTTGTGCGAGTACATGACCGCGCCGCAGTACAGCTTGGTCAAGATTCCGGACAACCTGAGTCATGAAACCGCGGCGCGCTTCGGCTACTTGGGCACGGCTTATCGAGCATTGAAAAAGGCGGAAGTCGGGCCGAGCAGCACGATACTCGTCAGCGGTATCAGTGGAACGCTGGGCCTCGGCGCCGCCCTGTTCGGGCTGGCGATGGGCGCGAAGAAGATCCTCGGCACGGCGCGCAACCGCGAGCTCCTGCAGCGCGTCAAAGCGCTAGCGCCCGAGCGCATCGAAGTCATGTCGCTTGATGACGGCTCTGTCAGTGAATGGGCCACGCGCGTGACACAAGGTACGGGTACCGATGCGGTGATCGATGCATTGGGACCGGGCGCACCGCAAGAGACGTTGCGTGAGACGCTGAAGACGCTGCGGCGCGGTGGGCATCTTATCAATATCGGCGCCGTCGCGGGTGAAGTCCCGGTCAATTTGCACTACATGATGGACAACGACCAGCGGTTCAGCGGCTCGGCCTGGTTTACGGCCGGCCAGGGGCAAGAGATGGCCGATATGGCCGAGTCTGGCGTCGTCGACCTTTCGGTGTTCGAGCATTGCATCTTCAAGCTCGAAGACATCAACACCGCGCTCGGCGGCATCGAAAATCGCAACGGCGGCTTCAGCAACTACGTGATTTGTCCTTGAGCGCGACACAAGCGCCTGGCCGGCGTAGGGCCGGTCGTGCCAGGCAGGCGCAGCCTTTTCCCTTCTTATGCATCGAGCGTATTCATGCACATTCGACGAGTTGTAACCGGCCATGACAACAGCGGCCGCTCCATGTTGGTTTCGGACGGCGCGCCGCCGCGTACGGTTGCATTTCAATCCATTCCCGGCCACGCGTTCGCACAGGTTTGGAGCACCGCGCCTTCGCCTATCTTGCCGGCGGCCAGCGGCGACCCCACCGTAGGACACAGCAAGTTGCTGCCGCCGGTTGGTGGGACGAGCTTGTTGATCGTGACGTTTCCGCCTGACAGCACGATGAGCGCATCGGGCTTCGATCCCGTCGCGGCGGGCGAGGAATGCGCTGCTCGCATGCCCGATCTCGCACAGACCTTCGAGCCTGATTGCCCGGGCATGCATGCGACCGACACGATCGACTACGCGCTCGTCCTATCGGGCGAAGTTTGGTTGGAGGTCGATGATGGAAACGAGACTGTACTGCGCCCGATGGACGTCGCCGTGCAACAGGGTACGCGGCACGCGTGGCGTAACAAGAGCGATGCGCCCGCGACCGTGGCGTTCTTCATGGTTGGCGCGAGCCGCACGTAAGCCGGGGCGCTATGAATCGAGATGAACTGGAGCGCGCGTCGATGGGGGAACGGCTGGACAGCCGCACTCGAGAGCAAGTGTTTACGCAGGCACGTAGTCAGAATGCTTGGCTTGCTCACCCCGTGCCGGACGATTTGCTGCGAGAGCTATATGAACTGGCGAAATGGGGGCCGACGAGCATGAATTGCTCGCCGATGCGGGTGACGTTCGTGCGGTCGGCGGATGCGCGTGCGCGCCTGCTGTCGGCCGTTTCTCCAGGCAACGTCGAGAAAGTGCGCACAGCGCCCGTCGTGGCGATCGTGGCTTACGACACGGCGTTTTACGAGCAACTGCCCAAGCTGTTTCCGCATCGTCCGAATGCGGGCGAGCTTTTTTGCGATCAACCTGCGCTTGCCGCGGAAACTTGTTTCCGCAATAGCTCGTTGCAGGGCGGCTACTTCATCCTCGCGGCGCGGATGCTGGGTCTCGACTGCGGACCGCTGTCGGGCTTCGATGCGGGCCGTGTCGATTCACTGTTCTTCGAAGGGACGTCGTTGCGCGTGAATTTCCTCTGCTGCCTCGGCTACGGCGATCCGGCCGGGCTGTTTCCGCGCAGCCCTCGGCTGGAATTCGATGAAGCCTGCATGATCGTCTAGCTCGTCGCATCAACAATTCGAAACAGAGACCGCTTTGCAGGGTGCGCGCGCCATTCGAACACCCGGGCGCCGCGCGCGACGCCACGTGGTGTTGTTCGCGGGCAAGTAACTTAGGAATACTAATTAAATACGGAGAAAGTATCGCCCACCTGAATTTGAGAAGACTCTTATGAATGCCCCACTGGAGGAGACAAAGCATGGATACGCTCGGAAAGCACGACAGTGCTTATGAATTCAAGACGGTAGTGTTGTTGGCCGTCGGCTTCGGTTTGGTTGGCCTTGATCGATGGATGGTTGCGCCACTGTTTCCGTACATGATGCGCGACCTGGGCTTGAATTTTCAGCAACTGGGCAATCTGATCGGTGTGCTGGCTGTCGCATGGGGCGCTTGGGCGATTGCGAGCGGACCGATCTCGGATCGGATCGGACGCAAGAAGATCCTCGTCTGGACGATGATTGCGTTTTCGCTGCTCTCGAGCTTGTCAGGTCTCGCGACAGGATTCGCGAGCCTGATGCTGATCCGCGGCATCATGGGCGTCGCAGAGGGCGCTTTCACGCCTGCGAGCGTCGCAGCCACGAGCGAGGCGTCGCTTCCCGGGAGGCGTGGCTTCAATCTCGGCTTTCAAATGAGCATGTTCTCGTTGCTCGGCCTCGGCGTGGCGCCGATTCTTGCGACGCAATTGTTGCGCGTTGTACCGTCATGGCACTGGGTGTTCATGATTTCCGCCGTACCGGGGTTGATCGTCGCGGCGTTGTGCGCGAAGACGCTTCACGATCGCCCGCGGACGGCATTCGTTGCCCCGAGTCCGCGCAATCGGGTCAAAGAGCAGTGGGGCTCGATATTCGCCAACAGAAACGTTGCTGTCGCGATTGCGGCCATGCTCTGCGCGATGGCCGGCATTTTCGTCATCGGAGCCATGGTGCCGACGTATCTCATGGCAGTGCTGCATCTCGACGCGCAAAGCATGGGGTTCGTGGCATCGGCTCTCGGCTTCGGCGGCTTCATAGGCTCATTCGGCTTGTCGGGGATCTCCGACTACATCGGGCGCAAGGCCGCGGCTATCGGCGCGTTCGCCGTTGCAGCAGTTCTGCTTTTCGCGTTTTCCAAAACGGGCGCGAATCCCACGGCGCTCTTCGTATTGCTATTCGGCATTTCGATGTGTTCGATCGGCTTGCTCAGTCTGCTGAGCGGCCCCATTGCGGCCGAAGCCGCGCCGGCGGGGCTCGTGGCTTCGACGATTGGGTTGATCTCCGGCATCGGAGAGATGTTCGGCGGAGGGGTGGCACCGGCTATCGCCGGATATATCGCGCAGAATTTCGGGCTGCCGCGCGTGTTCGATTTTGCGCTGGCTGGTCTTGTCATTGGTGTGTTTGTGGCGTCGGCACTGACCGAAACGGCGCCTCGACACAAGGGCACCCTTGCGGTGTCCGCCGACGAACCGCGACAAGCGGCTTGAAATGCGACAGCGCACGTTGCGCGTGCTATGGAGATCACCCTTTCCATCCAGTACTTGGAGGAGACATATCGGTTCATTCGCCACAACCCGATGGGGTCAGTCGGTACCCGTAGGTGCCATCGGGTGAAGAGTGAGGCGGCGGCTGGCATGTTCGACTCTGGCGCTACGGATCGTTTGTGCTATGCTAACGATAGCATTCCCGTTCGTAAAAAGGAGCACTCTATGCCCGTGTCGTATAAGGTCGCCGTGCTGGTCGGCAGCCTGCGTCAGAACTCGTTCAGTCGCATGCTGGCTCATGCGCTATCGGAACTCGCGCCCCCCGCGCTCTCGCTCAAGATTGTCGAGATCGGCGCGCTGCCCTTCTACAACGATGATCTCGAAGCGGATGCGCCTGATACCTGGCGCGAGGTTCGTGAGTGCATGGCTACCGCGGATGCCGTTCTGTTCGTCACGCCTGAATACAACCGTTCGGTGCCTGCCGTCCTGAAGAACGCAGTGGACGTTCTCTCGAGGCCGTTCGGCGCCAGCGTCCTCAGCGGAAAGCCGACGGCGATCGTGAGCTTATCGCCCGGCGCGATGGGCGGATTCGGAGCGAATCATCACCTCAGGCAATCGTTGGTCTGTCTCGGCGTCAACGTCATGGCGAGCCCGGAGGTATATATCGGCAACGTGGCTACGCTCTTTGACGATGGCGGCGTCCTGACGCATGCGGGCACGACCGAGTTTCTGAAGCGGTTCGCGACCACGTTCGCCTCGTGGATTGAAAGACTCTCGGCACGCTAGAGGATATCGCTCGTTGGCTCGAGACGACGCTGGCGAAACGTGCGTCGTCACTCCGTGAGCACCCCCCTAGCTAACAATATGGTTTGATGGAGTCGATTTAATTTATCTCGTCGACTCCCGCTACTACACACTGCCCTCACGCTCGACCACGAGAATACGCGCCACCCCGCGCGGGTGCGCTACATGCTCGCAGCCTCTATCGGCGAAGAAGACGTCCCCCGTTTCGAGCGTCGCGATGTGTTCGATCCCGGCGCTGCGATAGTGCATATCCACCACGCCATCGAGCACCGCAAACACTTCTTCGCCGTCATTGATGTGCCATCGATACGGCTGATCGGTCCAGTGCAGACGCACCGTCGTGCCGGCCATATTGGCGATATCGATAGCGTCCCAGGCACGTCTGCCCTCGAACGCCTTGCTTTGGATAACTTTCAATGCGTGCTCTGTCGATTATCGATAGGGAGGGGCAATGCGCCACGCTCACGCCCGTGACGCTTCCAAGATCTCGTTGACGACGGCTGCGCGCTTCGCAAGCGAAGCGGCCGAGCGCGCCTTGCCGATCGCCAGAATTCGAGCAGGCGCCGTATCGGGACTGCCCGAATCGAACGGCGGCGCGGGCGCGTATTCGAGTTCGAGCTGAATCGCTTGAGCTTCGTCGGCGCCCGCTAATTCCGCCGCGATGGTCAATGCGAAGTCGATACCGGCCGTGACGCCGCCACCGGTCAACAGATTGCCATCCCGAACGACGCGGCCGTGCGTCGCAATGGCGCCCAGCGGTTCGAGCAACGAATGGAACGCCCAATGTGTAGTGGCACGGCGGCCATGCAATAGTCCTGCGGCGCCTAGCAGCAGCGAGCCGGTGCACACGGAGGTGATATAACGCGCACCGGCCGCTTGCTTGCGAACGAACGCGAGCGTTTCCTCGTCCTGCATCAAGTTCGTCACGCCGCTGCCGCCCGGTATGCAGATGACGTCGAGTTGAGGGCAGTCGCTGAAAGTGATGCTCGGCGTCAGCACGAGTTCGCTGCTCGAGGCAACGGGCGCACGCGTTTTCCAGACCAGGTGCACGGTGGTATCGGGTAGCGATGTAAGCACGTCATGCGGCCCGGTCAGATCGAGTTGCTGAACTTCGGGGAATACGAGAAAGCCGACTTGCAGTGTCATGAGGTACCTCGGCGATGGAATGAAATAGAACGATGCAGGTTCGCTGCACGGGCTGGATCGCCCGTGGACAAGACCATTCTATGCGTGTACCGTGTGGCGGAAATGCCATTTACCCCACGTTTTCTGCCACATCGATTTCGAGATCGATTATCCAAGCGATGCGCTCGATCCTGATTCTCGCGTTCCACGATGCTCAGTTGCTCGATATCACCGGGCCGCTGCAGGTTTTTGCCTCGGCTAACGATCTGGCCGCGGAAAGTGGCCGGCCGCGGCCGTATGCGGCGCGTGTCGTCGCGGCGGAGCCCGGCGCGGTGATCACCTCGTCAGGGCTCGCCGTGGTAGCCGATGGGCTTCGTTCGGCGGCAAAAGGCGTCGACACACTGATCGTTCCCGGGGGCAGAGGTGTCGAGGCGGCATCGCAGGACGCGAGGCTGACGCTCTGGATTCGCAAGCAGGCGACCGTTGCGCGACGTGTCGTGTCGGTATGCAGCGGAGCCTTCGTGCTGGCGGAAGCGGGCCTGCTCGACGGGCGTCGCGTAGCGACGCACTGGAGCCGCTGCGAGCAGTTGGCGAAACGCTATCCCGCGCTTCAGGTGGAAGCCGACCCGATCTTCATTCGGGACGGCGCGATATGGACGTCGGCCGGTGTGACCGCGGGCATCGATCTGGCGCTGGCGCTCGTCGAAGAGAATCTCGGTCGGCCTGCTGCCCTCGATGTCGCGCGCGAACTCGTGGTGTTCATGAAACGCCCCGGCGGGCAGGCACAGTTCAGCGCATTATTGTCGATGCAGCAAGCGGGCGACCCATTCGCGGAGCTGCATACATGGATGGCCGAGCATTTGGGCGCTGATCTCTCGATACCCGCGTTGGCGCGCCGCGCCCGCATGAGCGAACGCACCTTCATGCGGCACTATCGCGCCGAAACGGGCCGCACGCCGGCGCGAACGGTCGAGCAGTTTCGGGTGGAAGCCGCGCAGCGCTTGCTTGGCGAAACGTCATGGTCGATCAAACGCATCGCTTCGCGGTGCGGATTCGGCACGGAAGAAACGATGCGCCGCACGTTCGTCCGTCTGCTACGCGCGACACCACAGGCGTATCGCGAGCGGTTCGCCTCGCAACGAAGCGCACCGCCGACACCTTCCGCACCGATCAGATGACGAGTCGCGATATCTTGGTGCGTTCGAGCGAGACACCCGTCATCACCCCGGTATTCGTTAGAGCGAATGCTTCCACGGGACTCATGGTCGTCGACGTATCGACGTTGCCGTTCGCTCCGACATGCGGTACCGAGACCGTGGCATCGACGCCGGCCGCCCACCCCCGGCTGTTGGTGACTTTGTCGAGCACCTCTTGCGTCATGAACAGCATGATGCATCGCCCAGCGCGCCCTTAAGCCAGTTGCGGCTTTCATGTGGGCGGGCATTCAGTTCGTCGATCGCGGGTTGTTACGCCAATCATCGACTCCGAACTTCGCATATCTGTGCAGAGGTAGTTTCCGCGTTTGTCGAACCGTCTTTTTGTGAGCGCCGACCTAGTCGAATTTACCTTCCTGCGTATTGAACTTTCACCGCGAAGCCGTCTAAGGCGCGCCGTCAACCGACAAATTGCAAAAAGGGACCGTGCGCAACTACCATCGCCAGAACATCCGAGCAGCGTGACGTCAGCCTCTCCGGCTTGTGGGCGGGCGGCCAGGTCGTGCGGTCCGGCCGTGTGGTTTGAGCGAGCGTGCATGATCCTTGCGCATAGTCGTCTATATTTAAGCAAGATTGCGCGCGCGAACTGCCTGTTTCACGTGGGGTTTCCCGGTTCGCCGTCTCGGAGGTGTCGCATTCAGGAGGGCAACATGCAGCTCGGCATGATTGGATTGGGACGCATGGGATCCGATATGGTGCGGCGCCTGATCCGGGGCGGCCACCAATGCGTCGTCTACGATGCCCAGCCGGCAGCCATCCAGAAGCTTCTGCAGCATGGGGTCATGGGTGCCTCTTCACTCGACGACCTGACCGCGCGACTGGCGAAGCCGCGCGCAGTCTGGTTGATGGTGCCCGCGGCGGTGGTCGATTCGACGCTGGCGGGGTTGACGCCGCTGCTCGAATCCGGCGACGTGATCATCGATGGCGGCAACTCGTGGTACCAGGACGATATCCGGCGCGCAGCGGCATTGGCGCCGCGACAGATTCACTACGTGGATGCCGGGACGAGCGGCGGTGTCGCTGGGCTCGATCGTGGCTATTGCCTGATGATCGGCGGCGAAAAGGATGTCGTGCAGCATCTTGCGCCGATCTTTGCCACGCTGGCTCCCGGCATCGACGCGGCGCCGCCCACGCCCGGACGCCAGAAGGGCGGCAGCACTGCCGAGCAGGGCTATTTGCACTGTGGTCCGCAAGGTGCAGGCCACTTCGTCAAGATGGTCCACAACGGCATCGAATACGGCGTGATGGCGGCGTATGCCGAAGGGCTGAACATCCTGCATCATGCCGATGCTGGCAAGCGGGTGCGCGACGCGGATGCCGAGACGACGCCGTTGCGCAGCCCCGAGCACTACCAGTACGAACTGGACCTGCCCGAGATTACGGAAGTCTGGCGCCGTGGCAGCGTCATCGGCTCGTGGTTGCTGGATCTTATCGCCACGACGCTTCTGAGCGATCCGGGACTAAAAAACTACACGGGGCGGGTGTCGGATTCTGGAGAGGGGCGCTGGACGCTCTCGGCTGCCATTGACGAAGGCGTGCCGGCACCGATCCTCAGCGCGGCGCTCTATGAGCGCTTCAGTTCGCGCGACGCGGCGGATTTTGCCAACAAGGTGTTGTCTGCCATGCGGCATGATTTCGGCGGGCACGTGGAAAAGACGGCTGATCAACCTGATCAGCAGCAAGGATGATCCGATGCCCATACCGCATTCCGACGCTTTGGTGTTCTTCGGCGCTACGGGCGACCTGGCCTATAAACAAATCTTTCCGGCGCTGCAGGCCATGATTCGGCGCGGCCATCTCGACATCCCGATCATCGGCGTGGCCACAACATGACACCGGTTGCGGCATACAAGCCTGACAGCTGGGGTCCCACGGAGGCCCATCGGATTATGGCCAGTGATGACGGTTGGCACAATCCCGTCGCGGAGGGGTGCGACTCAATGAGC
>Ga0207667_10009511_pt1 | contig 11437 bp, 8 predicted proteins | sample KBSCornC52_FD_184301 | JGI IMG/M metagenome (GOLD analysis project Ga0207667, IMG submission 184301) | Corn rhizosphere microbial communities from Kellogg Biological Station, Michigan, USA - KBS Corn C5-2 (SPAdes) (version 2) | ecosystem: Host-associated > Plants > Roots > Rhizosphere > Soil ...
CGGCGGAACGGGTGCAAAAGATCGAGGTACTCGATGTTTACCGCGATGTTGCCAGCGTGAAAGTTATAACCGGCCGCTGGATTGACTATATGCACCTTTCAAAGCTGAACGGCGAATGGCGCGTTCTGGATGTGGTCCTGCAATACACCCGGATATAAGGCTGCGATCAGAGATTTTTTGGCGCAAAACGCCTCTTGCTTGCCAGATTCCCGTAGCTCCAGGCGGGAATGTGCCCAATTTTCCTCAGCTTCTTTCCCCCGCATCTCTCAAAAAGCGCGCTCGCACTCCCCAGACGCCCTCAATTTAGCGTAGGCTTATCTGTTGGAGGTTGCTTAAGAGAATGGCTCTTCCCGTAACCTTGCCAGAAGTTGCCGATCAGACAAAAGACATAAAAAATGCAGGCAATATTGACCAGCTCTGCATCAACACCATCCGCACCCTCGCCATGGACGCGGTCCAGCAGGCAAATTCCGGTCATCCCGGAACGCCTATGGCCCTGGCTCCCGTGGCTTATCTCCTTTGGCAGCGCTTTCTGCGCTACGATCCTCAAGATCCCATCTGGCCCAACCGGGACCGCTTTGTCCTTTCCAATGGACACGCCTCCATGCTGCTTTACGGGCTGCTGCATCTTGCCGGAGTAAAGGCCGTCAATCCGAAATACGAAACGCTGGGCGAACCTGCCGTTTCCATGGATGACATCAAGCACTTCCGCCAGTTGGATAGCAAGTGTCCTGGGCATCCTGAATATCGGCTAACTTCTGGCGTTGAGACCACTACCGGCCCGCTGGGCCAGGGCGTAGCCAACAGCGTGGGCATGGCGATTGCCGCAAAATGGCAGGCCGCGCATTTCAACCAGCCGGAGGTTGAGCTATTCAATTACAACGTCTACGCCATCTGCGGCGATGGGGACATGATGGAAGGCGTTTCCAGTGAGGCGGCATCGCTCGCGGGACATCTCAAGCTCAGCAATCTCTGCTGGATCTATGACAACAACAACATTACGATTGAAGGCAAGACCAAGCTTGCCTTTAGTGAAGACATCGCCTCCCGCTTTATGGGATATGGCTGGAATGTTACGCGCGTAGGTGATGCCAATGACCTGGAGTTGCTAACCCGCGCGCTCAATGTCTTTCATCAAACGCAGGACCGTCCGACGTTCATTATTGTTGACAGCCACATTGCCTACGGCGCCCCCAAAAAGCAGGACACCAAAGAAGCCCACGGCGAGCCGCTGGGTGAAGAGGAAATTCGCGGCGCAAAGCGCGTTTATGGCTGGCCGGAGGATGCAAAGTTCCTGGTGCCTGATGGTGTACGTGAACACTTTGCTTCTGTCATGGGCAAGCGCGGCCATGATCTCCGCATTGCATGGGAAGCTACGTTCGCGCAGTATAAGAAGACATCCCCCGATCTCGCAGATCAGGTTACGCGCATGCAGCATCGCCAGCTTCCTGAAGGCTGGGACAAAAACCTGCCGGTCTTCCCTGCCGATCCCAAGGGTCTGGCCAGCCGCGACTCATCGGCCAAAGTCCTGAATGTGCTCGCGCAGAACGTTCCGTGGCTGATTGGCGGCGCCGCAGATCTGGCGCCCTCAACCAAGACGCGCCTCACGTTTGATGACGCTGGAGACTTTGAGGCCGACAATTACGCTGGGCACAACTTCCATTTTGGCATCCGTGAGCATGCCATGTGCTCCATCCTGAACGGACTCTCACTCAGTAAGATTCGTCCTTACGGCTCCGGGTTCCTGATCTTCAGCGACTATTCGCGTCCGCCCATGCGGCTGGCGGCGATCATGGAAATTCCAGTCATCTATGTCTTCACGCACGACTCAATCGGCGTGGGTGAAGATGGGCCGACGCATCAGCCCATCGAGCAACTGGCGTCACTGCGCGCGCTGCACGGATTTATTACGTTGCGTCCCGCTGACGCGAATGAAGTCACGGAAGCATGGCGCGTGATCATGCAGCTTCGGCATGAACCGGCGGCACTCGTGCTTACCCGCCAGGCCATTCCGACCTTCGATCGCAGCAAGTACGCCGCGGCCTCCGGCGTGGCAAAAGGCGCGTACATCCTGGCCGATGCCCCTGACGGAAAGCCCGAGCTGATCCTGATGGCCACAGGAAGCGAAGTTTCTCTCTGCATTTCCGCCTATGAAACCCTGAGCGCGGAAGGCCGCAAAGTGCGCGTGGTCAGTATGCCTTCATGGGAGATATTTGAGAAACAGCCTGCGGAGTATCGTGAGAGCGTGCTGCCGCAAAACGTGTCTGCGCGAATATCGGTTGAGCAGGCTTCAACCTTTGGGTGGTCACAGTATGTTGGGCGTGAAGGAAAAAGTCTCGGCATGAGGACGTTTGGGGCTTCCGCTCCGCTCAAGGAATTGCAAAAGCGCTTCGGGTTTACTCCGGACGCTGTGGTAGCAGCCGCCCGTGAACTGTTGCCGAAAAAACCATGAAGATCACCATCGGTTCTGATCACGCCGGCTTTGAACTGAAAAAATTGCTGATCGACTATTTGCGCCAATGCGGTCACGAACTACTCGACGTCGGCACTGACAGCACTGCGCCCGTGGATTATCCTGATTATGCTCAAGCGGTCGGCCTGAGCGTGCTGCAGGGCAGATCAGAACGTGGCATTCTCATCTGCGGCAGTGGAGTAGGCGCATCAGTGGCGGCAAACAAGGTTCCCGGTGTTCGCGCCGGCCTATGTCATGACGGATATTCCGCTCACCAGGGAGTCGAGCATGACGACATGAACGTCCTGGTCTTAGGATCACGCGTAATTGGGCCGGAACTAGCCAAGGATTTATGCATCACATTTATCAACGCCCGGTTTACCAATGAAGAGCGGCACCGCCGGCGTTTGGAAAAGATTCACTCGATTGAGCAGCGCTATTCGCTCGACTCGGTCGCCAAGGAGAAGATTTCATGAACCCCGTTACTACCCCTGAGAAAACCCAGTCCACCGGCACTCAAAATGCTCTGCTCGGCCTGCAGAAATACGGTCAGTCCGTCTGGCTGGACTATATCCGCCGCAACATTATCCTCAACGGAGACTTGCAGAAGTTGATTGACCAGGACGGCTTGCGCGGCATTACTTCCAATCCTTCAATTTTTGAAAAGGCTATCAGCGGCAGCAATGACTACACTGATCTGCTTACCCAGCTCGGCAAGCAGGGCCTGCCCACGGGCCAGATTTATGAACGCATCGTCGTGCGTGACATTCAAGACTCCGCGGACAAGCTGCTGCCTGTTTACAAGTCCACCAACCGCCGTGACGGCTACGTGAGCCTTGAAGTTTCGCCCACGCTGGCGCGTGACACGCAGGGCACCATTGAAGAAGCGCGACGCCTGTGGAAGGCCGTCAATCGCCCCAATATCATGATTAAAGTCCCGGGCACGCCTGAGGGCGTAGAGCCGGTGCGCCGACTTACCAGTGAAGGATTGAATATCAACATCACTCTGCTCTTCGCCCAGGAAGCTTACGTTGCCGTGGCTGAAGCCTACCTCGACGGCCTGGAAGCCGCGCTGAAAGCGGGCAAGGATATCAGCGGCATTGCCAGCGTAGCCAGCTTCTTTGTCAGCCGCATCGATACTTTGGTGGACTCCACCATTGAGGAGCGCCTCAAAACTGCGAAGGGAGACGATGTACAGCTCCTTGAGTCGTTGCGCGGCAAGGTAGCCATTGCCAACGCCAAGCAGGCCTATCGTTATTACCAGAAGATGATTGAATCGCCGCGCTGGAAGTCCCTGGCAGCGCGAAGCGCACAAAGCCAACGGCTGCTCTGGGCCAGCACCAGCACCAAGAATCCAAAATATCGCGATGTGCTTTACATTGAAGAGCTGATCGGCCCGGACACGGTAAACACCATCCCCCCGGCCACCATGGACGCCTTCCGCGATCACGGCGTCTTGCGGCGCACGCTGGATACTGATCTTGCCGCCGCCGACAAGACCATGTCTGACCTTGAAAAAGCAGGGATATCCATGAAGCAGGTCACTGGCAAGCTGCTCGACGATGCTATACGCCTCTTTGATGACGCTTTCACTCAGCTTCATCAGGTTGTGGAGCAAAAGAGAGCCCGGCCGTGAGCACAAAAACAAGTATCCAGTTGCCCCGCTGGGAATTCTCCGCGCCGCTCACCCAGGCAGTGCAGTCAACACTGAAAGACTGGCAGACCAACAACAAGATGGCGCGGTTGTGGCGCGGTGATCCTTCACTCTGGACCGGCGACGATGAGGACAAATGGGTAGGCTGGTTGCCGATTGTTGAAGACCAGCTTGCGCATTTGAAGCAGTTGAATGACGCGGCAGCAGACGCAGCAAAAGCAGGCTTTGCGTACGCGTTATTGCTTGGCATGGGCGGTTCCAGCCTCTGTCCTGAAGTATTGAAGATCACCTACGGCAAGCAAGCGGGACATCCTGAGTTGCACGTTCTGGATTCAACCGATCCGGCACAGATTAAATCCATTGAAAGCCAGGTCGACCTGGCAAAAACACTCTGCATCGTCGCCAGCAAGTCCGGCAGCACGCTGGAACCAAATATCTTCAAGCAATATTTCTTTGATCGCATGCAGCAGACGGTCGGCAAGGATAAGGCCGGTGAGCACTTCATTGCCATTACCGATCCCGGCTCCAAGATGCAGCAGGTGGCGGAGCGCGACCATTTCCGCAAAATCTTTTTCGGCGTTGCCAGCATTGGCGGACGCTACTCTGCCCTTTCCAACTTTGGCATGGTCCCCGCCGCCATCATGGGACTTGATCTCAACAAATTCCTTCAGCGCACCAATGAAATGGTCCAGGCCTGCAAGCCGGAAGTCCCGGCAGACCAGAATCCCGGCGCGGTTCTGGGCGCAATCTTGGGAACGCTGGGAAATCTTGGCCGCAATAAAGTCACCATCATCACGTCGCCCGGCATTCACGATCTGGGCGCGTGGCTGGAACAACTCATTGCGGAGAGCACCGGCAAAATCGGCAAAGGCCTTATCCCGGTGGATCGTGAAGCGCTGGGCGGACCGGAGGTTTACGGCAGCGATCGTGTATTCATTCACTTGCGGCTCGCCAATGAGCCTGATACTGCCCAGACTCAGAAACTTGACGCTCTTCGTAGCGCTGGTCATCCGGTGGTCGAAATCGAATTGGCCGATACCTACGATCTGGGACAGGAATTCTTCCGCTGGGAAATTGCCACCGCAGTCGCAGGCTCGATTCTGAAAATCAATCCTTTCAACCAGCCTGACGTGGAAGCCAGCAAGATCGTTACGCGACAATTGACCGAAGCGTACGAAAAGAGCGGAAAGCTGCCGGAAGAAACGCCGCTGTTCGATGACGGCGCAATCAAGCTATTTACAGACGAGCGCAACGCGACAAATCTGAATAAGCTTGCAGGAAATGATCGCTCGCTTGTGGGCTTTCTGCGCGCGCATCTGAGCCAGTTCAATCTCGGCGATTACATGGCTTTGCTGGCATACATCGAAATGAACAGCGCGCATGAAGATGCGCTGCAAGCCATGCGCCTTGCCGTGCGCGATCGCAAGCACGTTGCAACCTGCCTGGGTTTTGGCCCGCGATTCCTGCATTCCACCGGACAAGCCTACAAAGGCGGACCAAATACCGGCGTGTTTCTGCAGATCACCTGCGATGATGCAAACGATCTTGCCGTGCCCGGGCAGAAGTACACTTTCGGAATCGTAAAAGCGGCGCAGGCTCGCGGGGATTTTCAGGTGCTGGCCGACCGCAAGAGGCGGGCGCTGCGTGTGCATCTGCCGGCCGATGTGGATGGCGGGCTAGAGAGCTTAGATCGGGCTGTAAGAGACGCTTTGAAGTAGGTCTTTTCGCAATCCCGAGCGCGTAGCTTTTTCTGGAATCCCGAACCGAAGGTGAGGGATCACTATTGTGACGATGTTGTTTGAGGGACGAGCAGAATTTGCTTTTATCGATACTAACTGTTTCGTAGTGATAGAGATTCCTCGCTGCGCTCGGAATTAAGAAAGAGCTTCGCTCGGAACAAAGGCAAAGGAGAACGATGCAACTAGGCATGATTGGGCTGGGCCGTATGGGCGGCAACATGGTGCGGCGTCTGATGCGCGCTGGACATCAGTGCGTGGTCTCAGATCTAAGCCCGCAGAATGTGAATGAGCTGGCCGGTGAAGGCGCAACCGGCTCCACGTCGCTCGATGACTTTGTAGCCAAGCTGACCAAACCGCGCGCCGCATGGATCATGGTTCCGGCAGGCGATCCAACCGAGCAAACAGTGAACGCGCTGGCCCAGCGCTTCCAGGCCGGTGACATCATTATTGATGGCGGCAATTCTTACTATAAAGACGACGTACGCCGATCGCAGAAGCTGAAAGAACGCGGCATTCACTATATTGACGTTGGCACCAGCGGCGGCGTCTGGGGGCTGGAACGCGGTTACTGCATGATGCTCGGCGGGCCAAAAGAAGCGGTCGAACATCTCGATCCAATTTTCAAGACGCTTGCTCCGGGCAAAGGCGACATTCCCAAAACGCCCGGCCGCGAGAAATTCAAAAGCACGGCAGAGGACGGCTATCTTTATTGTGGGCCTTCCGGCGCCGGACATTTTGTGAAAATGGTACACAATGGAATCGAGTATGGACTGATGCAGGCCTATGCTGAAGGTTTTGATATCTTCCGTAACGCTAATTCCAGTCAGCTACCTGAAGGCCATCGCTACGACCTCAACTTGCCGGATATCGCTGAAGTTTGGCGACGGGGCAGTGTGATTTCTTCCTGGCTGCTCGATCTTACGGCGATGGCTCTGGCGGAAAACCCCACACTTTCTGAGTACACCGGCATTGTGCAGGATTCCGGCGAGGGCCGCTGGACGGTTACAGCGGCGCTGGAAGAGGCTGTTCCGGCTGACGTGCTTACCGCGGCACTGTACACACGTTTCCGCTCGCGGCAGGACCACACTTTCGCCGAGAAAATGCTGAGCGCCATGCGACAGAAATTCGGCGGCCACATTGAGCTGGCCAAAAAGAACGAAAAAGCTTCCTGATCAGGAGATCGCGCTTACATGCCTCAACTAGAAAGAGAATTACCGTCCATGGACAAGCCGCCTTCTGGCTCGCCACCGCCCACGGGCCCTGGTGTAATGGTGATATTTGGCGGCACTGGCGACCTGACCTCGCGCAAGCTTTTTCCCGCGCTCTATAACCTGGTCAAGAGCAAGCTGCTCTCTTCTGACTTCGCGATCATGGGTGTTGGCCGCAACGATTACACCCGGGAACAATATCAGAAGATCATGGGCGACAATCTGGATAAGTTCGCCACCAGCACGGTTGATCCCAAGCTTCGTGATTGGATGGTCCAGAGGGTTTTCTATGTGGGCGGCGAATTTCACGATGCTGCGCTCTATGCCCGAGTCGGGGAGACACTGGCTGAGATCGACAAGACCTGCAAAACGCAGGGTAACTACTTCTTTTATCTTGCCACCAGCCCAACTTTCTTTGGCGACATCGTCGACCATCTCGGCGCTGCGGAACTGGCCTGTGAAAAAGATGGACGTTGGCGGCGAGTGGTTTTTGAAAAGCCGTTCGGTAATGATCTCGAATCGGCCAAAGCGCTGAACCGCCAGGTCAGCAAAGTGTTGACCGAGCAGCAGATTTTCCGCATCGATCATTATCTTGGCAAAGAAACGGTCCAGAACATTCTGGTGTTCCGCTTCAGCAATGGCATTTTTGAACCTATCTGGAATCGGCGTTATATCGACCACATCCAGATCACCGTGGCGGAGACCGTAGGCGTAGAAAAACGCGGCGGGTACTTTGACATGGCCGGCACGCTCCGTGACATGGTGCCTAATCATCTTTTCCAATTGGTCTCACTCACCACCATGGAACCGCCCATTTCATTTAATTCAACGGCTGTGCATGATGAGCAAGCAAAAATATTGCACGCCTTGCAGCCGTTTAGTGAAGAAGACGTTTTGCATTGCGCGGTTCGCGGCCAGTACGGCGCCGGCGTGATCAATGGCGAGCGTGTTCCGGCGTATAGGGCGGAAGACGGCGTACCACCGGACTCAAAAACTGAAACATTCGTCGCTCTGCGGTTGATGATCGATAACTGGCGCTGGGCCGGTGTTCCCTTTTACCTTCGGACTGGCAAAAGGCTGCCGACGCGCCACACTGAAGTGGCCGTGCAGTTCAAGCGCGCTCCGCTCGTATTGTTTCGCAATACACCAGTAAACAGCCTGGATGCCAATCAACTCATTATTCATATCGCGCCCGACGAAGGCATTTCACTGCGCTTTGGCGCTAAAATTCCCGGTGCTCAAATGAAGGTCGGTGAAGTGGAGATGGACTTTAACTACGCTGATTATTTTGGCACCACTGCCAATACTGGTTACGAAGTACTGCTTTATGACGGAATCATGGGCGACCAGACGCTCTATCAGCGCGCGGACATGGTAGAAGCCGGCTGGACTGTCGTTGATCCTATTATCGATGTGTGGAAAGCGCTGGCCGCGCGCAATTTTCCCAACTATGCTGCCGGATCGTGGGGACCGGAAGAGGCTACCGACATTATTGGTCGCGACGGCCGTTCCTGGAGAAAAATCGAGTCCGAATAGCGGATCGCGATACTCGCAAGTTTCAAATGGGAGTAGAGATCAAAATTGTTCCTGACGCTGTGACGCTTGCGCGCGTTGCCGCGGACGAGTTTCATCGTGCGGCAGAAGCTGCGGTTCAGGAGCGAGGACGATTTTCGGTCGCGCTATCGGGCGGCAACACGCCTCGCGCTGTTTATTCCCTGCTAGCCAGTGAGCATGAGCAATTGCCATGGGACCGCGTCCATATATTTTTCGGCGACGAGCGCCATGTTCCACCGGACCATCCTGACAGCAACTTTCGCATGGCCAGCGAATCGCTCTTGAGCAAGGTGCCAATTCCTGAGAAGAATGTCCATCGTATTCACGCCGAACTCGAAGCGGAAGTAGCAGCGGCAGAATACGACCAGCAGTTATGCAACTTCTTTCAACTAAGCAGTCCCAACTGGCCACGCTTCGACCTGATTTTTCTTGGGATCGGTGAAGACGGTCACACTGCTTCACTCTTTCCTGGTAGCAAAGCCCTCACCGAAAAATCGCGAAGGGTGGTGGCAAATTGGGTGGCAAAATTCCACGCTTTTCGCATAACGTTAACTTTTCCGGTCCTGAACCACGCTGCCGAGGCAGTATTTCTGGTCTCCGGCGCGGGTAAGGCACAAATTCTGAGTGAGGTCCTTCGACCCGGCAACCAAAACTATCCTGCCCAAAGAGTGCAGCCGGAAAATGGCCGGTTGCTCTGGCTGGTTGACGAAGACGCAGGCAGTTTGTTGCGGTTAGCGGAGCCGCCTACTTCCTAAGAAACATCTCCTCTGATCTGGTTTGTATTTCATTCTCTGCTCCTATATCCTCGCTGTAAGCGAATATAGTACGAATGGTCTTATGGAATCCCTATCCCTATTCCCCTATCCCGAATCACGTGTTCCCCTGATCGGCATTGCCAAGCTTGCGGCCCAAGGTGAAGCAATTTCTGAAGGTCACAAGGTCGACTACATCTCTCTGGAAAACCGGAGCATGCTCACCCGCTGTGATTCGCCGCGAATGCCCTTCAGCTGGCAGATCAATCCTTACCGAGGATGCGAGTTCGCCTGCAAGTACTGTTACGCGCGCTATACGCATGAATTCATGGAAATGCGCGACGGGCTGGATTTTGAGCGCAAAATTTACGTGAAGAAGCACAGCGCATGGCTGCTGCGGCAGGAACTGAAGCAGGTGCGAGCGGGCCAAAGCATTGCCATCGGAACCGCGACTGATCCCTATCAGCCCGCCGAAAGAAGGTTTGGGATTACCCGCGCCGTGATGGAGGAGTTTGCGCGGCATGAAGGGCTTTCGCTCGGCCTGGTGACAAAGTCGGACCTGATCGTGCGCGATCTCGAGCTGTTAAAGAAAATCTCCTCCAGGAACCGGCTTAGTATTCACATGACCATTACGACTACAGACGCAAATCTCGCGCGCATGCTGGAGCCGCGGGCGCCGCGGCCTGATCTGCGTTTCAGCGCAGTAAAAAAACTTATCGCGGCTGGGATTTCTACGAGCGTGAATTGTGCGCCCATCTTGCCGGGCATCACCGATTCGCCAGAAGAGCTGGAAAGCGTGGTTCGGGCCGCAGCCGCTGCCGGAGCGAGATCCGTAGCGGCCATCCCGCTATTTTTGAAACCCTGTTCAGCAAAAATATTTATGCCTTTTTTGCAGGAGCACTTCCCTCACCTCGCCGCGTTGTATAAAGCTCGCTTTGCTGATCGCGCTTTTTTGCCTCCGGATTATGGGAAGCGCATTTCAGCCTTGGTAAACAAGTTATGCCGAAAGCACGGGATTGGGCTCAGAAAGCATGATTCCGGCCTTCCCAGCTCGGGAAGGGATTTTTCAAGACAGCTCAAATTATTTGCGCTGTGATGTTCGACATCATCACCGAGACGAACACAAAGGGGCGAGATGCAAAAAGTTTTCCACAGAAAATTGGATGCCGACGGGGATCAACTCCGAGGCAAGCGTCAGCACCGGAAAAGTATAACCAGCACAAAACACGTGGCTTACGATCCAAAGAAGACCAAAAACCAGCGTTGTTAAAAATGGTACATGTCCTTAAGTACAATATGTTGCTATGTCCAAGTGGCCATGGTATATTGATCCTGCTTGCGGCGACAACGATGTACGTGAGCGAATGGCAGTAGCAAAGACAACGACTCTAAACAAAAATATTTCTTTCATTTTCACAAATTTTGTGTACGATGGTACAACTTACTACGTGTACTAAAGAACATGTACTTGAGACACAGGGTTTGGGGTTTCAAGTTGGACCGGGCACGACGTGGCTGCTGGAGACAATCGAAGAGCTTGGCCGTACGGACAGTGAATGAGATCACAGACGTACAACATAAAAATCGGCAGAAGTGAAACGATTTGATGTCTGGCAGCACAAGTATACGAGTAGCAAATTCCAGAGAAGTACGAGAAGGTTTGGGGTAAACAGCGGATGGACTTTGCACGTTGCTGCGTTTAAAGTGACGGCAATTCTTCCACCGAAGCGGGAGGTGGACTTATGCGGATATTGGTTATTGAGGATGAGCCTAAAGTAGCACGTACACTGGTAAAGGGTCTGGAGGCAGACCACTTTGCTGTCGATCTGGCTGGGGACGGAGAAGAAGGTCTCCAGCTGGCAACCGAGATTGATTACGACGGAATCATTCTCGATTGGAATCTTCCTAAACTTGACGGTCTAACCGTTCTTCGCAAATTACGTAAATCCGGGTCCAACATGAGGATCCTGCTCCTGAGCGCGCGCAAAGACGTTTCCGACCGTGTTTGCGGCCTGCAGGCCGGCGCCGACGATTATCTGGTAAAGCCATTTTCATTCGAAGAGCTGCTGGCCCGGGTC
>Ga0207667_10009512_pt1 | contig 11436 bp, 6 predicted proteins | sample KBSCornC52_FD_184301 | JGI IMG/M metagenome (GOLD analysis project Ga0207667, IMG submission 184301) | Corn rhizosphere microbial communities from Kellogg Biological Station, Michigan, USA - KBS Corn C5-2 (SPAdes) (version 2) | ecosystem: Host-associated > Plants > Roots > Rhizosphere > Soil ...
AAATGCGTTGTCTCCTCTCCTTCCTGAATGTAACCTTCTTTGATATCTTTACTGTTTCCTGCTTTATCAGGATTATAATCACTCATTCTTTTTTTAAGATATTCATCACTCACCAAAGTTTTTACAGGCACTTTTACAAAATCGGGATCTCCCAGAAACTTTGCCCTGTCTGCAAAAGCGCGTCTTTCTACTTCCGTCATCAACTGAACAGAAGCCAGCGTTCCATACTTCATCTGATCAATATGTTCCATACCGCTCATCTTTAGCATTTGTTCTAAAATAATGCCGCCGCTGCTGGGTAAGGGCATGGTAACTATGGTATTGCCTTTATAGTCAAACACAATGGGATCGCGTTGTTTGGCTTTATAATTTTTTAAATCTTCTTCTGTGATAATTCCCCCATCTCTTTTCATTTGTTGTGCGATCAAACGCGCAGTCTCTCCTTCATAAAAACCGTTTGCGCCATTATCTCTCATTCTTTTTAAAGTATTCGCCAGATCTTTTTGTACTAATGTATCTCCTGCTTTCCATGGGCTTTCTTTGACAAAAACCGGAACAACAACATTCATTTTAATCAAATACTTTTTGTTGTAATTCAGGCTCGATGCTTCTCCGGGATTTAAAACAAATCCCTTTTCAGCAAGATCAATGGCCGGTTGAATTAATTTTTTAAAAGGAAGTTTCGCATATTTCATGCATTCAAAAATTCCGGCTACAGAACCGGGGACACCTGATGCCAGCGGACTTTCCTGCGATAAATTCATTTGCGGATTTCCGGCGGAATCAAGATACATATCTCGAAACGCCTTTCCTGGAGCCGTTTCGCGATAATCAAGGGTAATATTTTGTCCGTTATTTAAGTGGATGACTGTAAATCCACCGCCCCCAATATTTCCAGCGCTTGGATGCACCACCGCAAGAGCCAATTGAGTGGCAATCGCAGCATCTACAGCATTTCCCCCTTGTTTCAAAATATCAACACCAACATTGCTTGCTATCTGGCTTGCCGAAACTACCGCACCTCTTTTTACTTCAATATCTTTTGTTGTCTGGTAATGAAACCCCGTTAGTTTTTGTTGATGATTACATGAAGAAAGAATTGCACTAAAGCATAAAATAGTTGCAATAACTTTGAATTTTCTCATTATATACTTTTTGCCCAAATGTAGGATTTATGAATTGAAAGTTCAAGGTTGAAAGTTCGTTTGAAAAGCTTTGTCGCTTTTAATCCTTTCAAAGCAGCTGGCAGCAAAGCAAGAAATATGCAGGATTTCTATTTTCAATTGAATGTAGTTGCTATCATTGATTTATTTTCTCTCACCTGAATATTCATTATTGAACATTCATTACTGAAGATTATATTATAAGACATTCATTATCGGTCAATTCCCAATTGCCGGTTATCCATTCCCTCATTGCTGATTGCTCATTGCTCACTACATTCGTACAATTAAATTTTTTTCAAAAAATGCGTAAACTTTTTCTACTCTTCTTTTTTTCTTCTTTTATTCAAATCACATTTGCACAGACTCCAAAAATTTATAGTTCCTCCCAGATTTTTCAACAGATAAAAAAACTGGATGTACTTGGTTCCGTCTTATATGTGGCGGCGCATCCGGATGATGAAAACACACGGCTGCTGGCGTTTCTCGCTAATGATAAATTATACAGAACCGGATATCTCAGCATGACTCGCGGCGATGGCGGACAAAATCTGATCGGTGATGAGCAGGGAATTGAATTGGGATTGATCAGAACGCAGGAACTTCTCGCAGCAAGAAGAATCGATGGAGCAGAACAGTTTTTTACAAGAGCTTATGATTTTGGCTTCACAAAAAGCCCGGATGAAACCTTTCAATTCTGGGATCATGATAAAATTCTCAGCGACGTGGTTTGGGTAATCAGAAAATTTCAGCCGGATATCATTATCACACGTTTTCCAACAACCGGCGAAGGTGGTCATGGTCATCATACTGCTTCTGCAATTCTTGCCGGTGAAGCTTTTGAAGCAGCGGCAGATCCCAAAAAATTTCCCGAGCAATTCAAATACGGTGTAAAGCCATGGCAGGCAAAACGACTGTTGTGGAACACGTTTAATTTTGGCAGTGTGAATACAGAACGGCCTGATCAATTTAAAATTGACGCCGGCGGATACAATTCTTTGTTGGGGGAAAGTTATGGAGAGATAGCCGCCGAAAGCCGCAGTCAGCATAAGACACAGGGTTTTGGTGTTCCTTCTTCAAGGGGAAGATCCATGGAGTTTTTTAAAACAATCAAAGGATCTGCACCTGAAAAAACATTAATGGATGGAGTAGTTACTAATTGGGAAAGGCTAAATGATGCTTCAATGGAAAGCGCAATCGAAAAGCTGATAAACAGCTATTCTTTTCAACGACCTGAAAATTCTATTCCGCAGCTGTTGTCTATTTACCAAACGCTTGAAAAATCTCCTGCAGGCTATTGGCGGGATCAAAAACTGGAACAGGTAAAACAGATCATCAAAGAATGTATCGGGCTTTATCTTGAAGCAAGTACCAAAACCATGTTTGCTGTTCAGGGCGATTCTTTGCAGGTAAATTTTGTTTCAGATAATCGTGCCGGAGGCACAGTTAGCATCTCTTCAGTAACCATTCAAAATAAAAAATTTGAATTGAATGGTGATTTGCCTGTTGATGAAAATGTTTCACATTCTTTCAATGTTTTAATTCCTGCTTCAGCAAAGATATCGCAGCCTTACTGGCTTGTAGAGCCGATGAGCAAAGGATCTTTTAATGTTTCTGATCAAAACTTAATTGGCAAACCTCAGAATGATCCGGAAAGTGCTATTGTAAACCTAAAGATAAATGGTGAAGAATTTTCTTATACAATTCCTATTCAATACAAATCAAATGATCCGGTAAAAGGTGAAGAATTTGAACCGCTTTTTGTTATTCCAAAAATAGAAATTCAATCCAATCCGGAACTCGCATTATCGGTGAATAATCAGCCTGTAAATATCAATATAAGAACGACGAATAACAGTTCTTCTACAGATAATTTCTCTATAAAAACAAATTATTCATCCAATGTAATTGAAACAAAAAAAGATAACGACTCTTATTTTTCTATAAAAAACCCGGATAAGAAAAACACTGAAATAATTGACTGGAGCGCTGTTCAGGGAAATAACGTGTATGATTTGTATAAGAAAATTATTTCTTACCCGCATATTCCGAACATCATTTATTTTCATAAGGCAGAATCGAAACTTGTATCTTTTGATTTAAAAATTTCAGGAAAAAAAGTTGGATATATTCCGGGTGCCGGCGATAAAGTTCCTGACGCATTGGCTAAAATGGGATACCAGGTAACGATGCTTTCAGCAAAAGACATTACTCCAAATAATCTGAAACAATTTGATGCAATTGTAACCGGCGTTCGTGCTTATAATATTTATGAATGGCTTAATGATTCTTACAATACTTTAATGAATTATGTAAAAGACGGTGGCGTTTTATTGGTACAGTACAATACGAATAACAACATCGGGCCAGTGAAGGCGAAGATTGGTCCTTATCCTTTTACCATTTCACGAAACCGGGTTACGAATGAAGATGCGGAAGTTACATTTACGGATGCCCAAAATCCTTTATTAAATTATCCGAACAAAATCACGCAAAAAGATTTTGCAGATTGGATCCAGGAAAGAAGCACGTACCAGGCAGAAAATTATGAACCAAATTATAAATCCTTATTTTCAATGCACGATGCAAACGAATCGCCTTCTAATGGAAGCCTTATCTATACGGATTATGGCAAAGGAAGATTTGTTTATTGCAGTTTAGTAATGTTTAGAGAATTGCCAGCTGGAGTGCCGGGGGCATATCGTTTGTTTGCGAATTTGCTTGCCAAACGAGGCAAATAAATTAAGAGTTTATGCAGAAATCTGAAAAAAAATATTGGAATAAGTTGTATGCAATTGTATTTCTTTTTTTAGTGCTGCAGATTATTTTTTATTATTTCATTACTAAATATTTTCAATAATTGTTGATGAATTAGCTGCTATTTTAAAAATAGAAAAATTCAGTTATTTCTTTGTTTACCACAAAAAAAATTTCTAAAATAACTCTTTTTAAAAATAAATGATCAAGTGATATGAGTTTTCAGGATTGGATGGTGCTTATTGTAACTCTCACCGCGATTATTATTTATGGCGTTTACAAAAGCAGGACCACCAAAAATCTTGATGGATATTTTTTGAGCAACCGCGATATGCCGTGGTATCTTGTCCTTCTAAGCATTATGGGGACACAGGCAAGCGCCATCACCTTTATAAGTGCGCCGGGACAGGCTTACACCGATGGAATGCGCTTTGTGCAATATTATTTTGGATTGCCTCTGGCGATGATCGTTATTTGCATTGTTTTTGTTCCTGTGTTTAATAAATTAAAAGTTTATACTGCTTATGAATTTTTAGAAAAACGTTTTGATCTTAAAACAAGAACGCTCACTTCCTTTCTTTTTCAAATCTCAAGAGGATTATCAACAGGCATCAGCATTTATGCGCCTTCATTAATTTTAAGTTCACTGCTTGCTTGGAATATTTATTACACAAATATTATCATGGGCGGTATGTTGATCATTTATACCGTTACCGGGGGAGCAAGGGCTGTGGCTCATACACAAAAACTCCAATTGATTATTATTATAGTCGGAATGGTCATTGCCGGATATTTGGTTGTTCATCTAATGCCGGAAAATGCTGGATTTTTAGATGCTTTGCATCTCGGCGGAAAACATGGAAAGATGAATATCATCACCTCGGGAGAAACTGCAAAAGGTTTTGACTGGAAAGATAAATACAATATCTGGAGCGGAATTATCGGTGGCTTTTTTCTTGCGCTTTCTTATTTTGGAACCGACCAAAGCCAGGTGGGACGCTATTTAACAGCTAAAAATAACCGGCAGGGAAAATTGGGATTGCTGATGAATGGAATGGTAAAAGTGCCGATGCAATTTTTGATTTTGATTCTTGGCGTGCTGGTTTTTTCTTTTTATCAATATAATAAAGCTCCCATTCATTTTAATGAAGTGCAAATAGAACGTGCAAAAGAAACGAGTTATAAAAATGAATTAATAAGCCTTGAAAACACATATGCCTCCATTTCACCGGAAGATAATTTGCAAAAGACAAAAATTAAAAATGAATATGCATCGGTACTTTCGAAAGCATTACCGGGTGAAGATGTAAATGATACCAATTATATTTTTCTTCGTTTTGTGATTGATTATTTGCCGAAAGGCCTTGTCGGTTTATTAATTGCCGTCATTTTTTTAGCAGCTTGGGGAAGTATTGCAGCGGCTTTAAATGCGCTTGCATCGTGCACTGTTGTTGATATTCATAAAAGATTTTTCAAAAAAGAGCTGACACAAAAACAAGATTACAACATCTCTAAGTTTTATACTTTTTTATGGGGAATCTTCTGCATCCTGGTTGCAGAATTTGCAGGCAATCTGGGGAATAGTTTAATCGAAACCGTAAATATTTTAGGCTCGTTATTTTATGGCGTTATCCTGGGAATTTTTATGGTTGCTTTCTGGTTCAGAAGAATAAAAGCCAACGCACTTTTTTATGGTTCTGTTATTTCAGAAGTGCTTATAATTCTCATTTACAAAGCGGATGTGATCTCGTTTTTATGGCTTAATGTGATTGGCGCAATCCTGGTAATATTAATTGGATATTTGCTGCAGGGATTAATTGGCAATTCATTTTTAAAAATAAAGCATAAAGAAAACAAGATTGGTACCGATCACCCCGAAACTTACCGGTTATGAAAAATGATTGCACCATACTTCTCTTTTATGATCAAGATAAATTACTGCGAGCACCAATCATTTTGAATCACCAAGTATCACAGCAAACCACGAAATAAGCAAGATTGTCGTTTTATCTTTTAGTTAAGGTTGTAACTTTTCTTTTTGCGATTTTTTGTCTTTATCTCTTTTGCAACAAATTTTCCAATCTCTTTTCCAATTTCCAATCCGTAATTTACAGCCGGCAAATAATGAATACCACCATAGAACCTGCTGATGCCAGCTTCTGAGGAAGCATGATAAAAGGAGTTGAAATTGCGCGGTGGTATTCCAAACTCAACTTCAGTAGAATCTGTAAAAGAAAAATCAGGACCGAACAATTTTGTAAGAATAACAGAAGCTCCGGTAGATATGACGCTGTGTGCGCTGACATATTCCGGAAAGGGAGGAGTTTGGAGAACAGGTCTCCATGCAGGATCAATATATTTATTGATATACGTTTCAGGTCGCATCACTACACTGCGGTATTTTTCATCCCAGCATGCAATAAAACAATCGTTAATCGTAACAGCGACACAGGCATATGCTTCCGCAGACTTAACCGGCCCTGCTTTGGTTTTCTCACAAACCAACCTGATAATATTCATCCAATGGCCGCCGGGAGAAATCTTCTTGGTTGCATACATCACATGGCCTCTTTGGGTTACATCAAAAGGATTGCAGTCCCAGAAATTCGCAATGTTTCTTTGTTCGGTTGTATTGCTATTTCCTTGCTTCAATACTTCGACGGCTTCTTTATAAAATGCGCTTGAAGTATCAATGGAGAAATGAGGTGGTTTAACAGGTTTGAAAGCCTGTGCAGAGTCAATTATAAATGTGCGCATCTGGTTCCAGTGTGGCTCAACAGCCTTCATGTAAACCGGCGGCGTCGGCTTCCACGATGATGAGTCATATTTTACTGAATAGGCCCCCAACGAGCGGGTATGATTGTAATTATCTTTGCTTATCCAAATGAGGATTTCGCTTGCCACTTTGTTTCCAAAAGCGATTGAATTATCAAAAACATTTTCCGGAATACCATCTTCTTTAAATTCTTTCATCATTTCATTCTCAAACTGGTTTACTTTTTCTTCTGAAATTACCAGCGATTTTCCAACGCTAAGCAACGCATGAACAGCCGCTAAAGTGTAACTGTATTCTTTCCCTTTTTCAGGTTCAGGCAATGACTGCAAGCCATGCAACTGTCCTGCAAGGCTCAGGTAGTCCGCCTTTTCATGCCTCAAAGTTTCATAAGCTGTTACGGAAATGTAGGCGTAAGTCCTAGCAGCTACCGGAGGTGAATAAATATCATATACCATTACATCTGTGATCTCTTTTATAGCCCTGTGAATATAATCGGCATCTTCGGTTTTACTTTTCCATCCAGGTGTATCTGCCTTTCCAAAAAAGCAAAACATAACCGTTAAAAATATTAAAATGATCCGCTTCATAATGCTTTCCTTTTTTCCCCCTGGTAATTGGTTATCGTAATTTCTTTATAGTTTCTATCGACCGGTAACTTGCGTGACGACTGAGATAAATAAGTAGAACCATAATAAAATTCGATCCTTCTCTTTTTGCCATCTTTAAAAATTACGTCTGCATAAAAATCATCGGGTTTTAGATCTATCCATCTGATAATATCTTTTTTGTAAACCGGATTTTTACTAAAAACTCTAAGGCTATCCTGGTTTTGAGTAGCAATGATGATGTCTTCATTTTTTGCAGTATGAACTGTTGCCAATCCTTTTGCATCCCCATTTACAAAGAACCCGCTTGTTTGTAAATCAATAGGATTAAAATTGCCACGACCATCTCCTTTTAAACATAAACCGATAAAAGCATCGTGCTTTCCACTCGCCGGATCCATACCATAATCGTTGCCAACCATCAACACGTCCAGGTTTCCATCGCCATCGATATCTTCACTTTTCATTCCATACACCGGCGCTTCCTGTGCCTGCAATGGCAAAGGTTTTATGGAAAAATGCCCATTGCCTTTATTCTCAATATAAGAACTTTGCATGTCAGTTGCTTTCATTACTATGGCATCTTTCAAATCCTTCTCGCTCCAGAAATCCTGCATGCTGGCATAACCGTATGATTTGTATGTTGGAAATTTTTTACGCATACTGATAACCTCGCTGACCATATCGTCCCGTGAGGACATAGGATAAGATTTATACGTTTTATCCGGTGCCAGTAGATAACAAAAAACCATTGGATCAATGGAGCCGTTGTTGTCAATGTCCTTTGCAATAATTGTCATTGGCTTTTCCGGAGTAGCAGTATAATTAGAATTGAGGCCGAGGTTTCCGACGATATAATCCATATCACCATCATTATCAAAATCGCCGGCAACAATACTGTTCCACCATCCGGTATGATTTTCAATCCCGGTTTTTACAATTTCAAATGAATGACCGGTATTTCTTAAAAAAGTTACCGGCATCCACTCTCCTACTACAATTAAATCTACTTTGCCGTCGTTGTCAAAATCTGTCCACAACGCATCTGTAACCATTCCTATGTGTTTCAGTTGCGGGCAATATTTATCAGTGACATCGATAAATTTTCCACCGATATTTTTTAAAAGGAAACTTTGAGGAGTTGTGGGATAAGCGCCAGATACCACTCTTCCTCCTACAAATAAATCGAGCTTACCGTCGTCATCAAAATCTGCAGCACGCACACAGGAACCATTAGCAGAATCAGCAGGAAGTAAAGTGCTGCTTTTAAAGAAATGACCCGTACCGTCATTAAGAAATAAACGATCGCTGCTGATCGGATGATTTGGCGGTATTTCATAACTGCCGCTTACTATGTACAAATCAAGGTTGTTGTCATTATCCGCATCAAAAAAGATAGCGCCCATATCTTCATACAAAGGATCATCTTTTCTTGCCAACCTGTTGGAATCAAGTGTAAAATTTCCAAGAGAATCCTGCATAAAAAACAATCCCGGATGGCCGGATGAACCACCGACATAAAAATCATCAAAACCATTGTGATCAATATCGCCGACAGCGATGCCCGGGCCATACTGGCTTAGCTTATGTGGCAGTGTCGCCTGTATATTATAATCAACGAAATCAGTTTCTTTCGGTTTGTAATTAATACCATAGCTTTTGCCAGTATTAATAAAATAAGCAGACTTGAGAGGATCAATAGTTTGCTGCTTTTTTTCAACAGCGTTATTATAGGAAACAGTTATCGTTTGATCTGCATTAACATTTGTAAGCAGTTGTTGTTTGCCATCAGGCCATTTTACAAGTATGGAATCTATTTTTGTATTATTTCCAAGTCCAAAATGTGCCCTTGGATCATTGGTAGATAAATAACCGCGGGTAGGATGCTGTTCATAATATTGCTGCTGACCATTGTAACATAAACGAAGCGTAGCTCCTATTCCGCCCATATTGTTTTTGCTCCCTTCAAAGTTTACGATCAGATCATGTTCTTTAGCTTTTTCACCGGCATTATACAATGTATTCTCATATACAAAAGCAGGATCATTCAAATTATTAACGACAAAATCCAGGTCTCCATCATTATCCAAATCAACATAAGCTGCGCCATTCGAAAAACTTGGAATATTAATGCCCCAGGAATTCGTTTCATTTTTAAATAATATTCCATTCGTATTTTTAAAAGCATAGTTTGAAAATTTTACAACCGGAAGCGAGTCAGTCATGCTGAGCGAATAATTGGCCGTGCTTCCGCGCTGACCATTATTATAATCAACATAATCAAGATCGGTAACATCCCTTGGCAACCCATTGGTAATGATCAAATCTTTCAAGCCATCATTATCAAAATCCGCTACCAGCGGGCACCAGCTCCAGTCCGTCTGATAGATTCCAGCCATGAAAGCAATATCGTTAAAGACAGGATGTCCTTCGGGTGTTAAACCACCGTTCAACTGAAACATATTTCTTACATACTGTGGCCCATATCCATACAAGGCACTGTTGACATAATTATAGTATTCATTGCCACTCAACATCCTCTTTTTTCTGAGGTTATCTTCCGGGAGCATTTCCAGGGAAACAAAATCAACCAGGCCATCATTATTAATATCGACAGCATCGGTTCCCATTGCATTCCAGGAAGTGTGTTTAAAATATTCATCAAGCCGATTGGTAAATGTGCCGTCTTTGTTATTGATATAGCAAAGGTCATTTGAAACAAAATCATTGGCAACATAAATATCGGGCCAGCCGTCGTTGTTGATATCTGTAATACAGGCGGCGTGGCCCCAGCCTTCGATGGTAATGCCGGCTTCTTTTGACACATTGGTAAAAGTGCCATTTCCATTATTACGATAGAGCCGGTCAGTATTTTTGGCACTTCCATCTGTTACCTTAGGCCTGAATCTTATCGGTGTTTTTGGGTCATAAATCTCGTTTGTAAGCAAATACATATCCAGGTCACCATCATGATCGTATCAAAAAAATTAAGCTTGTGTGCTAAAGCCTGTGTCAGCAAGGCCATAAGCTTCTGCAGATTCTTTAAAAGTTGGAACGCCGTCTTTATTTAATCCCTGGTTGATGTAAAGCAGGTTTGTACGGAGTTTCGGATCACTTCTGAAAGAGGCACACACATAAATGTCAGGCCAGCCATCATTGTTTATGTCCACCACGGAAACACCGGTACACCATCTTCCTTCACCGCCAACACCTGCTGCATCTGTTATATCCTTGAATTTTAATGAACCTTTATTCAGATACAATTTATTTGAAACCATATTTCCGGCAAAATAAACGTCCATCAACCCGTCGCGGTTAAAGTCGCCAACTCCTACTCCGCCACCGTTATAAATATTTGCCTGGTTCAAAATATTGAGGGAATCGTTTTCAAAGAGCTGATTTTTAAAATTGATGCCTGTTTGTGAAGCAGGTAACAATTTAAAAAGTGTGGGGCTTTGTTGGGAATATACACTCCTTGTTGAAAATAATAGCAGAAGTATAAAAACAAGGTTGCTAACCTTTGTATTTGAAATCATGTAAACTGTCAATTGAAAAAAGTAATGGTTTTTTAAACAACAGGAAAAATACAACGAATCTGCTATACATTTCCACATAATGTTTCAAAATGTATTCATCCTGTTTCATTGTGCAAATTTGATTGCATTAGTAAATAAACAAATAACCGTCTTTTTAAATTAACCATTCATTCAAGCTGTCAGGAGTAAAAAAAAAATAAAAAATAATTTGTGTAGTTAAATAACTACATTTATATTTGTAGTCAAATAGCTACATAATGAATTTACGACGAGATGTTTTCCAGGCAATAGCAGATCCAACAAGAAGAGCGATACTTCTGTTGGTGGCCTCGCAAACCATGACAGCCGGTGCAATCGCGGCAAACTTTGATACAGCACGGCCGACAGTTTCAAAACATTTGCAAATCCTTACTGAATGCGAGTTGCTTCAACAAGAGCAAAACGGGAGGGAAATTTTCTATCATATCAATGCCACAAAAATGAAAGAGGTTTCTGATTTTATTGAGCCATTCCGAAAAATGTGGGACGACCGTTTCAACAAGTTGGAAACAATCATGAAAAAGCAAAAAACTAAGTAAGTGATTGCTTGTAAAGCAGCA
>Ga0207667_10009519_pt1 | contig 11433 bp, 5 predicted proteins | sample KBSCornC52_FD_184301 | JGI IMG/M metagenome (GOLD analysis project Ga0207667, IMG submission 184301) | Corn rhizosphere microbial communities from Kellogg Biological Station, Michigan, USA - KBS Corn C5-2 (SPAdes) (version 2) | ecosystem: Host-associated > Plants > Roots > Rhizosphere > Soil ...
CCATGGGGTTCGCGCTCTTCGGCACACTCCCGGATTCACCGCCATCGCGCTCCTGACGCTCGCGATCGGCATTGGAGCTAATACCGCGATCTTCAGTGTTGTGAACAGCGTTTTGATCCAGCCTCTGCACTATCCCGAGGCCGGCCAGCTGGTGGCGGTCTGGCAGGTGGCGCCGGGCTTACCTAACTTCACCGGAAACCTCAACTGCGCGCCCACGATGTACTTCACCTACCGTGAGCAGAACCGCACTTTCGAGAAGTTCGGCGTGTGGTCAACCGGCAGGGCGAGCATTACGGGCGTGGGGGATCCCGAACAACTCCACGTCGTGTTTGTGACCTATGGCGTGCTGGATGCGCTGGGCGTGCAGCCCGCTGTCGGGCGCTCGTTTTCCGAGGCCGACGATGCACCCGGCACGGAAGAGACGGTGATCCTGAGCGACTGGTACTGGCATGAGCGGTTCGGCGGCAACGCGTCCGTGGTGGGCAGCATGCTGCAGGTGGATTCGAGGCCGCGCCGCGTGATCGGCGTGATGCCTAAGAATTTCGAGTTTCCAGGCAACCTGCCGGAGCTGTTTATGCCCGAGCGCCTGGAGCGCAGCAAGCTGTTCTTGGGTAACTTCAGTTACACGGGCCTGGCGCGGCTCAAGCCGGGCGTGACCCTCGAGCAGGCGAATGCGGACCTCGCCCGCATGATCCCGATCTGGGTGGACTCCTGGCCGCTCCCGCGGGGATTCAACAAAGCGTTCTTTGTCAATGCCCGTTTGGCGCCGAGGATTCGCGCGCTGAAGGAAGACGTGGTGGGCGACATCGGGCAGGTGCTGTGGGTCCTGATGGGAACCATTGGACTGGTTCTGCTGATCGCCTGCGCCAACGTCGCCAATCTGCTGCTGGTGAGGGCGGGAGGTCGGCAGCAGGAGTTCGCGATTCGCGCCGCTCTGGGCGCCGGGTGGGGCCGCATCGCGCGCGAGCTGCTGTTCGAGAGCCTGACGCTAGGAGTGCTGGGCGGTGCCATCGGGCTGGGGCTGGCCTACGCGTCGCTGCGCGTGTTCGCAGCCTCCGGACCGGACACTCTGCCGCGGATGAGTGAAATCGGCATTGATCCACTGGCGCTGGTGTTCGCGCTGGCGGTGTCGCTTGCGTCGGGGCTGCTGTTCGGCGTGATTCCCGTGATCAAATACGTGCGTCCACGTATCGCCGCAGCTCTGGGCGGAGGCGGACGAACGCTGAGCCAGAGCCGCGAGCGGCACCGCGCGCGCAATACGCTGGTCGTAGTGCAAGTCGCCCTTGCCTTGGTACTGTTGGTCGGTTCCGGCCTGATGATCCGAACGTTCCACGCCATGCGCAACATTGCGCGAGGATTCACCAGCCCCGGCGCCATCCAGTTGCTGCACATCTCGATTCCGGAAGGACAGGTGAAAGAGCCGGACCGCGTGATGCGGATGCAGCAGGAGATGGCCAACAAGTTGGCGGCGATCCCGGGCGTGGAAGTGGTCTCGTTCGCCGCCGCGGCGCCGCTTGAGGGATTCTACTCCAGCAACGTGGTCTATGCGCAGGACAAAGCATATACCTCAGGTGAGATCGCGCCCATCCGCAGCTTCCGGTTTGTCTCGCCCGGATATCTAAAATCGATCGGCACGCCGCTCATTGCCGGTCGCGACTTCAGCTGGACCGATCTCTACGACCGGCGCGACGTGGCGGTTGTCTCCGAGAATATGGCGCGAGAGATGTGGGGCGATCCGGCCACGGCCTTAGGCAAGCAAATTCGCGAAGGCGTGAGCGAGCCGTGGAGGGAAGTAGTAGGCGTGGCCGCCGATGTCCACTCGGAGGGCGTCCATCGCGACGCGCCCAAGACCGTCTATTGGCCGGCGCTCATGAACAATTTCCGCGGCAACCAGGTGCAGGTCACGCGCGCCGGCGTGTTCCTGGTGCGTACAAGCCGGGCAGGCGCGGAGAGTTTCCTCAAAGAGGCCCGCGAGGCCATCTGGTCGGTCGACGCCAATCTTCCGGTGTTCCAGGTGCAGACTGTGGAGGATCTCAATAGGCAGTCCATGGCGCGGACATCCTTCACGCTGGTGATGCTCGCGATCGCAGGCGGGATGGCGCTGCTGCTGGGCCTTGTTGGAATTTACGGCGTAATCTCCTACGCGGTGACGCAGCGGAGGCGCGAGATCGGGATTCGCATGGCGCTCGGCGCGCGCCCCAGCGAGTTGCAGCGCATGATCGTGTGCCAGGGATTGATTTTGGCCGGCTTCGGCGTCGCCATTGGCGCGGGCGTGGCGATGGGGCTTTCGCGTCTGATGAAATCGCTGCTGTTTGGGGTGAGCCCGCTAGATCCGTTGACCTATGTCGCCGTAGCAGTGATCCTGGTGATGTCGGCCGTGCTCGCGAGCTACTTGCCGGCGCGCCGGGCCGCAGCCGTGGATCCGCTGGATGCGCTGCGGACCGAGTAGCTCCCCTGGGGGCCGTCCACTGATCGCGTTGCTCGGAAGTTGGCCCAGAGGTCAAGTGTTGGGAAGTTGCAACCCGAATCGCAGGGAATTGGAAAGTGGACAGAAAAGGGGTTATGGGAGCTGCGCGTGAGCCCAGCCGGGTTGCCAAGTTGCTTCCGATAATGCTGCTTATCGGACCTTCGAGAGAACTGGTGATTGTTATTGTGTGCGGAGAAGTGTGAGACGTTCGAGCCGAAGTTTCGGCCGAGCTGGGACTCAGGATCTCACCTTACGAAATGCGATCAGCGGTTTTTCAATCGACCTTTGACTGGAAACGAGTGCAGGACTATCTGACGCCTCCGCCGGAACCACATCGTAGTCGTAGATACCAAATCGCGGTCCCTGAAAAGGTGTGCGGGGCGTAGGCTCCGCAATAGTCCGCTTAGCGACGATCTTCCACTTGCCGTCAAAAGTGTCGAGCACGGCCATGTTAGACCTGGATCGAATTGTTTTGACCACGGATCACCTCGCTTCCATTATCAGCCGGACACAATGGCCTGGCCAGACCGGAGCACTCCCACCGTGGCGCTGGCGACCACAAATGTTACTAGGTCACTTAGCATCCGTGTTCGGCGCGATGATTCTTCAGTTTCAGTTCTACGGCGTCCAGATGCTTGGTCGCCTTCAAGATTTCCGGCGACACGATCTTGATGGGATGCACACTCCGCGCTTCTGTCCAGGCCTGTAGCGCAGCTTTGTATTCCTCCTGGAGTGCCCGCTCCTCAATGCAAACAGCAGCAAGGGTGCTCATGCCTATTGGATGTGGGCTGCCATCATTGGGTTCGGAACCCTTGTATCATTCGCATTCTAATAAGGATTATGCTGGACTAGAGTAAACGTCGCCGTCGGCCAAACCGCTAGCGATAATACGTCATAACGGGTGTTTTGATGAGTAGACGCTCATCGGACTCGAAGCTACCAGAGGATGGTGCGCTAGTTCCCCAAACCGGATCCTCAGACTTCGGAGACAGCAAGCATAGCGGCACAATGCCATTGACGCATCGATTCGGGAGCAATTAGTTCCGGATGGTTCTTTGTGTACTCCAGAAACCAATGGATGAGGCCATCACACTCCTTAAAGAGTCCAGGTTCGCGGAGACTCCAGCCCAGCTCATCAAGCATCCAATTTCCTTTGGCACTGTTGCGGGCCATCGACGTTGTGACCCAATTCAGTCATCGTCTGCTCCGCCGCGAGAAACGGGCGTGAGGTGGTCCAAAGTTGCACCTACTTCCCAATACGCCGGGTGCGTGAGGTCGGTCTTCCAGTTAGGATCATAAGGGAAATCGACAGGTAATGCTGCTGATATGGCGCGCAGCACGGGTGGAAATACTAAGTGCTCGCCGGTATATCGATCGATGAAGCCGTCACGAACAAAAACGCGTGTCGAATCGATAGGCCTGTACTGGCGCTTTGTAACGGGATTAGGGGCAAATGGATAGTCGCGCTTAAGCACGCTGATTGCTTGATCCCGAACGCCTCTCTTTAGCGCAGCACACGCCTCGGCTATCGCAATGCTCTTCTCTACCATAGCTACCTACGATCGCACAAACACACCCGGGCCCTGTCGATTCCTGAAGATCCGCCGCGTGATCGTAGGACCTATAAAAGATTCTCCACCTGCCTCCCACCTCCGATAGTGGCGAACAACGGGCAGTCTCCGCCAACCTCAACATCCCGTAATCTTGTGGCGGCCAAGAAACACCAGGCCTGGTACGATTGCACCGCACTGCGAAATCGGATTCTGCGCAATCCCATTGCACTTAGCGTTCGGCCATTGCCATGTAGTTACTGAGGGTGAAGGAAGGAAACTTATGAAAACGAAATTGCTCGCGGTAATGCTTCTGGTTGGAGGATCGCTGTTTGCCCAGACCCGATTCTCAGTCGGCGTAGGCTTCGGTGGACAAGGCGATGGGTCCTACCTGGCGCCTCCTTCCTATGCGGACGACATCCCGCCCTGTCCAGGACCCGACTATTATTGGGTCGATGGTTATTGGTCGCCGGACCACGGGCGGAATACCTGGGTTGCCGGATCCTGGAATAAGCAGCCATTCAGCGTCGCGCCGCCCTTTGACGACCGGTTCAACGATCGCGATAACGGGAGAGGCTTTACTCACAGCTTCGGCCAAGAGCGAGACCGCGGTTTTAGCCAGAGTCGAAACATCGATGGGCAGAAACGCAACCAAGCCCGTGGATTCGATCAAGGCCAGTCACGCGATGCTGGGCGGAGTCAAACCCAGAATCAGAACCGTGGAAACAGCAACCGGGTCAGCCAAACGTCCGGTGGTCAAGGCAACCGCCAAGAAAGCAGTTTTACAAACGGATTCAGAGGCCGCTAACGGCGGATCTACGAACAGCTTCTTGATTCAAGGCGAGCCGGCCGCGCAAGCGATCGGCTTATCCTCCATCAAGAACTTGCAAGTGAACTAGATCTTCACGCTGCACTGAAAGGCCCCACCGATTTTCCAGCTCGGACAAAAGTAACTAGCGTTAATGCTCGACAACGGCCAACTTTCCAAGAACTCGGCTTCTGGCTTTCCACTTGAAATAGCGCGTCAACAAGACGTACTGGAACCGATCCGCTACTTGGCGGTTTGGGATTTAGGTTTCCCAAAGGTTTTATGGCGAAACCTGAGCGGGGGATACGGGTCTGCGGGGATGCATCCGGAGCGACCGACTCAGGGGCCGGGATTCCGAGAGAGCGTGTCTCCACTACGTGCTCTCAGCTTCCTCCATGATCTTGATCATGGCGGTGGAGGTGATGATGCGGTATAAACTGACTACCTGGGTACATTTCCGGAATCGCGAGGGCGGAGGCAACTCTCCGGCCCCGAGCACTGGTTTAGGAGGCAAACGTGGCTAAGATAAATGCGGTGTATGGACTCTGGCGCAGGCAATTCCTCGGCGGCGCAGGCGCGCTGGCTCTGAGTGGATTTAGCGGCTCGAAACTGTTCGCGCAGCAGCAGCCCGCGCCCGCGACAGCAACTGGCGCAGACCTTGTCGTGGTGAACGGCAAGATCCATACGATGGATCCGAACAATCGAGTGGTCTCGCAGGCGCTGATCCAGAACGGCCGCTTCACCGCCGTGAGTAACAATGTCTCCGCCCCGCGTAACGTCAGGCGCATTGACCTCAAGGGGAAGACGGTAATCCCTGGCCTCATTGATGGGCATAACCACATCGTGCTCGTTGGAAACCGGCCAGGATGGCACACACCGCTCGAGCATGTTTTCACCATTCCAGAAGCGATCGCGGCGCTCAAAGCACGGAGCGCCGATGTGCCTCGGGGCGAGTTTATCACCACCGTCGGACCGGTGTCGGCGATGCAGTTCATGGAACGTCGTTTGCCGACGCTGGCGGAGCTCGACGCGGTCGACCGCCCGGTCTACATCCAGGCGGCGCAAGGCGGCACACGAACCAACACGCAGGGCAAGGCATGGCTTGAGGCCAAGGGCGTGATGGTCGCCGCCGACGGCGCGATAACGGGACCGGCGCTTACAGCCGCTCTTCTCGCACTTCGTAAAGAACTGTTAACTCCGGAAACGAGGAAGCGATCCGCGCTCGACGCCCTGAAGTACTACGCGAAACTGGGCATCACGACGCATCGCGACTGTGGGGCCTTTCAGTCAGACCTTCCCTCCGGCGGCGTCGCCAACGAGAACACCTACACGATGCACAATCCGTTTCTTGCGCTTCACCGCGAGGGCGCGATGCCGGCTCGCTTGCGGATCGACTTTTTGCATCAGGACTCACCGACCGCGAATCCGCCCCTGCCAACGCTGTCGGCACGTTTGAAGAACTCTTTTCCGTTTTTCGGAGATGAGTGGATCAAGACGGGCGGCATCGGTGAGTTCACGGGCGGCGGAGTCGAGGGCCTTAGGGCGATCGCCAAGGCTGGCTGGCGTGCCGAGGACCATGCGCTCAGTCTGGCCATGGTCACCAACGAGGTGAAAGATCGCGAGACCGTCAACGCGGAGATTCCGCTCTCCGGCCTGCGCTGGATCATCTCCCACGTGCCGGAGTTCCCGATGGATCTGGCCAACCGAATGAACGCCATGGGGATGGGTGTACTTCTCGGCTGGGGACCCTTGCGCACCGGTACCAATGTGGGGCCGCCCTATCGGATGCTGATGGGTCATCCTATCAAAAAGGGCTACCACTCCGACGGCGGCGACATCACCATCATCAATCCGTGGGTGAACTTTGCCACCATCGTCACGGGCAAGAATCTGGCCGGGCAGCAAATCCTCGGCGATCAAACGCTCACGCGCCAGGAAATGCTGTGGCTGGCTACGGTTGCCAACAAATGGTTCATCTGGGAGGACGATCTCGGCTCCATTGAGATCGGCAACCACGCTGACCTGGCGGTGCTTGATAGAGACTACTTCACAGTCTCCGATGACGACCTCAAGAGCACGCGATCGCTGTTGACGGTTGTCGGAGGCAAGATCGTCCACAATGACGGGGTGGTATAGGGGTTGTCTTCCAACACTCGCAGGCATATACTTACTGGCCGAACATTGGAAACGCGGGCGTCCGCATAAGTCGCCAACGATCTTATGCGTTTAAGAGGGGTCAGTGTATGCGATTAGCGTTAGCTTTGGGATATCTGTTTCTCGTCAGCCTGACCGTATTCGGGCAAGGAGGCGGAGGAACCATCACCGGTACTGTTAACGATCCGGCCGGCGCCGTTGTCCCGGGAGCGAACGTGGAAGCTAAGAACACGGAAACAGGAGTGGTTTTTCCCGCGCAATCCAGTAACACCGGGAATTATACGATCTCCCAGCTTCCCATCGGCACCTACGTCGTTACGGTTACGGCGCCAGGATTCAAGACTTACACCCATACCAACCTCGCCATCGCCGCGACGCAAGTCATAAAGGAAGATATCGCCCTGCAGGTAGGAACCGCCGCGGAGGCTGTGACTGTCACTGCTGAAGCCACGCTGCTAGCGACTCAAACTGGCGAGTTAACCCACAACGTCACGCTGTCGCAGATGGACAATCTTCCGTTGTTGGGTGTCGGAGTAGCCAGTTCCGGCCCGGCCGGCATCCGTAATTCATTCAATGTGGTGGAGTCGCTACCGGGCCTCGTCTCAAGTACTTTCGTGCCTGGCTATAACACCATGAATTTCAATGGCCAGGGCACGCTGCCATCGATCCGCATCGAAGGCCAGGACGCGACACCTCACGCGCTGTTCTATCAAGCGATCGCCCAGCCCGGCGTCGACGCGGTTCAGGAAGTCGCGTTCCAGACCAGCAACTACGCCCCAGAATTCGGAACTACAGGATCTGTCCTCATCAACTTCACCATGAAGTCCGGCACCAACCAGTATCACGGTAGCGGCTACGACTACTTTGTCAACGAGGACCTGAATGCCGGCAATCCCTACAGCGTAAATACTTCGGGCGTGGGGAAGGTTCGGCTGAGAAACCGCCGCAACGATTTCGGCGGCACCTTGGGCGGTCCGATCTACATCCCCAAAATCTATAACGGCCACAACAAGACCTTCTTCTTCTTCAACTACGAGGAGTTCCTCGAGAATACGCTGATTACCAACCCCGATACGGTACCGACGACCGATTATTTGAATGGCGATTTCAGCAAGATTTCCCCCATCGGAGGCTGCAGTCTGTGCGCCGGCCTCGGGATTCCGACCACGCCGTTGGGCGGGGCCCAGCTTGACCCCGGAGGGAACCAACTGTTCGCGAATGAGATTTATGATCCCCGTACGCGAGTCGTAGCCACATCCGGTCCGCTGGCCGGCCAAGGGTATGCGCTGCCGTTTCCCGGCAACAGGATTGACCTGACGCGCTTTGATCCGGTAACGAAGAACTTTCTAGGTCTGCTCCAAACATTGGGAGTGAAGGCGCAGAACTCCAATCTGACTGGGAATTATCTCGGGATCGTCCCAAGTTCACGATATTCGGTCATTCCGTCCTTTAAGATCGACCACACTCTCTCTAGCAATGACAAGTTGTCCTTCTACTATCAGGAGACCAATCTTCAGGACCAGGTTTCCGTTGGCGCTCCGCAAGGCGCGGATGGCCTGCCGCTTGAGATCGGCGGGTACCGTGGAACGTTCATCACCGGCTGGGTTGAGCGACTGAACTATGACCGCACCCTGACGCCGACCCTCCTGTTGCACCTTGGCGCGGGATACTATTACACCAAGTACAGCGACGCAGCGGCGTTCCTGGATTTCGATCCCGCGAAGTTCGGGCTCAGTGGCTTTGTACAACATCGCCAGTTCCCCTCCATCACCGGAATGTCGAGCCCTCTTTACGGTGGCATGCAAAACATGGGGACCTTGGGTCAAATCCAGAGCCTGTACCACGACAACAAGCCCTCCTTTAACGCCAACGCGACCTGGGTTCACGGTGCCCACACCTACAAACTCGGCGCCGAGATGTACCTCCAGGGATCTCCCATACAAAATTTTGCCGGCGTCACGCTAGCGAACGCGGCCCCGGCCGGTGTAACAAGCGGGTTCGGTGCTACCGCGGCGCCCTTCACGCCGGCCAATAGTCTCGGCGGATTTGCCACGGGTTTCGGGTTCGCAAACTGGCTATTGGGCGACTACACCTCCACGAACCAGACCGCCCCAAACGATACCCGTATTGGGTATCAGCAGTGGGCGCTGTTTCTGCAAGACTCCTGGAAGGTGACCCGCAAGCTCACCATAGATTATGGCTTGCGCTGGGATTACGCCACTCAACCCCATGAGCAATACGGTCGCTTGGGACAGCTCGATCTGACTACGCCCAACGCCAATGCCGGCGGTCACCCGGGGGCGACTCGGTACGCCAGCACATGCGGGTGCCAATTCTATCAGCCGACCTATCCTTACGCCATTGGGCCGCGGATCGGCGTCGCATATCAGATCAATTCCAAGACGGTGCTTCGCGGCGGATGGGGAGTGGTGTACACGGAAGTGTTCGGAACAGCAGGTGCGCTCGTTAGCACCAACGGAACTTACGCCGTGACCGCCAACAGTCCGTCGTACGTTCCTGCTGCCGCGCAATTCGTGAACATCGGCGTTCCGGGCTCCATCCAGACACCGGCCTTCCCGATTACCGATCCGAACCGCTATCCGATTCTGGGCACCGTAACGGGAGCGCCTGTGATTCCCGATGCGAACCAAAACCGACCGCCGCGCACCAACCAATTCAGCCTCGGCATCCAGCGCGAAATTACCAATAGTTTCGTCATGGAGGCGTCCTATGTGGGTAACCGCATCGCTTGGTTGGGAAGCGGCAACGGCGTCGCCGGCGGCCCAGCGGGCCCTCTGGGCAATTTGAGCCGACTGTCTCCGCAAGCATATGCGGCATACGGCTTGTACCCCTATCCGGGAACTGGACCCTGCTCCACGGGAGGTGGAGTCTGCGCCAGCTCTACCTATAACAACAATAACGATCGAATCCTGTTGGGCACGCCGATCAGTAGCAACAACGTGATCCAGAACGAGGCCGCGCACGGCATAACCAACCTTCTCCCTTACTCAGGCTTCCCCACCAGCACGCCGCTGCAGAATGTTCTTTATCCATTCCCGCAGTTCGGGGCGCTGAACCCCACTGGATCGGCCACCGGTAATTCCAAATACGACTCTCTACAGATGAAGGCGACCAAGCGCTTCTCCCACGGTCTGCAGGCCGGCGGCGCCTTCACCTGGGCCAAGGGCTTCACTCGGCCGACGCGGCAGGACTTCTTTAATCCAGACGGCAATCCCTGGGCATTGCAGCAGATCCCACCGCAGTCGCTCACCTTCAACTTCGTCTACACAACGCCCAAAGCAGCGTTCCTGAACAAAATCGAGAACGCCATCACCACGGGTTGGCAGATCGGGGGCTATGCCGTTTATCAAAGTGGCCAATTTCTCGCCCCTCCTGCCAGCCCCACGGCGAATTTCCTGCCTAGTGAGGACATACGGGTTCCGGGCCAGTCTTTGTATGCTGTCGACATCAACAATATTCATAGCTACAATCCGGGTACCCAACAAGTGCTGAACCCGAACGCGTGGGCGGCGTGCCCCACCAATGCAACATGTCCAGCGGTGGGGACACTCTACACCGATTTCCGAGGGCCACGCGCTCCCACGGAGAACGCGAATCTGGGCCGCAATTTCCGGATCAAAGAAAGAATGAACTTCCAGGTGCGTGTCGAGTTCGTCAACATCTTTAATCGGACCCTGCTGCCAAACCCGATCACGACGAACCCGCAGAACAACGTGACCAAGACTGCGGGGATCAACTCCAGCGGGTTTGGAGTCATCAACACCTTCGCCACCGCCGGCAGCCAACCGGCAACAGCGGTGCCGCCCTATCTTACAGGCCGCACGGGCACGCTGATCGCCCGGTTCACGTTCTAAGCTGATTTCCGCATACACCGGGCCCTCGCTGGTTTCGCGACGGTCTGGCATGGGCTTGTGACCTATACGGTGCCGAACGACAACTGCTGAAAATGCCACTTGAGCTTCCCGGTTGTGAGATCCACTGCAAGGATCGAGCAGGTATAAAGTTTGTCCAGATTAGCTCAGTGGTTGGGAGTTTCAATCAAGCGGGGAGATCGATTGCGCTCCAGCCTTTGGCGACTTGCCGGATCTTCATCCTTGATGTTCCGCATGAACGGAGGTAATGTTCTCATGACGTAGCTACCGATATTGCCCAACAACGGACCTAAAATGACCGACTTGATTGCGATTCAAAAGATTGCCGGGTGGGAGAAACTGAAGACGCTCGTGCTCGATAGTGTGTCCTCGCCGATTACCAAACGCGTGTACAACATGGCGCTTGACGAGTTCCTGGCGTGGTTTCAGCAGGCGCCCCGGCCGGGCTTCACCAAGGCCACCGTGAGCGCCTGGCGGGTATCGCTGGAGGACCGCCACCTGGGGTCGTCATCCATCATTATAAGGATGTCGGCGATTCGTAAGCTGGCAGCAGAGGCAGCC
>Ga0207667_10009520_pt1 | contig 11433 bp, 8 predicted proteins | sample KBSCornC52_FD_184301 | JGI IMG/M metagenome (GOLD analysis project Ga0207667, IMG submission 184301) | Corn rhizosphere microbial communities from Kellogg Biological Station, Michigan, USA - KBS Corn C5-2 (SPAdes) (version 2) | ecosystem: Host-associated > Plants > Roots > Rhizosphere > Soil ...
ATCCGCAGCATTATCAATCAAAATAAATGGGATGGAAAATCTGCAATAGAAATACAAAAACAACTTCGTGAAAAGGTTGATGCCGACCCTGAATTTGCCTGGGCAAAAACCCCTGAGGCAACGGCATCAATAAACTGGCCGGGTATGATTTTAATGTCATTGGTTATTTTAATTCTTTCGCCCGTGATAATAATATGGATATTGATAGTTCATTTTTTTTATGAACGAAGAGATACTAACTGTTACGATAAACGAAGCCAGCTAAATGATGATCTCGTTCGCCGACTGGAAACTGACGAGGACTTGTTCAACCAGAACCAGTTTACGCAGGTATTAGTGATGAAGCCCGGTAAAGTAAGGCTCATAACGGTGCAGGCGCTTATGTTATTTGCAAGAACCTTGATCGGTAATTTTTTTGTAAAAGGAAAATTAATGGGAATTCCTACCATTCACTTTGCCAGGTGGGTTTTAATCGACAACAATAAACACATGATGTTCTTCAGCAATTTTGATGGAAGCTGGAACCAATACTTGTGTGATTTTATAGATAAATCAGGATGGGGACTGACAGCAATTTTCAGCAATACAAAAAATTTCCCCAAAACAAATTTTGTGTTTACCGGCGGTGCTTATGATGAAGAACATTTTCTTGCGTGGAGCCGCGGAACACAGATTCTTACGCAGGTTTGGTATTGCGCTTATCATCATCTTTCAATTAAAAATATTGTCAACAATACTTTAATAAGAAATGAACTGAGAAAAAATTTATCGGAAAAGCAAGCGCAATTATTTCTTAAAAGATTTTAAAATAAAATGGAATGCAAGAACTCGAACTTTCAGAAATACAGGGATTCCTTGTAAGGGATTACAAAGAAATGCCTTTTTCCAAATATTTTCTTTTACAAGTGAAGGCTGCGGATAAAGCGAAAATTTTTTTAAAAAGCATTTCAAAAAAAATTACATCGGTTACGGATAAAAAAGAATCTTCATTTTTAAATCTGGGTTTTACAAGTGCAGGCCTCGCAGCGTTGGGTTTGCAACAAAACAACATTCAATCCTTCGTAAGAGAATTTCGTGAGGGTATGGTAACGCCGCACCGTCAAAGGCTTTTGGGAGATTATGACAGCAGCGATCCGCAAAACTGGTTATGGGGTGGCCCCAAAAATGAAGCAATACATTTAATGCTGATGATCTTTGAGGCGAACGAAGAAAAAATGAAGGAACATACCCAACAACTTGTTGAAGAATTTTATGTGAACGGTTTGCAACAGGTTCATATTTTAGATGGCGAAACTTTTCCTGACGACAGGGAGCATTTTGGATTTCGCGACAGCATTTCTCAACCGGCTATCATCGGGAGCGGTGTTGCGGGACTGAAATTAGACAGTATAGAACCGGGGGAATTTGTTTTGGGTTATAAAAATGAATATAACGTTTACCCGGACACGCCGTTGCTTAGGGAAAACCAGGGAAACTTCCCAATGCTTCCCAATGACCCAGACGGAAGCGGTAAAAAAGATATTGGCCGCAACGGAACTTATTTTGTTCTTCGCCAATTGAAAGAAGATGTGGATGGTTTCTGGAACTTCCTGAATGATAAAAGTAAGAATGATGATGGCAGCCTTAACACCGAAGAAAGTACGAAGCTTGCCGCAAAAATGATGGGTAGGTGGCCCAGCGGTGCGCCGTTAGTACTGCATCCCGACAAAGACCCCGGCGGATTAAGTGATGAAAATGATTTTCTCTATACCGATACAGATAAGCTCGGACTAAAGTGCCCGTTTGGTGCACATACACGTCGGACAAACCCCCGCGATAATTTTGAAGAAACCGGCCCTGACGAATCTTTACATTTAACAAAGAAGCATCGCATTATGCGGAGGGTTCGTTCCTATGGCGAAAAATATACTGCTTCAGCAACCCAACATACACCCGTAGACGAAGTTGGATTATTATTCGGTTGCTTCAATGCTGATATATCAAGACAGTTCGAATTTATTCAATATACCTGGGCCAACTATCCAAAATTTAAACAGCTATATGCCGATCCTGATCCTTTCATTGGCGTAAGAGAAAACCCTGAACCTGGCACAGTGCAACAATTTACCATTCCGCAGGAAACCCATAATAAATATATTGACGGGTTAAAAAGTTTTGTGACGGTAAAGGGTGGGGCCTATTTCTTTTTTCCTTCATTAACTGCTGTGGAGTATTTGAGTACACTTTAGTCGCAAATTAATTCTCAATTTCTTCAGGCTACTTCCGCCTCAATCTTCTTATTAGATGAACTGAAAGTTTGTTTATTTTTTGCAATTTCTTTGGCAATATATGCTGCATCTCTTTCTACACCGTGGATCATGCCCGAAGACATTGCGTATAGAAAATGCAACCCCAGGAAATATAAACCAGGCTCGCTATCTACGACCCCGCGTTTTTGAATCGGTTGTCCATTTTTAAATACCGGAAGATCAATCCATGAAAATCGCGGATAGTAGCCAGTACACCATACGATATTTTTTACGTCCAGCACTTGTTTATTTTGCAATGCAGGCAATCCTTCTATAACGCCTGTTACTTTTGGAACACGTATTATACCTGCTTCCGTTATTTCTTTTGGCTTGATACGAATTAGTGGTCCACCCGATGTAAGTGCTTTCGATCTTACTTTTCTACCTATAAATGTATTAGTGGTAAAGATTCGGTGAAACATGAATCGCAAAACGACCGGCATCATCAAATGGCCCACTTTACTTTTGATATGAAAAGGGATATGCCCGGTATCTCTTCCGGCTAACCATGTCTTGTGGGTTTTAGAAACTTCCAATGCGATCTCACAACCTGAATTTCCGGCACCTATTACCAAAACATTTCCATCCTGCAATTGCGATGGGTTTTTATATTTACTTGAAAAAATTTGTACGATGCCGGGATCAAGGTCTTTTGCAAACGCCGGTACCCGTTGATATTGGCAATCATTCATGGCTACTACAACATTATCGGCTTTAAACTGCTGGTCACCTGCATCAATCACAAATTGCTTCCCATCCCTTGACAAGCTATTTACATAAGTATTTGTTCTTATTGGAAATTTGAAATGTCTTGCATATTCTTCCAGGTAATTTGCAAATTCATCTTTTGAAGGAAAGAAATGTTTCTTTGCAGGAAAGGGCATACCAGGTAAACCGTCAAGTTGCGCAGGTGTAAAAAGATGAAGAGTATCCCATCTTTTCCTCCATGTATCGCCAACTTTTTTATTGGCTTCGATAATAAGGAAAGAAATTCCTTTTTGGGAGAGATGATATGCCATGCTAAGACCGGCCTGTCCGGCGCCGATAATTATTACCTTATGGTATTCAGTTGCTATTTTATTTTCCATAATGAAGTATGTTAATTGATAAACTGGAATAATGATTGTAAAAGTAGTAGAAGGGGAGACATTAAAAACCAGTGGTACCACGTAATTTATAGTCGCCTACACGTAATTTTTGGGGAATGAAGGCAGATAATTAGCGAATTAGGATGCAACCAGGTTATGCCTGATGGCATAGGAAACAATAAATGCCCTCGCAGATTTACCTGAAACACCCATTTTCTGGTAAAGATTTGAGATATGTTTTTCAACCGTTCTCACACTAAGAAAAAGTTGTTCGGCCATTTCTTCATTGCTTTTGCCCTCGGCAATCAAGCGCAATATTTCGAGTTCTCGTCCTGTAAATTCATATATCATATCGGCAGCGCCCGGTTTTATTTTTTCACTATATAAGTTCTTCAAAATATATTTTGCTTTTGCAAGATCTTTTTCGGCGCCCAGTTTCTTAAATGCATTTATAGCAATATTCAATTCTGATTCCGCCTGCGAATATTGGCGCAGATTCATTAAAACTTCTGCCAGCAACAATCTGGAGCGAGAGGCTTCAAAAGGCAATATTACCTTGTCGTAAAGATCAACGGCATCTTCAAGGCTATGCTTCGCAGCCTCATAATTTTTTATGGCATAATCATAAATTCCTTCAGCACTTAAAGCGGCTGCTTTTAGCGGCGAGGTATTAATCAAACCGGAAGTTTCTTTTAATTCGTTGAGGAGATTCAGTGCGTCTTCCGTCTTGTTTCGCTTAATGTAAATCCGCATCAACAATTCAAGGCCCGTAACTCTTTCAATCGGGGCACTCAAAGGTATTTTGCGTAAATGCCTTTCTGCAAGGTTTTCCGCCATTTCATATTCTCCTTTATCGTAAGCAAGATCGGCACAACTTAAAGGTTTCAAAGAATGTGAAGGAACTTCATCAAACAGAGCCAGAGCGTCTTCCCATCTGCCTTGCCTGCGCCTCAGATCAGCAAGGCGAACCGTTGAACTACTTACAACAATTGGCCGGTATTCTTTTAATTCTTTTGCAGCCGCTATTAATTCTTCTTCAGCTTCTTTCCAATCTCCCCTGCAAATAAGTAAGGAGGCGTAGAGGTTGCGACAGTTCGCAAACATAGCCTTGTGATTTCTTTTTATGGAAATTTCCTTTACCTGTTTACACCATTGGGCCGCCCTTTCATAATCCCGAACCCGGGAACATGCATCAATTAAAAAGCAACAGCTAACGGTAACAAGATTATAGTCTAACGAAGTAGCCGTCGTAGCAAGTAGAGTGGCTTCATCGAGTAATTTCATTCCTTCCGAAATCTTTCCTTCAGTTACCCATACAAAACCTATGAAAGCTTTTGCAATCATTACGCCGTCAAGGTTGTTGAGTGATTGGCTGAGATGTAAACTTTCCCGGGCTAAGTGCAATGCCCGCTCATTATTTTTTTCAACAAAAAATGCAAGCCTTGCTTTCAACATTAATACCAGTGCATACTCCGCGGTATTCTCAAGTCCTTTTACGAGGCTTTCGGCTCTTTGAAACCAGCCGCTGGCAACAGCAAATTCATTGTTAAACTCAAGATGATCAACTCCAAGCCAACATGCGTTACGTGAAGCGCCCAACCTGTCATCTTTTTCCAGGTATAATTGGTAAGCCTTAGTTCTGTTTTCAAAAACTGCCGGTGCATCATTCAGCCACCAGCATGCCTTTGCCATAGCTTCGTAAACCTCGGCAGATGCATTGTTCTCCAGTGCATTTTCGAGTATGTTTTTTGCAATTTGCCAGTTAGCTTCGGAAAGTGCTTCATTTGCTTCATCTAATAAAAGATCTTTCATTGTAGATGCGTTTTCTAATCAGAACATTTATCGTTATGAAGATGGAATAAAGGTATCGAATTCGAAACAGTTTACACCGAGGACCCATTGGCAAAACAATCCTTAATGATCGCTTTTTAATGGAGTTAACTTATTGAACACACTTTCAATCTTTAGATGGTAAGGAGTTTATTACGAATGGAAAAAGCATTTTGTTCATCATTGCTCATTAACGCAGCATGCCCGATAGTGTCGGTGAACATAATGGTAGCGAGTTGGCGGGTTTGAGACATGAGACGTTACGAGCAGATTTTAATATACAAGGTATTCAATTGTCAACTTTCTTAAATAAAAATATCGTAAAGATTACTATAGTTATCGTGCTCTATAAATAACTCAGCCACCATTTTTCCCTGTGATTGGTTTTATAGGTATTGTACCAATTGCACAGGGGGAACAAGGCAATAATTACCGAAATCCATATTATGTAAACAACTAAAAGGCTGTAGCCATCTTTTGCTGAAAGAAAATAAAATGGGATTCCGCCACTTATGTCAGTTCCTTGTCGCATGGTGTGCCCCTTTGCTATGAAGAAAATCAAAGAAACTGTGTGAATCAAATAAATATGCACCACATAATAAAAAAAAGCTACTCTGCCATAAATATTGATTTTCCTTGTGAAGCCATTTTGTATTGTTTCAAAAAATGATAACAGTAGAAACGCGGGCCCGATGGTCATGCACATATACATTAAAGAAGGCGGGTATTTATGAACATTAATAAAAGAGAGTACGGTAAATAATTTATTTTTTTGGGTGCTCCAGGGTTCAGGATTTCCATATCCATTGATGAGGCGAACTATGATAAATACAATGATTAAGCTGATCCCGATGCGGCTTAATATCTTTCTTCGTTGCGCTGAAGAATATTTTTCTGAAAAGAAAACACCCGTGCAATATCCGAGCATCATCAGTCCGCACCAGGGTACAAAAGGATACAAAATAAGCAGCGTGTGATTTTGACTCAACGGGTAAAAGGAGAAAAATCCATGATGGAGCAGGTCCCACCAAAAACCTGCTTTAAAACCAACAGCCGACTCAGGAACATCCAAAAGATTATGACCCAATACAATTAATAATCCTGTAAAAAATATTACTGAAAAAGGAAGCCTGATCATCAAAGCCAAAATCACCATGCTGATGCCAATGGCCCAAATAACCTGTAATATGATGAAATTATAATTTGGGTTGAATGTCCACCCGAAAGTTATGATCACCACTTCTACAAATATTAACCACAGTCCTCTCTTTATCAAAAAAGATTGCAATACCTTTTTTGTTTTACGCAGGCTTTGCAAATAAATGGAAGTGCCCGAAAGAAATACAAAAATAGGTGCGCAAAAATGAGTGATCCACCTTGTGAAAAATAAGAACGGCGTGGTGGTCGCAAAGTCCATTGGGCTGGCATTATTGAAATAATCCCTTACATGGTCCAACGCCATGATTACCATTGCTAGTCCACGAAGTATGTCAATAGATTGAATTCTTCTTTTTTCAAGAGTTAGTTCCTGTTGCATTAAAACGCTTATTAAAATGAATGATCAACCGTTAATATCAGCTATTGTTTAATTATTTCTCGTGATGGAGGCTGTAATTTCGTTTCACCTAAATCGTTAGTTACTTATTAAGGTGAAAAGGCGTCTGCCAATCTTTTTGTATCCAGGTATACCTTCACATGTATAATTTTTCCATCTTTCAAGGTAAAAGACTGCACCCAGTCTGTTGAATAAGTTTTACGGGTCGCCACTACTTCAGCTTCATCGTGCCCGGTTACCATTACAGTATCATCATTTGTACAAATCTTTCCAGTAGAGAATTTGCTAACCGATATTGTTGTGGCTTGTATTGCAAACATTTTGGTTACTTCGTCTATGCCCTTAAATATTCCGGAGAAAGGTATAAATGGAGAACCGGGGCGTTCCCATATAATATCTTTATCAAAACAGGATATTACCGCTGCCATATTCCCTGCAACATAATTTTTATAAGCCTCTTCAATTATTTCACGATTACTCATTTTATCTAATTCTTATTGATGTTAGTATCGTTAAAAAAATCAGGGCCGGCTTCTGGTTCAACATCTTTTAAATGATTGTGTTTGTGCCGGAATTCATACATTTCTTCATATATTTTTTTTCTTACCCTATTAAAATTTCCTAAGGGCTTATGTTCCGGAAGTGCATGCCACGAGTTAAAGGAAAGATTGTCTCCAAATTCATTTTGTTCGGGAGTGTCAAAAATTTGCGTGGGTATACGAATAGTAGCCAATTTAATCAATGGCGAATCCCATACCACTGTTGGATCTTCTATCGGCATTGTCACCGGATCCGTTTGAAACTGAATAAAGAAGTCATAAGTAATTTCATTGCTCAATAAAGTTGCGGCCATATTTGCGCTCAAAAAATCTTTATTGGTGGTATCTGTGTATACGAGATTATTTTTTTCAGAAGGAATGGCCGCATACTTAACGGCTCTTGATTTATCGCCAAACCTGTAAGGCACCGTACTAAAATAGGAAACACTGAAGGGATGATCACATTTTACCTTAGCTTTTGTGGCACGCACTAAAATCGGCACGCTTTGTATTATTGAAAATAATTTTGGGAAAAAAGTTCCGGGTTTATAGGGAACCGTAACCACATGTAAGATCCGATAAAATTGTTTCACCTTTTTTGAAACAAAATTTTTCGTGTTCATTAATATAAAATCATGATTGCCGCAATCCTGGTTCGACTTTACAATTTTGTCGCCCGGTACATTCATTATTTTAATGGCGAACCCTCTTATGTCTTTTTTCCAGTCGGGCAGCGGTTTGGTATCACCGTTAGAAAACCTGATCCATGCAGGATAGGAGGTGGCTTCCTTAAATAGCCCAACTTTATAATCTTCCGGCAAATTTTTCTCAATAATAAATTCGGCTTTAACACATCCATTCATTTTAGGATGAATTTGCCTCAGTTGCTTCTGGTTATTTTTTTCGTATAAACGAAGCATTTGATTTTGTAAAAGGGTTACAATTTTCTCAGCAGTTTTTTCCTCATTTTTTTCGGGATGTTCCTGGCCCGGTAAAAGCGTTTTATTTTTTGCCAATGTTGCTACAATTTAAATTTACTAATTACGGGCATTGCATAGGCATAAATTCTTTTCAAAATTATTTTAAAAGGTAAGTACATTCTTCATTATAAAAAAATCCGTTCAATTTGATTTTTATAAATTAGTTAGCATAACCGCTTCACGATAATTATTTGGTTTATTTTTAAGTGATTGACGAATAGTGTTAGGTACAGAAAATTATTAAATTTTACTATCTTCATACAATCTCATACATCCTTTGTATTAACTCTTTTGCAACCTTTTACAAACTTTACCTGTTATAGTTTATGAATAAAAATTTATCTGAGTCTACAGATTGGGATGAGCTACTCGATTTTCTTACCGACCGGCAGTTGACGCCCATATTAGGGAAGGAGATGTATAAGTTTAAAAATGATGATGTACTGGTGCCCGTAGACGAATATTTGTCTAAACAAATTCTTCAACTAAATAATGTAGCTGATCAGCCAGAGCTGACACTCACCCAGGCGGTTAATTACCTCGTTGTTGAAAAGAAAGTGAAAACGATGGATATCATCAGGAAATTAAAATCGATGATAAGAGAAATCAATTTTGAATTTCCATTGCTAAAGCAGTTCGTGAACATTACCAATCTCAACTATTATGTAAACACGGCTATTTATAATAATGTACTCGAAAACAATATTGCTGCCATACGGAAACAAACGCCCACTTCAATAAATTTTTCCATAAATGAGCCTTTTTCCGACGCTGATGATCTTGACAGGTTGCAGGCGCCATTTGTCTTTAATGTTTTTGGATCCATACTTAATACAGTTGATCCGGCATTGAGCGAAGAAGATATGCTGGAATATACCGGGCATTTCAAGGAGAGAATAAAAAATGCTACCAACATTGTGAATGCACTCAAAAATAAAAATTTATTATTTCTAGGTTGCGCTTTTCCCGACTGGATGGTACGTTTTATTCTCCGGCTTCTTTCTAATGAGCCGATGCATGATTGGGGAAGTAGAAGAACTATAATTGTTGTTAACGACATGTCAGATGTAAGAAAGAAGCAGTACGAATTCCTGAAAAATTATGATGTAGTAACCTATCCCGGAAATGTGAGTGATTTTGTGCAGGAACTTTCTACCCGTTGGAAACAAAAAAATCCAACATCTGTAAAAAATAAAATGATTTTTTTAAGTTATACAGGAAGAGATAAGGAAGCCGTTGAAAATTTAAAAAAAGCTATTGAAGAAATTAAAAATGTTACCTGCTGGTACGACAACCGTGAGATTGCTCCCGGGGATGATTTTAAAACAGAGATCGCAAAAAATATAAAATCCGCCGATCTTTTTATTCCGTTAATTTCAGCAAACAGTTTATTGCATAAAGACGGGTATGTGCAACTGGAATGGTTTACAGCAGATAATGTAAATACTTTCAGAAAGATAGATGGCAATACTGGCAAGTACCTGATGCCGGTTGTTATTGACGATACGAATCCCTATGATAGTAATGTTCCCAAATATTTTTCTGAACTAAGTATTGGAAAAGTTCCCGCAGGAAATCCCGGCCAGGAATTTATTAACCAGATAAGAGAAACGCTCAATTTATCATAATTAAGTACTATGTCATCAACCAGTATTGAGCCTGTTCAACCTAAGGATACTTCTTTGTTTATAGGACTTCAGTCTTATTCCGAAGCGCAAGCTGATATTTTTTATGGCCGCGATGAAGAGATTGATCGTTTAACCAATCTTGTAAAGGCGAATACGCTTACAATAGTTTTTGGTAAATCCGGAACCGGCAAAACATCATTGTTAAATGCAGGGGTTTTTCCCCGCTTGCGAAAAGACTATTGTCTTCCTTTTCGTATACGCCTGGAGTTTAATGATGATAGTCCCGATTTGGTAACGCAAGTAAAAAATATTTTAAAAACCGAAATAGATAAATATGGTTTTAAAGTTGAATCCTATCCATTGGGTGAAACTTTATGGGAATACTTTCATAAAGAACAACTATGGAAAAGCGTTACGCCTATTTTAATTTTCGACCAGTTTGAGGAGATATTTACACTGGCCAAAAAAAGCAATCGTTTTGGCGATGAACAATTAGTCAATTTCTGGCAAGAACTGGCTGACCTGATTGAAAATTCAATTCCGGAAAAATTAAAAGATAAATTTCTTAATGATAAAGAGCAAATAGATTACAGTTATAACTATCAAAAAATAAAAATTCTATTTTCTTTCAGGGAAGAATTTTTGCCGGAGTTTGAAAACATAACTTCTAAAATTCCATCTATAAAATATTCGCGGTTCAGGTTAATGCCTATGAATGGAAACCAGGCATATGATGTAATTACTAAAACATGGAAGAATAATATTGATGCCGAAGAAGCCCATAAAGTTGTTGGATTTTTTACCAACGAAAGTGCTAAAAATAAAAGCTATGATGTGATGGAAATTGAGCCATCACTGTTGAGCCAGGTTTGCTCCTATATTGATAAAGAAAGAATCATTGAAGGCGGTAATAAAATCTCTTCCGAATTTCTAAATAAATATCCCAAAGAAATAATTCTGCGGTCGATATACAACGAAGTTTTAGCCGAAGGGAATAATGCAATAACCAGTAATAATTCCAAACGGCTTAATGAATTTGTAGAAAATAAATTAATTACCGACGAGGGTTATCGCACAAAATACGGATTGAATGAATTGGACAAAAACCTGGTACCCGGGATTGAAGTCCTTAAAAGAAAATATTTTTTGCGGGATGATGGTAATTCTATTGAACTGTCACACGATGTATTAACTCCTTTAATAAAAGCCGACCGTGAACAAAGAAGACAAGAAATTGCTTTGACAATAGCAAAGGCAAAAGCAAAAAAAAGAGCAGTAAAAATAATTACCGGTTCACTCATTTTTTCAATTATTGCTGCATTGGCTATCTGGTTTTTTACCACAAAGACGGCCTTTAAAGCTAAAGATGAAGCAGAGAAAGAGACAGTAGTGATCAAACAAAATATTGTAAAAGATTCAATGAAGTTAGATAGTGTTACGAAGCGAATTAATTTATTGAGCGTAGATAAAAATGATACCAGCAAAGTAAGCGCTTTATTGAAAGAGAATATACTACTTGATTCAA
>Ga0207667_10009521_pt1 | contig 11431 bp, 18 predicted proteins | sample KBSCornC52_FD_184301 | JGI IMG/M metagenome (GOLD analysis project Ga0207667, IMG submission 184301) | Corn rhizosphere microbial communities from Kellogg Biological Station, Michigan, USA - KBS Corn C5-2 (SPAdes) (version 2) | ecosystem: Host-associated > Plants > Roots > Rhizosphere > Soil ...
ACAGAAAGGTGCAATTGCCTGACCAACCATTTTGCTTTTTTCAACCTTTGTACCTTTCTGTGCCTTGATATCCTTATCGCGTGAAGAGGCAGCGGCCAGGGTAACACCCTGCTGGTCATCAATTAACTGTGCATAGATCTCGGTGTTGCTCCGAAAAATAGCCAGTCTGGGTTTTTGAGCAGTACCGGATATCTTTTTACGAATGCGGTAGCGTATCTTCTGCCTTTGCTCTAATTTGGTATTCATTGCTTTTATTTTATGCCCTCCGATACTGCCGGAGGGCTAATTTTTCAAATTGATTATTTACCGGCTGCTTTACCAGCTTTACGGCGAATTTGCTCACCAACGTATTTAACACCTTTACCTTTGTACGGCTCGGGTTTACGTAAGCTGCGCAGTTTGGCGGCTACCTGACCCAGCAATTGTTTATCAATGCCTTCGAGGGTAATTTTAGGGTTCTCCCCTTTTTCCTGTGAGGTAGCTACTTTAATTTCTTTAGGAACTTCAAAAATGATATTGTGAGAATAACCCAGTGACAGATCCAGCAGGTTACCCTGATTGCTTGCCTTATAACCTACCCCTACCAGTTCCATTTGCTTCTTAAAACCTTCGGTAACACCTTTAACCATATTCGCAACCAGTGCACGGTACAAACCGTGTAATGCGCGGTGACGGATCTGGTCGGTAGGACGGGTGAAAATAACTTCACCGTCTTTTACTTCGGCTTTGATATCGCGGTCAATTGCCTGTTTCAATTCACCTTTGGGGCCTTTTACAGAAATCACGTTATCAGCACCAACGGTAATGGTAACACCACTTACAACGGTTACCGGTTTTTTACCTATACGAGACATAACTAATTTGTTTGTAGTTTGTGTTTATAGTTTACAGTTCGCAGACCGGGTCAGCCCCTATAGGTTTGGGCTTAATGTATCTGCGAATCACCAGCTGTTCGGCTGATTAATAGATATAGCAAAGAACTTCGCCGCCAACATTCTGGCTTTTAGCCTGTTTGTCGGTCATAACACCCTGAGATGTGCTGAGAATAGCAACACCCAAACCATTCTTTACTCTTTTGAATTCAGCGGGGCTGGCGTACTGACGCAGACCAGGACGGCTGATTCTTTCGAGTGATTTAATAGCAGGTTCTTTACTTTGAGGATCGTATTTCAGGGCTATTTTAATTACACCCTGTTTGCTGTCGTCCTCAAATTTATATTTCAGAATATATCCCTGATCGTACAATATTTCGGTAATACGCTTTTTCAGGTTAGAAGCCGGGATCTCAACAATCCGGTGACCTGCCATCTGCGCATTGCGAATTCTCGTCAGGAAGTCTGCTATGGGATCAGTTACCATGTTTATTCTTATTAAAACAGTTTTATAATTTTTAATTAAGAGTAGTATCCGTTTAAAGACTTGCTCTTGTACTTTGTGACCTGCGCCTTGTATATTATGCGCTGGTGCTTATCAATTTTACCAGGAGGCTTTTCTTACTCCCGGAATTTTTCCGTTTAACGCCATTTCACGGAACGTAACGCGACTTACGCCGAAGTAACGGATATATCCTTTCGGACGGCCGGTTAACTGGCAACGGTTTTTCAGACGAACTTTCGAAGAGTTCTTCGGCATTTCGTCCAACGCTTTCAAATCGCCGGCAGCTTTCAGTGCAGCACGTTTTTCGGCATACTGGGCTACCATACGTTCTCTTTTTCTTTGTCTGGCTTTAACTGACTCTTTAGCCATAATTTATTTTCGATTTTGAGATTTCTGAATTTTAGATCCGGGTTTTCGTCTTCTCCTATCCTTGCGCTTCTTCGCCTTTCTTCACACCCTTGAATGGCATACCCAGTTCTTTCAACAGTTCGAAGGCTTCTTCATTGGTTTGGGCAGTAGTTACAAACGTAATGTCCATACCAGTGATCTTGTTCACCTTGTCGATGTCGATTTCGGGGAAGATGATTTGCTCGGTGATGCCGAGGGTATAGTTACCGCGGCCATCGAATGCCTTGTCGTTAATACCTCTGAAGTCACGTACACGGGGCAATGCAGTTGCGATCAGCCTGTCGAGGAATTCGTACATTTTTGTACCGCGTAAAGTTACACGGGCGCCGATAGGCATGTTCTTACGCAACTTAAAGTTTGAAATGTCTTTTTTAGACATGGTAGCAATTGCTTTCTGACCGGAGATCATAGTCAGTTCGTCAAGAGCCACATCCACCAGCTTTTTATCAGAAACGGCTCCGTTAACACCGCGGTTGATGCAGATCTTTTCCAAACGGGGAACCTGCATTACAGTACCGTAGTTGAAACGTTTCATTAAAGCAGGTACAACATCTTTTTTGTACTTATCTGCCAGCCTTGGACTATATTTAATTGTAGACATCGTTGTATTATTTATCCTTTATTGTTTCCCTGTTACACCGTATAGGTTCCGCAGGGTTATTTTATAACCTCACCAGATTTTTTTGAAACACGCACCAGTTTACCTGTATCGCGGGTGCGTTTTACTTTCACAGCGGCTCCGGCTTTGGCATCCCACAGCATCACATTTGAAATGTGAATGGGGGCTTCCTTCTTAACAATACCGCCACGGGTATTGCGGGCCGAAGGTTTGGTATGGCGGGTAAAGATGTTAACGCCTTCTACCAGTACGCGTGATTCTTCGGGAAACACATCCAGTACAGTGCGGGGCTTTTTAACGTCTTTATCGTCACCTGCAATAACTACTACAGTGTCGCCTTTTTTAATATTAAACTTCGGTTTAAATCTGTTGCTCATTTTTTTAAGCTTAATGCGTAATGCTTAACGCTGAATGCATAATGCAAAACGCAATTAAAAATCATAATTGTCTTTATTCTTAGCTTCGGGCTTTTGCATTGGGCTTTGAGCGTTCTGCATTTTGCCTTTAGCGTTTTGCTTTCTAAAGTACTTCAGGAGCCAGTGAAATGATCTTCATGTATCCTTTATCACGCAACTCTCTGGCTACCGGCCCGAAAATACGGGTACCGCGTGGCTCATCCGACTGATTCAACAACACTACGGCATTATCATCAAAGCGGATATAAGATCCGTCTTTGCGGCGCAACTTATTCTTGGTACGAACAATTACGGCTTTTGTAACAGTGCCTTTTTTAATACCACCGGCAGGAATAGCATCCTTTACGGTTACTACTATTTTATCGCCTATTTTGGCGTAATCCTGACCGCTGTTTCCCAGTACACGAATGCACAGTACTTCTTTGGCGCCACTGTTGTCAGCTACATTTAATCTGGATTCTTGCTGAATCATTGTATTAGCTTTTAGCTCTAGCCATTAACCCCGGTTGTTACCGGAAGCCATAGCGAATGATTAAAAATTTATTTTAAATCGTCCGTTAGCAAAGCCATTGTTTCTGGCCCGAAGCTAACAGCTATATATTACTTCGCTTTTTCAACAACCTCAACCATTCTCCAGCGTTTTGTTTTGCTGAGGGGGCGGGTTTCCATAATGCGTACGGTATCGCCTATGGTGCACTCATTCTTTTCATCATGAGCGTGAAACTTGGTAGTCTTTTTTACGAACTTACCATAGATGGGGTGCTTTACTTTTCTTTCTACCGAAACAGTAACGGTTTTATCCATTCTGTTGCTGGTAACAACCCCAATTCTTGTTTTGCGCAAATTTCTGTCGGACATTATTGTAATTTGAAAATTTGAAAATCAGTTAATGTGCACTTCAGCACATTATTTGGCTGCCAGTTCTCTGCTTTTTAATTCAGTTTTTAAACGGGCTACATCCTTGCGCAGGTCGCGAATGCTCATCGGGTTCTCCAGCGGAGAGATAGCATGCGCAAACTCCAGCTTTTTAAGCCTCAGTTCATCTTCCTGCACCCGGGCTTTCAGGTCTGCCTCACTCATATCCTTCAGGCTCTTTATAAAATCGATTCTCTTTGCCATATAATTCAATTTGAAAATTTGGAAATTAGCATCAGCAGATTATGCTGAATAATCGCGCCTTACTACGAACTTGGTTTTGATAGGCAGTTTTTGTGCTGCCAGTCCCAGAGCTTCTTTAGCAACTGCTTCAGTTACTCCATCGCACTCGAATAAAATACGGCCTGGTTCTACTACGGCAGCCCAGAATTCGGGGTTACCTTTACCTTTACCCATTCTCACTTCAAGTGGTTTGCGGGTAATTGGTTTATCAGGAAATATGCGGATCCATACATTACCTTCACGCTTCATAGCACGGGTCATGGCCTGACGGGCAGCTTCAATCTGGCGGTTAGTTAACCAGATCGCTTCCTGAGATTTCAAACCGAAAGAACCAAAAGCGATGGTAGTACCACGTTTGGCTACCTGACGTATGCGGCCTTTCTGCGCTTTCCTGTGTTTCGTTCTTTTAGGCTGTAACATTTATCTTTAATTTGAAAATTAGTTAATTGGGAAATTTGAAATCTGCTGCGACTATTCGCGCATTTTCAAATTTGCACTTTAGTCTTGTTTGTTTCCTTCTCTTCTGCGATCTCCGCCGCCACCGCCATGATGTCTTCTATCGCCACCACGACCACCACCTCTTCTGTCATCGCGCTGATGATGTTCGCCACCTTCTCTTCTGTCTCTTCTGTCGCTTACATCGCTCTTACCACCTACGAAGTTGGGGTTCAGGTCTCTCTTGCCGAGGATCTCTCCTTTACAAATCCAAACCTTGATACCGATCTTACCGTAAACAGTCAGCGCAAATACGTTAGCGTAGTCGATATCCATACGCAGGGTATGCAATGGTGTACGACCTTGTTTGATCTCTTCGGTACGGGCAATTTCAGCACCGCCCAAACGACCGCTGATTTTTATTTTGATACCTTCAGCACCCATACGAAGGGCTGAAGCAATCGCCATTTTAATAGCGCGTTTATAGTTAATACGGTTTTCGATCTGACGGGCAATGGTATCACCTACGATCATGGCATCCAGTTCGGGACGACGAATTTCAAGGATGTTGATCTGTACATCTTCTTTACCAGTCAGCTTCTTCAACTCCTCTTTAATGCGATCTACTTCGTTCCCACCTTTACCTATGATAATACCAGGTTTGGAAGTATGAATGGTAACGATCAGTTTATTCAGCGTGCGCTCAATAACGATCTTGGAGATACCACCTTTGTTGATACGGGCGTTCAGATAAGTTCTGATCTTGTTATCCTCAATCAACTTGGTAGAAAAATCTTTTTTGTTACCATACCAGTTAGATTCCCAACCGCGGATAATCCCTAACCTGGCACCAATAGGATTCGTTTTCTGACCCATTTATTTTAATTTGAAATTTGGCTAATTATTTAACATCTACAATTATAGTTACATGGTTACTACGCTTGCGCAGGCGATATGCTCTTCCCTGCGGAGCGGGTAACATTCTTTTCAAAGTACGGGCGCCATCTACAAAAATCGTTTTCACGATCAAACCGGCATCGGCAGCGCTTTGTCCTTCGTTTTTCTGTTCCCAGTTGTTAATGGCACTCTTCAGTAATTTGTACAGAGGAGTAGCAGAGTGTTGCGGATGGAATTCCAGCAACGCCAGTGCTTTTTCCACTTCAATGCCACGTATTTCATCAGCCAGCAGACGCATTCTGCGGGGAGATGTGGGATAATTTCTAAGTTTTGCTACAGCTTCCATTTTTATATTTTCTGGATTTCTGATCTCTTATTTCAAGATTGTTTTTGAAACAGGAGATATTGAAATTTTATTAAGCAATTTTCTTACTTGAGTGTCCTTTGAACTGGCGCGTAGGAGCAAATTCACCCAGCTTATGACCAACCATAAATTCGGTTACATATACTGGTATAAATTTATTTCCATTGTGCACAGCGAATGTATGACCTACAAAGTCAGGAGTAATGGTAGAACGACGGCTCCATGTTTTGATCACACCTTTCTTTGCTTTGCCTTCGTTAATGCCCAATACTTTCTTCTCCAGTTTGGAGGCTACATAAGGACCTTTTTTAATTGAACGAGCCATATCTTTAATTTGAAAAATTAGCTAATCAGGCACACATCTTACTGTGCCAGTTTTTTACCGTTTTTACGCTGAATGATCAGTTTATCGCTGCCTTTACCTGATTTACGTGTTTTCAGACCTTTGGCGTATTTACCGGTTCTTGAACGCGGATGACCACCTGAAGCCTTACCTTCACCACCACCCATTGGGTGATCTACAGGGTTCATGGCAACACCACGGTTGCGAGGGCGAATACCTCTCCAGCGGTTACGGCCGGCTTTACCCATCATTTCGAGGTTATGATCGCTGTTGCTTACAATACCAACGGTAGCATAGCAATTGATCAGCACCTTTCTCAATTCGCCTGAAGGCATTTTCAATACAGCATATTTTTCTTCCTTGTTGGTAAGCTGAGCCGATGTACCGGCGCTGCGTACCAGTTTACCACCCTGACCAGGCTGCATTTCGATGTTATGGATGTTGGTACCCAACGGCATATTTTTCATCTGCAATGCATTACCAACTTCAGGAGCTACACTGTCGCCGGACTCGATAGTACCGCCAACCTGTAATCCCTGGGGAGCCAGGATATATCTTTTTTCACCGTCTTTGTAATTTATCAATGCGATAAATGCAGTACGGTTTGGATCGTATTCAATAGAAGCAACAGTTCCGGGAATATTTTTCTTATCGCGTTTGAAGTCGATGATACGGAACATTTTCTTGTGTCCGCCACCGATATAACGCATAGATCTTCTACCCTGAGCATTACGGCCGCCGGTTGATTTTACTTTTTCCAGCAGGCTTCTTTCGGGTGCATCAGTTGTGATTTCAGCAAACGCATTACCAATTCTCCAACGCGTACCTGCTGTAATCGGTTTGTATTTTTTAAGTGCCATGTTTTCTGCTTATACTGTTAAATAATCTTTTGTCAATTCTTTGCGGCGATTGACTCGCCATTCTTTCGGCCCGTAAGGACCAAAGCCTTAGATGTTAGCGTACAGATCGATAGTTTCTCCGTCGGCCACTTTCACATACGCTTTTTTGTAGGCCGGTTTAACACCGGAAATAAAGCCGGATTTGGTAAACCGGTTTTTCGACTTACCGGGAACCACAACCGTATTTACTTCTGTTACCGTTACGCCGTAAAAGTCTTCAATAGCTTTTTTAATTTCCAGCTTATTGGCTTTACGGTTTACGCGAAAAGCATAAGTTCTTTTTGCATCAGACATCTTATTGCTTTTTTCGGTAACGATCGGTTTTATCAGTACTTCTGCGAGTTTCATGATTCTAATTTGAAAATTTGAAAATTAAGCCTCTACTCCTTCTTCTTCAGTAAAGAATTTGGCAGCGCTTTCGGTGAACACGAGTACATCGGCATTAACGATGTCGTATGTGTTCATATCGGCGATCAGCATGCTTAATGCATTGGGAATATTGCGAACACTCAGCTGCAGGTTATCGTTATACTCAGGCAATATTACCAGTGCTTTTTTATTATCGATCTTAAGGCTGGCCATAATATCAACGAACTGCTTTGTTTTGGGCACGTCCAGGTTGATGTCTTCAACTATCACAATGGCGTTATCCTTTGCTTTATGAGCGAGCGCACTGATCTTGGCGAGGTCTTTTACTTTACGGTTCAGCTTAAAATCGTAATCGCGGGGTTTGGGACCGAAAATGGTACCACCACCTTTGAACAACGGGTTACGAAGGTTACCCTTACGTGAACCACCGGTACCTTTCTGGCGGTGCAGTTTTTTACTGGAACCTTTTACTTCCAGACGGGTTTTCACTTTGTGAGTACCCTGACGCTGTGCAGCCAGATATTGCTTTACAGCCAGGTAAACAACGTGATCATTCGGTTCTGCTCCGAAAATATCATCGGGTAATTCAACAGAACGACCGGTTTTTGCACCCTTTATACTTAAAACATCTACTTGCATCGTACTTTATTTTTACCAGTTCCTGATGCGATCTGCTTTATAAGGCAACCTGCTTCAGGAACAATAAGTTTTTATTTTTGAATGTATACTATCGCACCGTTATGGCCGGGAACAGATCCGCTTACCAGAATGTAATTCTTTTCAGGGAATACTTTCACGATCTTCAGGCTTTTCACTTTAACGCGGTCCTGACCCATGCGGCCGGCCATACGCATACCTTTGAATACGCGTGAGGCGTCGGATGAGTTACCGATAGAACCCGGGGCGCGCTGACGGTCGTGCTGACCATGGCTTTGTTCACCAACACCACTAAATCCGTGACGTTTTACAACACCCTGAAAGCCCTTTCCTTTAGTAGTGCCTACAACGTCAACTTTTTCGCCTTCAGCGAAAATGTCAACAGTGATAGCATCACCTAAATTTTTTGCAGTAAAATAATTGCGGAATTCTTTAATGAATTTCTTGGCGGCTGTATTGGCCTTAGCGAAGTGATTTTTTTCAGCAGCGATAGTGTGCTTCTCATTCTTATCTCCAAAAGCTAACTGGATGGCATTATACCCGTCTGACTCGGTTGTTTTTACCTGAGTCACAATACAGGGACCTGCTTCAATGATGGTGCAGGCTGTTTGCTTGCCATCCTGACTGAAGATGCTGGTCATCCCGATCTTTTTACCAATGATTCCTTTCATCGTTGTTCGGTTTGTGCCTTTCGTGGTTGAAGAGACATTTGCGGTATGATTGCAGAACCAAGGGGTTCTGTAGGAAGCTTATCACGCGGAGGACGCGTGACAGGCACACAACCATGAGCAACTTCAATCTCCGTTTGCTGCCAACCTTTTCCTTTGGTCGCCTGAGCGAGGGAAGTACCGGCAGTAAACTAACCTCGAAGGGCTAGTTCATATTTTAAAAATTTAAAATCAGTTTGTTCTGTGAAAAGGCCCGCTGTTTTCATACTCCCCGATTCAATCAGGACCGATTCACGAAATCAACCCAGCGCTGTTTTATCTGCCCGGTTAAGGCACAGAGTTTACAGATGGGATCGAAAGAGCTTATGAAAAAACCCTGTCAGGATTTTAGAACCCTGACAGGGTTCGTACAAATACTTTTACGCTTTAATTTCAACTTCAACGCCACTGGGTAAATCCAGTTTGCTCAGCGCATCCACCGTGCGGCTGGACGATGTGTAAATATCCAGTAACCGCTTATGGGTGCACAATTGAAATTGCTCACGACTTTTCTTATTCACGTGGGGTGAACGCAATACGGTAAAGATCTTTTTACGCGTAGGTAAGGGAATTGGCCCTGTTACCACAGCCCCTGTGCTGCGAACGGTTTTTACGATCTTTTCGGCAGATTTATCTACCAGGTTGTGATCGTAAGACTGTAATTTTATTCTGATTCGCTGAGACATATTGCAAAACCCAATTTTTCCAATGGGGATGCAAAGGTAGGGGTTGATATTTATTACACAAAAGAATTCTAAGGAAATTTTACAAAAAGGAGGAAAAATTTCAGCGTTTTCGGCTTTTTAGCCGTTTAAACCGTGGTTTTATTTGGTTCCCCCGTTCCGGCTGGCTATCCATTAACTTTTTATCCCCGATCGTGCGCGGGATTATCTCCGAAAATGGTTTTCATACGACCGGCATATGAAACTCATATAAAAACCATACGAACGGCATATGAATTCATATGACTTTCATATAGATTTCATATGGCCGGCATACCTGAACCATACCTGAGGTATGCCTGAGGTATTCCTGAGGTATACAGTTGCCATACGGTTTTCATATGGATGTCATACTCTTTTCATATGGTTTTCATATGGAAACCATATGAGAACCATACATAAACCATATGAAAACCATACATCCGGCATGTGAACCTGATGGTCACCAATCACCCGTTCTCCCGAATTTGGCACCGGGGGCTATGCACGTTCCCCGGGTTATCACCCGGAGCTATTCACATTGAAGCCTTTCAGGCTTCATTTGATCATTACCTCCGTGCCGCCGGACCGGTTTTTGGCGCTTCACTCAATGCTTCTACAGTTCCCGCTACGATGGCTGTACTGGCAATTACTCCAAAACCGGTTGCCGCATTGCCAAAGCCTGTACTTTCCCGAACATAATACTGATTACCGCGATAAACATTTGGAAACCAAATATTTTCAGGTCCCTGGCCCGAATTGATCAGTTCAGAGATATAAAAAGTATGTTCATATACCACCGGTTTGGCCGGCTGCTCCCCTACCAATATCGTAAGATAGCTCCGAAATCGCAACGGCGCGGATGTTTCAGTAAACCTGGCGTATTTCACCTGCACCTGTAATCCTTCGGCTACATAAAATCTGGCCTTATGAAAAGCTGAATCCGGCACATTTGTGAGGATGCGATTAGTAACGCCCATGGGCATTTTGTTAACAAGCGTATGCGGTGGAAGGAAGGCCTGTTGCTCAGGCAAATGGGCGGTGGCATGCAAATTTGCATCTTCTGATGAAACGCTGGAATGGTAAGGCCGGTAGGCGTAACCATGCAAACTACCATCGATATCAACCGTGCCCGGCACATAACTGATGGCCGTATCGTTTACAATGAGCGCCGACCGCTGCCAGTCGATTGAAATCGGCACATTGAGTTTGTTCTGAACAGTAATATTGATGGGAGCATTAATGCCGTTAAAATTGTAGACGAGTTTGAGCGTGTCGTTCTCTGTTACAAACTCCTGTTTGTCGTTTTTATTGAGGGAAGAGCTTTCAATGGTAGCATATTGATATACAGAACAGGAACTGAGTAAACCGATAAGTGCTACAGATAAGGGTAAACTTTTTTTCATAGCGGTTTTTCATACTAAGGTAGTAGAATGGAAGTGGCAAAAGAGTTAATGAAACACGAATTAGCAAACAGGTAAAAATAAGAAGCAGGGTGGAGGAAAACAGTGTTTTCCTCCACCCTGCTTCTTATGGATTGATCTTATCTTGGTCCCGGAGCGCAGTGTTCCCTGAGATACTTTGTGTACAAAGTGGTAAGATGATCAAAAGTACCCTGCCCTTCAGAGATGCTATGCGTGCGGTTGGGATATGGCATAAACTGAAACTGTTTATTATATCTGATCAGTTCGTTTATCAGCAATTCAGCATTCTGATAATGCACATTGTCGTCGCCGGTGCCATGAATATATAATAAGTTGCCTTTTAAACCTTTGGCATGCGAAACGGGTGAGCCATCTATATAATCCTGCCTGGTTTCCTGCGGCAGCCCCATATAGCGCTCCTGATAAATATTATCATATGTAAAGATGCTTCCTACTGCTGCTATGGCAATACCGGTTTTATAAATATCCGGGTACTGGAACATCAGGTTGAGGGTAGCAGAGCCGCCACCGCTCCATCCCCATACTGCGATACGCGAAGTATCTACAAAAGGCCATTTCAGTACTTCTTTTGCCGCGAGCGCCTGATCACGGATGTTCAGCTGTCCGATCTTGCGGTAAATAACCTTTCTCCACTCA
>Ga0207667_10009522_pt1 | contig 11430 bp, 7 predicted proteins | sample KBSCornC52_FD_184301 | JGI IMG/M metagenome (GOLD analysis project Ga0207667, IMG submission 184301) | Corn rhizosphere microbial communities from Kellogg Biological Station, Michigan, USA - KBS Corn C5-2 (SPAdes) (version 2) | ecosystem: Host-associated > Plants > Roots > Rhizosphere > Soil ...
TGGTGGCGCGGCCTACATTACCCGCATCATAGGAGGCCGGAAGGACGGCTGCCGCAGCCGTGAGGTCTGTCTCTACCCGTGTGAACACGCTGTCCTGGCTGCTGGTGGGTGGATAATCTTGTGGCGTGGAGGCATGCAGCATCAACGGCACGTTGCCATAATTCGTAGCCAGAATGAAATAGAAGAGACCTCGCATGAATTGCGCTTCACCAAGGTATTGCTGTTTCAGCGTCGCGTCCATGTCGATGTTGGGGACATTGTCCAGCACCTGATTACACCGGTTGATCCCCACATAACAATCGTCATAGGTGCTGGTGATCTGCCCATCGTTGTAGTCGGTGATATTGAACTTATCATAGACATTGATGATGTCTGTATTGGGGCTGGTGCTGTAGCCTTCGTCCGAGCGGATGATGGTGATGAAATACAGCCACCGGCAGAGACCGGGACGGTGATAGGTGCTGTATACGGCATTGAGTCCCTGGAGTGCGTCGTTCGCGCTCTTCCAGAATGTCTGCTGGGTGGGCGAATTTGGGTCGATGATATTCAGGTCCCTTTTGCAACCGGCTGTCGCCAGGCAAAGAAGAGATATAATATATAGCGTCTTTTTCATTGTTTGTCGATTTTGATGGGGCATGTTTAGAAATCAAATTGAACACCGGCGGACAGCACGCGGCTGGGCGGCCAGTTGCCTGTGTCGAATCCTCTCTGCTGGATGCCACTGCCCACTACATCGGGGTCGAGGCCCTTATAACCCGTAAAGGTCAGCAGGTTCTGCCCGCTGATGTATACGCGTGCGTTGGAAATGCCGCTATTGCCCAGAACCCTTTTGGGGAAGGAATATCCCAGCTCGATGTTACGAATACGGAGATAGCTGCCGTTCTCCAGCCAGCGAGAGGTCTGAGGCATATTGTTGACGGCCACCGTAGGATCGGTGGCGGCGGCATCCACAGCCAGCCGCGGATCTTTGCCACCCGGATTGTTGGTGGACCAGGGGTCGATGCCCTTTCTGAAATTCGTCAGCTGATAGCTGTCCAGTACCCGCCGGATGTCATCGTATAGCTTATACCCAAAGACTCCTACCAGCTGAAGCCCAAAGGTGAAGCTCTTATAGGAGGCATTGAACTGCAGCCCTGCCTGCAAAGTGGGCCAGGGGGAACCCGTATACTGACGGTCCTTATTGTCAATGACGCCATCTCCATTGGCGTCGTCGTATTTCACGTCGCCGGGTCGTGCGTTGGGCTGTATTATCTGGCCCGCCTTGTTCTTATAATTGTCGATCTCATCCTGGCTGCGGAAGATGCCCAGGTCCTTGATCATATACCATTGTCCGATGGAATGCCCGACCTGCGCGCGGATGAAGTTGGAGGGTTCGATGTAGTCGACCTTGTTGCCGGCGGCGTCAAAACCCTGATTGCCCACGGAAAGCACTTTGTTGCTGATGGTGGTGAGGTTGCCGGACAACTGCCATTTGAAGGGATGCTCGCGGCTGCGCCAGGTGGCTGAGAGCTCGATGCCCTGATTGCGTATGCTGGCGGCATTGGTGACGGCATTGGAGTTCACTCCCAGATAGCCTGCTGCCAGGATGGTGACCAGCACATCACGGGACTGTGCATTATAGAAGTCGGCCGTTACCGAGAGCCTGCTGTTGAGCAGGACGGCATCGAAGCCTATATTCTTTTCCACGCGCGTCTCCCATTGGATATTGGGATTGGAAAGGGCCGACTGGTATTGACCAACCACCGGCGTCTGACCCGTACCATATATGGCGCGGGGGTTATTGTTCAGAGTGGCAAGATAGGGCCAGGAGCTATAGGCGTCCAGGCTGCTGCTGATACCCAGTGAGCCATAGGAGGCACGGATCTTCAGATCATTGATCCAGGCAACATTGAAGAACTTCTCCCGGCTGATGCGCCAGCCTGCCGCTGCGGAGGGAAAGAACCCGGTGCGTTTGTTGGGGCCGAAACGGGAGTCCTGGTCAACACGGGCTGTCAGCGACAACAGGTATTTGTCGTTGTAGCTGTAATTGATCCGGCCCAGGTAGCCATGCTGACGCCAGAACACCGAGGTGCCGCCGCCGGCGGTAGCCGTGCCCGTAGCGGAGCTGATGGTGGTGAGGTATTGTCCATCTGCCAGCTGCAGGTAGCTGCGGCCTGCATTGGTATATTCCCTTTGCTGCTGTGTGCGGGAGAAACCTGCCACTGCCTGCAACGAGTGCGCTCCAAAGGTCTTATTGAAGTTCAGCGTGTGCTCCAGCAGGAAGTTGGTGAATGTTTCCCGATCCTCAAATACGCTCGTATTTGGCGGCTGGTTGTTGTAGCGCCAGATGCCCGTATCGCGTACTTCTTTGGTGTAGTCGAAGCTGACTTCCGCGCCCATGTTGAAGCGATAAGTCAGCCAGTCGGTGAACTTCAGCTCTGCATAGGCATTGCCGATGATCTTGGCGAAGTTGTTGTGGACTTTATCCAGCGCAGCGACCGCCACATAGTTGTTGGAATAGGAGGGGACGTCGTTCGTGCCCATGCCCCAGCCGCCCGGATTGGAAGGGATATTTTTGTACTGATCCCCCTGTACTCCAATGATGGGGAGCATATCGGCCGTTTCGTAGAAGGCGTTGATATTGCCGCCGGGGTAATGACCCCAGCTGTTGCTGATGATGGCATTTTCACCCACCGTCAACCGGCCCTTTCTGGCTTCCGTATTGATTCGAAGACTGCCGCGCTGGAAGTCGTTGCCGATGAGGACGCCTTCATTCTTATAATAGTTGCCGGAGAGAAGATAGGAGCTGCTGTGTGAGCCGCCCGAGATGGTAAGGTTATAGTCCTGGTCATTACCCGTGCGGGTGACCACATCCTGCCAGTTGGTATTGATAGTTGGATTGGCCAGCTGCGCCGCGACACCTGCGGGAAGATTGATGCCCGAATTGGAATATTCGGTCTGCACCGTCTTGAGATATTGTGGCGCGTCCATGACATCCCATTTCTTAGGCATCTGCTGTAGTCCGTATTTAGCGGAGATGGAGAATCTGGCGGGGCCTTCCTTTCCTTTTTTGGTAGTGATGATGATGACCCCATTGCCTGCCCGGGAGCCGTAGATGGCGGCTGCGGAGGCATCCTTCAAGATCTGTATGCTGGCTACATCGTCGGGGTTCACCGTTGTGTTGGCGTCGGCCAGCATACCATCGATGACGTAGAGGGGCGCCGTGCTGGTGAAGCTTCCTACGCCGCGGATCTCGATCGTAGCGTTGGCGCCGGGGCCGCCGGCATTCCGTACTGTAACGCCCGGCACCATGCCTTGTATGGCTTCACCTACCGAGCCGGCCGTGATCTGGCGGGCATCGCTCATGTCGACGATACTCGTGGCTCCTGTGAGGTCCCTGCGTCGCACCGTCTGGTAGCCGATGACTACCGCTTCATTCAGGTTGGTAACCTCTTCTTTCAGGGTGATATTCCAGTCCGTACGGCTGCCGATGGGAACCTCCAGGGATTGATAACCGATATAGCTGATGACCAGGATGGCGTTGGGATTGGTGACCTGGATGGTGAAGCTGCCGTCGTCGCGGGTGCTTGTGCCATTATTGGTGCCTTTTTCCTGGATGGAGACGCCCGGCATGGGTTCACCCCGGGTATTGAGCACCCTGCCCGAGATGGGTGGGGCGGCGGGAGGGGTGTCTGGCTCCTGTGTCGTAGCGGGCGTCAGGACGATGAGACTGGGGCTGAGCTGCCGGTAGTGCAGGCTGGTGCTGGCCAGCAGGATATGAAGGACCTCTTCCAGCGAGGCGTCCCGGACCCGGATGGTGACGCGCTGGTCCTTGGGCAGGATGTCCTCTTTATAGACAAAGTGGAAGCCTTGATCCTCGATGGCCTTCAGGGCTTTTTTCAGGCCGACATTGACCAGCTTGAGGTCGATGCCCTTTTGACCGTAGGTCCTGGCAAAAGCTTGTGTGGAAAAAGCGATGAGCAGTACTATGGCAAATTTCGTCATCAGCAGGTATTTGATGAATGAGCTGCGCGCGCAGACCTGTGCGCAACCTCTAAGAATTTTCATATCTTGTGTTGTTAGTAATGATGGAATGGATGACCCCGGGACGGGTATCTTTTTCTGTTGTTACTCGCGGAGAATGTTACGAGCATTCTCCGTTTTCTTTTTTAAGGATGTTATTAGGTGATAGTGGGCATAATGGCAGTTATTTTAGTTATCAATCGTTTTTGTTATTTCGAGCCTATCAGGACCTCGTTCTTACGGATGACATAGGTGAAGTTGCCGGCTATTCCCAGCGCCTCCATAACCTGGGGCAGCGTCTCCTGTCCAAAGACCGCGTTGAGACGAATGCTCTTCAGCCTGGGATCATCGATGACCACGCTGACGCCGTACCAGCGTTGCAATTCCAGCGCCACGTCTTCCAGGCTGGCATTGTCGAACGCCAGCAAATTCTTTGTCCATAAGGTCTCCGTGACGCTGCTGTCTTTCTTTTGGAAATGCACTTTGCTTACTGTCATCAGGGGAGCATCGTTGTTGTCATCTTCCGAAGGTGCGGACTGTCCCGTGGTGATGCTGACCTGGTCGTTATGGACGGTGATCTTTTCATTGGGTTTGAGGATGATCTTCTTATCCGGCTTGTTATGGAGTGTCACTTCCACCGCGCCCTGTATCAGATCGGCCTCTGTGGTCTTTTCATTGTCGTAGCTGCGTACGTTGAAGGTGGTACCCAGCACTTTTATGTCGAGGACATTGGTGTGTATGAGAAAGGGGTGTCCTGCATCTTTTGCGACGTCAAAATAGGCTTCACCGGAGAGGTGTACTTCTCTTTCCGAGAAATTATCGTTGTAAGTGAGCTTGCTGTCTGCGTTCAGCATGACCTTGCTGCCGTCGGGCAGGGTGAGCCGTGACCGGGAGCCCGGGTTGGTGGTAAAGGTTTTGGCGATGGGGGTGCGGACGCCGATGGGCTTATGGGGATAGAAGAAGAAGGCAGCTGCCATGGCTGCGACGGCGGCTGTTGCGGCGATCCATATCCAGCGACGTGGGTTGGCGGAGCGCATGGGTACGGCCGGAATATCGGCGGGCATGAGATCCAGGTGGCCGGGTGCTGTCTGGACATCCAGCTGTGTATTAAGCCGTTGAAGGTGACGGAGGTAGGCGTCTTCCTTTTTGACGAGAGCCTGGGGGTGGGCATGCCAGATACGGCGAAGGGCCGTCAGTCTGGGCTCCCATTCCGGATGTTGGAGGAGCAGCTGGTCAAGCTCCTGTTTCTCTTCGGCAGAGGCTTCTCCCGAGAGGTAGAGACCGGCCAGTAATGTAAACCTTTCTTCCTGCATATGATCAGTTGTTATTACAAAGACACCGATCTGGAAGGGGGGTAACCAAAGGAAGGGGGAATTTTTTTTAGGGCAGGGTCCAGCCTTTGGCCGGCGGGGTAGTGGAGAATGGAGGCGAATGTTGGCCACCGGGTGGTAGTATAAAAGGAAAAAACCTCCAAGGCTAGTCGGAGGTTTTTCAGAGAAAATTGGATCTAGGTTTTCATAAGGTTCAAACGGGCCGGATGGTTTAGGGTTTCGGATTTACGGATATTGGATGTGTTTATTCCGTTTGACAGTACAAAGATGCGACAGAATGGGCAGCTGATCCAAAAACTGGCGGATGGGATTTTCAATATTCGTTATTAAACTTAGGGAGAATTAGGAAAAAACGCTTAAAAATGAAGCCCCGGACTGCTCCGGGGCTTGCTGGGTGTATCGTATAACCATTCGTACAATGCCGATTAGTGACCGATCCTGTGGCTGACCCTGTTTTCCTGTCTGTTGAGGCGGGCCTGGTCGCGGTGGGTGATGTGTCCGTTGTCATGGGCTGCCATGTGCCGTTCTTCGCGATGGATGCGATGATCCTGGCGATGGAGACGGGCGGCCTGTCCACGGCTGATCTCGCCTTCTTTCCTTTCCTGGTGGATACGTCTGTCCTGGTTGTTCAGGCGGGTGTTGACCTCGGCGCGGCGGGGGTGTGTTTGATCCCATTTACCTGCCTGGACGAAGGAAGAGGTTGAAATGCCTAAGAAGGCTATTAGTACCAGGGTAAAGAGTTTCGGGTTCATACATAACAGATTTAAGTGTTATATATAGGACCGAGGGAGGGGAGGAAGGTTTAATCGTGGGATTCTGTCTGATCAGGAAAAGGTATAGCACGTTTGCTATCCAGGCTATTTTTACCTACTGTAAAACAATAGGTTGCCGATGGTAAAAAAGTCATTGTCAATCCCTGCGTCTCAACCCTCTCGAGTTTATCGATACTCGTAACAAAAGCACGGGTAAGGCCATTCTCTTTACAATATTTTATCAGCGATCTTAGCTTGCCGGGGGATTGTATATATTGATTACTCCATTTTACTTCGAGGACCCAGCGTGGTTTTTGATTTGGATTCACCAGGACAAGATCTACTTCTCCTCCTTGCCAGGCGGCAAAATGTAAAGGCACATTTTCTTTGTGAAGCCATTGGGCGACGATGGCTGTCTCTACCATCTGTCCGAAATGATCATCTGTCGACATAATGGGTGCAAAGAGCGCACATCGCATACTGGGATTGGTCAGATATATTTTGAACCTGCTGGCTCGTTGAAATTTTTTGGTATTGATGCCTACCGGGTATAGTATTTTGATCAGAAATGCCGCTTCCAGATATTCTATATATTTACGGATCGTCTTTTTATCTACTCCTGATTCCTGCGATAATCCTTCGAGGTTGAATTCATTCCCACTGTTGTAGGCTATAACATTGAACAACGAGTTTAATTCCTGCACATCCCTTATACCATAAAGGCTTGGCAGGTCACGCAACAACACCTTATCAATGATATCACTGCGAACAAATTTGCCAGGGTCCTGGAGTATGGCATCATTAAAGATTACTTCGGGATAGCCGCCGAAATTGATATACTGAATAAAATGCTCATTGACAGTCTGCCAATCTCTGGTAGAATCCAGGATATAGGTTTTATTATTCCAGCTTACAGGTTCTCCCGAGATCAGATAGTTTAAGTCTTTCAGATGTATGTATTCCTGGAAAGTGAGAGGAGGCAACATAAAATCTGTAAACCTACCGGCGCCGGACTCGTTGCTTTTTAGTTTAAGAGCTGCGGCAGCAGAGCCGGAAACGATAAATCGATTAGAGGAAGGATAGAAGTCCACCATTGACTTTAGATGGATCTCCCAATTTTTTAGATATTGTATTTCATCAAAAATGACGAAGAAATCTTTGTTTGTTTCATCATTCAATGCTTTTTGGCAAAGTCCAAACAATTCATCCAATGGAATATTGTTGTAAATAGGTGCATCGATGCTTAAGAAACAGATTTTTCTGGGATGTATTCCCGTATTGATCAATTGTTGAATGAACTGAAATAACATGACGGTTTTACCGACCCGGCGTGGTCCCATCAGTACGATAGCTCTTTTTACCCTTATTTGGGTGACAAGATTAAAAAAGAGCTCAAAGTATAGTCTGGGCTTTAAGTGTGCAAAATCATCGGGAATGGATGCTGTATTCCACCAGGGGTTTTCAAGGCGGATGCGCTTAACTATCAGATCCTCAGCAAATGATTGAAGTTTTGCCATATAAGAGTATTATAATGGACTTATTTGGAAGTAAAAGTATGAAATAAGCGGAAATAAATCCTCTTAAATTGAATTTTGGATGATAGTTGCTGTTAATCAAGTATTTATGAGTCTATAATTAGCTTTAATTTTCAAATTACCCTTTCGCATTTTCCGTTTTGGGTCATAAAAAAGCCGGCATATCAGCCGGCTTATGTCATTAGGAAGAATTAGTTAAATGGCAGGGTGTCCGCCGGGACCGTCTTGCCGGTCGTGACCAAAGCCATGTTTATGTGACATTTCTTCGAATTTGCTGAACTGTTCGGGAGTGAGGACAGACTTGAAGACATCCTTTCGCCGTGCCATCAGTCCTTTCATCTGTTCCATTTTTTGCTGGGGCAGGAGGTCATCGTTATCGCGGATCGCTTTTATCTGTGTGTGCAGGTTGTCTTGTCCTGCTTTGATCTTTGCTACCTGGTCATCGCTGAGACCCAGGTGGAGTTTGAGTCTTTCCATATGCGCGGCTTCGGCTATCTGTCTGTTCTCTTCCGCCATTTTCTTACGGCGTTCCAGCTGGTCCTTTTGTTGAGGGGTCAGCAGCGCCTCCATTTTGCTGCGCTTGTCTTTTTGCAGTGCTACGAGGCCGGCCTTGTATTCTTTCAAGGTAATATTATCTTTTTTGAAGAGTTCGGCTGACTTATCGCGATACTCCTTATTGATGGCCATCAGCTGACGACGTTGTTCCGGTGTATAATGGATGCGTTCACGACCGGGGCCAAATCCTCTGTGACCTCTTTCGGCGAAGCCATGTCTTTCTGTGCTCCTGCGAGGACCCCAATGATGCATGCTGCGACGGGTAGAGTCGGTGCTATTGCCGGTGGATTGAGCCTGGGCGATCCCGCAGGTCAGCAGGATCCCTGTCACGAGCAGGGAGTTTCTAAGGAGTTTTTGGGATTTTGAGTTCATAATATGCGTTTTTCGTATAAGACACGCATATGGAGGAAATGTTTAACCCTTCGGAGGTGTAAATACCGTGAAAATGGGGCTGTTTACCGAAAACGGGGTGAACCTCAATGATCCTTGTTCGCCAGCTGTCCACAAGCGGCATCGATGTCCTTTCCACGGCTGCGACGCAGACGGGCATTGACCCTGTTCTTTTCCAGATGATGCATAAACCTGTCGATGGCATCGTCATCAGGCTTGGAGAAAAGTGCGGCCTCGATGGGATTGTATTCAATGATATTCACGAGGTCGGCCGGCACCTGGCGATAGATCTTTATCAGCTCGTCCGCATCCTGGCGGCTGTCATTGAAATCTTTAAAGAGAATATATTCGAAAGTGATCTCGTTCCCTGTCTGCTGATAGAAGTGATTCAATGCCTCTACGAGCGCCTTTATATTATTGGTCTCATTGATGGGCATGATCTCATTACGCTTGGTATCATTGGCGGCATGCAGGGAAAGGGCCAGCTTGAACTTGACCTTGTCGTCACCCAGCTGATGGATCATCCTGGCGACACCGGCTGTGCTGACGGTGATACGACGGGGACTCATACCAAGCCCATCAGGAGCCGTGATGCGTTCGATGGCCTTTAATACATTACGATAGTTCAGCAAGGGCTCACCCATCCCCATGAAGACGATGTTGGAGAGCTTCTTTTCATAGACACGTTCCGACTGCTGGTTGATCAGCACTACCTCATCGTATATCTCATCGTAATCCAGGTTGCGGCGACGCTGCATATATCCCGTAGCGCAGAACTTGCAGCTAAGGGAGCAGCCTATCTGGGAGGAGACACAGGCTGTCTTCCGCTCGTCCGTGGGTATCAGCACTCCTTCCACGAGATGATTGTCGAAAGTGCGGAAGCGGCTTTTGATGGTGCCGTCAGCGGAATATTGGGTAGTGTCGACAGTGAGCGCGGGATAGGCGAAATTGTCCTCCAGCAGCTGGCGAAGGTCCTTGCTGAGATTGGTCATGGACTGGAAGCCCGTGGCATGTTTTTGCCAGATCCATTCATAGACCTGGCGAGCCCTGAACTTCTTTTCTCCAAGGCTTTCAAAATATTGCTCTAACTCGTTGAGAGTCAGGTGTCGTATGTTCTTTTTCCCCGTATTCATCCGGTTGCAAAGGTACGACTAAGCAGGGAAATGGCCTGTTAAAATGGGAAGGACTGGTAAAGTGGGAATAGAGCCAAAAAAAAGCCGCCTGGACTGGAAGGCGGCCTGCGAGATCAGGTTGTCCTTTAATGGGTTCGTGGACGCAGAGGCTTCAATGAAAGGATAGGTCTAAAAGGACATGGTAGCAATGGTTATGGTATCCAGAGGGCAGTGTATATTCATCAACCGATTTTGCGACTTTTTGTTTCACGGTATTGTTTCAGTACCAGATCAAGCATTTTCTCTTCATCCAGCTCACAGAATTTTGCAATAAGGAACAGATCTTTGACGGTGAAGTGATCGACGTTCGTCATGAGTTCGTTGAACCTGTCAACCTTCTTCCCAAGATCAGTAGCTACTTTTGTCTTGGGTATATATTTGAAGATGTCGTTGAACACTTCGATCTTGCCGGCTTCAACCATTGGCTTGACGAGTTCATAACGAGGATCCCGATTGGTCATAACAAAGAAAAGGTTTTATATAATTTCTAATAATGCTCCTCCAAACTACTCTTTCGAAAAGTGAAAACTTTACTCTTTTTTCCTGCCGGATGTTATGTGTTGTACTACCGTCAGGGTGTTTAGAAAGTCCATATTTCAAAGAAATGGATTTATTTTTTGATTTCAGCAGGTTAAGGACGATGAGTTATTTATTAAACCGCAATTTGGGAGTGGCTTGCTGACATTATTTCGGTTACCCATTGACGGTACATTCACGTAAAATAACTTTATGCGACTTTCTCACTATCTTTCTTTTACCTGAAAAATCCTGATCATTCCAGCCGACTGATCCATCCGAGTATTTTTTTGACATCTACATATTCTTTTTCCCTTATCCGACTGGCCATGATCGCCTGAAATGTAGGTGCAGCCATCATTTCGTACCTGTAAAAGTACTAATATTTTTAGTAATTCAATACTAAATTTGTTGGCAAAACGGGATCATTTTTTCAACACAAGACCTTACGATGTACCTCTGCAAGACCTTTTTCAGCCTTAAATATGGGACTTACTCTACAGAAGAATTGGTTCAGGCGGGTGTGGATGCCGGAGCTAACTCATTGGCATTGACCAATATCAACTCTACCTGTGACGCCTGGGATTTTGTGCAGTTCTGTCAACAGCAGCAGATCAAGCCCATTCTGGGAGTAGAGATACGGAATGGACGACAGCACCTGTATACATTGCTCGCGGCCAACAATAACGGCTTTCGCCGAATCAATGAATTCCTTTCGGAGCATATGCTGGGAAAAAAAGATTTTCCAGAATACCCGGAAGCCTTGTCCGATGTCTTTGTCATTTATCCGATGGGTAGAAAGGATCCTGCCGACCTGCAGAAAAATGAGCTTATAGGAGTATTGCCGGAGGAAGCCAACAAGCTGCTGAGAATGCCGGTGATGGAATATACAGGCAAATGGGTTGTCCGGCAGCCCGTGACCTTTCAGAATAAAGTATATTATAATCTTCACCGACTGTTACGTGCGGTGGATCTGAATACCTTATTGACAAAGCTGCAGCCGGAGGATCTGGCAGGGCCACGGGAATATTTTCTGCCGCAGATGGAAGTGCTGGCGGCATTCCGTAACTATCCTTTTATTGTCACCAATACCTACCGGCTTTTTGAGGACTGCACGATCACAATGTATTTTGGCGCCGACAAAAACAAGAAGGTCTATAGCGCCAGCAGGGAAGAT
>Ga0207667_10009525_pt1 | contig 11429 bp, 10 predicted proteins | sample KBSCornC52_FD_184301 | JGI IMG/M metagenome (GOLD analysis project Ga0207667, IMG submission 184301) | Corn rhizosphere microbial communities from Kellogg Biological Station, Michigan, USA - KBS Corn C5-2 (SPAdes) (version 2) | ecosystem: Host-associated > Plants > Roots > Rhizosphere > Soil ...
AGCCTCGTCGCCCTGGGCAATCTCGCCCCTGCGGACCTGTGGCGGCGCATGGCCGAGCGGCCGATCTTCGTCTCCGCGGCCCGGTTCGAGCCCTTCGGCCTCGCCGTGCTCGAAGCCGCGGCCTGCGGCTGCGCGCTGGTGCTCGCCGACATCCCGCCGTTCCGCGAACTGTGGGACGGTGCGGCCGAATTCGCCGCCCCCGGCGATGCCACCGACCTCGCGCGGCGGATCGACTGGCTGATGACTCACCCCCGCCAGCGGCTCGCCCTCGGCGAGCGCGGCCGGCGGCGGGCGGCCCATTTCTCGGTCGCGCGCATGGCTGCGGCCATGGCCCGCGAGTATCGCGCCGCGCTCGGCGCTGCGCCCGCCGCCATGCGGGAGCGCGCGGCATGAAGGTCGTCTATTTCACCCACTCGCTGGCCTCGTGCTGGAACCACGGCAACGCGCACTTCCTGCGCGGCGTGCTCGACGATCTGGTCGGCCGCGGTCACGAGGTCCAGGCCTATGAGCCCGAAGGCGCGTGGAGCCTCGCCAATCTCCTTGCCGATCATGGGCCGGAAGGGCTGGCCGCCTGGCGCGAGGCCTATCCGCGGCTGCGCTCGCGGGTCTACCGCCCGGACGACGACCTTGCCGCACTGGTCGAGGGGGCTGACCTCGTCATCGTCCACGAGTGGAACGACACGGCGCTGGTCGCCCGGCTGGGGCGGCTGCGGGCGCGGGGCGCGCCGTGGCTGCTGCTGTTCCACGACACCCATCACCGCGCGGTCAGCGCCCCCGAGGAGATGGCCGCCTACGAACTCGATGCCTATGACGGCGTCCTCGCCTTCGGCGAGGCGCTGAGCGCGGTCTACCGCCGGCACGGCTGGGGCAATCGCGTCTGGACCTGGCACGAAGCCGCCGACACCACCCGCTTCCGCCCGCCCGCCCGCGAGGGACAGCGCAAGGGCCTCATCTGGATCGGCAACTGGGGCGACGGCGAACGCACCGCCGAGCTCGAACAGTTCCTGCTGCGCCCGGCCCGCGCCACGGCCCTGCCGCTCGACATCCACGGCGTGCGCTATCCGCCCGAGGCCTTGGCCATGCTCGCCCGCTACGGCGCGCACTATCATGGCTGGGCGCCCAACGCCGAAGCCCCGCGCCTGTTCGCGCGCCACCTTGCCACGGTCCACGTGCCGCGCCGCTACTATGCGACGATCCTCCCCGGCATCCCCACGATCCGCGTGTTCGAGGCGCTCGCCTGCGGCATTCCGCTGGTCTCCGCCCAATGGGACGACGCCGAGCACCTGTTCCGCCCGGGGGAAGACTACCTCGTCGCCCGCGACGGCGAGGCCATGATCCAGCACCTCTTCGCCCTGCGCCACGATCCGGACATGCGAACGGCGCTGGCCGCCCACGGCCGCGCCACCATCACCGCGCGCCACACCTGCGCGCACCGGGTGGATGAATTGCTGGCGATCTATGCCGGCCTTCGATCCAACTCAGCCCCCACCCAATCCCCGTTCGTGTCGAGCGAAGTCGAGACACGCCACACGCCGCCCCTCAACACAGCTTGAGGCGAACGGTGAAGGTTTGTTCCTTAGCCAAGGAAACCCCATGAAAATCGCCTTCTACGGCTCCAGCCTGCTCTCCGCCTGGTGGAACGGCGCGGCGACCTATTATCGCGGCGTGCTCAAGGCCCTGGCCGACCGCGGCTACCAGATCACCTTCTACGAACCCGATGCCTTCGACCGCCAGCAGCACCGCGACATCGATCCGCCGGACTGGTGCCGCTCGGTGGTCTGGGAAGCGACGCCCGAAGGCCTCGCCCGCGCCGTGGCCGAGGCCGCGCGGGCCGACGTGGTGGTCAAGGCGAGCGGCGTCGGCGTCTACGATGCCGAGCTGCTCGAAGGGGTGATGCAGGCCGCCCGCCCCGATGCGATCCGAATCTACTGGGACGTCGACGCCGCCGCCTCGCTCGACGAGATGGTGGACGATGCCGCCCACCCCGTCCGCCGCGCTCTGCGCGGGCTGGACATGGTCCTCACCTATGGCGGCGGTCCGCCGGTGATCGACCGCTATCGCGAGTTCGGCGCGGCCGACTGCGCGCCGATCTACAACGCGCTCGATCCCGCCACCCACCATCCCGTGCCGCGCGAGGCGCAATTCGCCGCCGACCTCGGCTTCCTCGCCAACCGCCTGCCCGACCGCGAGGCGCGGGTGGAGGAATTCTTCCTGCGCGCCGCGAGCCTCGCGCCGGAGCACCGGTTCCTGCTCGGCGGCAACGGCTGGGACGACAAGCCGATGCCGGGCAACGTGGCGGCGGTCGGCCATGTCGGCACCGCGCTCCACAATGCCTTCAACTGCTCGCCGCTGGCCGTGCTCAATGTCGCCCGCGATTCGATGGCGCGGGTCGGCTTCTCCCCCGCCACCCGCGTTTTCGAGGCCGCCGGCGCCGGGGCCTGCCTGATCACCGACGAGTGGGAAGGGATCGAACTGTTCCTCCAGCCCGATGCCGAAGTCCTCGTCGCCCGCGACGGGCAGGACGTCGCCGAGATCCTGCGCAGCCTCACCGAAGAGCGCGCCCGCGCCATCGGCGAGGCGGCGCTGGCGCGGGTCCTTGCCGATCACACCTATGATCGCCGCGGGGCCGAGGTCGATGGCGTGCTCCGGATGCTCCAGTCGCGCGCGCGGGTGGGGAAGGTCGTGGCGGCATGAAGCTGGTCGTCCTTGGCCTGACCCTGTCCTCGTCGTGGGGCAATGGCCATGCCACCACCTTCCGCGCCCTGCTCTCGGCCTTCGCCGCGCGGGGGCACGAGGTGCTGTTCCTCGAACGCGACAAGCCCTGGTACGCCGACCACCGCGACCTCGCCGATCCCGACTTCTGCCGCCTCGAATATTACCAGTCGGTCCACGAACTGGAGCGCTGGCGCAGCGAACTGGCAGCGGCCGATGCGGTGATCGTCGGCTCCTATGTGCCCGACGGCGTCGCAGTCGGCGCCTGGGCGCAAGGCACGGCGCGGGGGCGGACCTGCTTCTACGACATCGACACGCCGGTGACCCTCGCCGCGCTCGAACGGCACACCTGCGAATACCTCAACCCCAGCCTGATCCCCGGCTATGCCACCTATTTCTCCTTCACCGGCGGGCCCACCCTCCAGCGGCTGGAGCAGGACTACGGCAGCCCCCGCGCCCGCCCGCTCTTTTGCTCGGTCGACGCCGAGCGCTACCGCCCGCTCGCCGTGCCCAAGCGCTGGGACCTCAGCTACCTCGGCACCTATTCCGACGACCGCCAGCCGACGCTCGCGCGCCTGCTGCTGGATGTCGCCCTCGCCTGCCCGGACCGCCGCTTCGCCGTCGCCGGGCCGCAGTACCCCGACACGATCCGCTGGCCCGCCAATGTCGAGCGGATCGAGCACTTGCCGCCCGCCGATCACCCGGCCTTCTATTCCGCCTCGCGCTACACCCTCAACGTCACCCGCGCCGACATGATCGCCGCCGGCTGGTCCCCTTCGGTGAGACTGTTCGAAGCCGGCGCCTGCGCCTGCCCGATCATCTCCGACCGCTGGGCGGGGATCGAAACGGTGATGGACGGCATTCGGCTCGCCGATACGGCGGAGGATGTGTTGCGGGCTCTTTCAGAAGATGGAGCAGGCGAAGCAGCCAGAGCTTCAGTCCTCGCCCGCCACACCGCAGAAGTGCGCGCGGCAGAACTGGAGGCGGATCTCCTGGCCCTAACCGAACCCGCCTAGATCCTCTCCATTTTCACGAAGTGCAAATGGGGAGGGGGACCGCCCGCGCAGCGGGTGGTGGAGGGGTCACACTCCCCGCATAACTCTTCTCCTCCACCAGCGCAGACCCCAGCAATCCATTGATCTCCCGCTTGATCTCCGCCCGCCGGTCATTGGTAAAATAAACCGCCCGCGCCAGCCGGACGAACTCCGCCCCGAACCGCCCCCGCGCTTCCTCCAGCCGGATCGCGTCCTCGATCTCCCACAGCTCGCGGTTCACCGCCTTGAGCCGGAACACCAGCTGCGCCAGCCCGCCAATCCCCCGCACCCCCAGCGCCACCCGCGCCAGCACGCTCAATTCGCGCAGCACGTTGGCCCGCTTGGCCGGGGCGGCGATGCGGTCGGCCTTGATCTCGAGGATCGTGATCTTGTCGAGCAGCTCGCCCCAGGAGACCGGGACGGCGGGGCAGGGCGGCAGCGAGCTCACAGCGCCAGCTCCGCGCGCACCTGCGTGACGACCGGTGCCCATTCGCCTGGCTCGCGCTGGTGGATGCAGTGCAGGGTGGGGTACCACGGCGTGTGCCGCTGGCCGGGCGTCCAGCGCCAGTCGGGCTCGTGGCGGAGCATGAGCCACGTCGGCTTGCCCATGGCCCCGGCGAGGTGAGCGATCATGGTGTCGACCGTGACCACCGCCTCGCATCCGGCGACGAATGCGGCGGTGGCGGCGAGGTCGGCCGGGCAGCCGCCGGGGTTGAGCACGGCAAGGTCGCTGCGGCCGAGGTCCAGTGCGATGCAGTGGCGTTGCAGTGGCGTTGCGGCGAACACTTCGGGCGGCACGCAGCGGGCGCTGTCCCAGTCGCCGGAAGTGAGGCACAGGCCCACGGTTCCGGCGGGAAAGCTGAAGCGTTCGGTGCTGAGCCAGGCCGCGCAGGCCCCGTCCGGCGCCAGGCGCAGCGCGAAGGCGAGCTCCATGATCTCGATATCGCACTCGCTGGGCGTCAGCGGTCGCGCGACATCGAAGGGCACGACGGTGCAGGGCAAGTCACTGAACAGGCAGCAAAGTCTGGGCGGAACCTCAACTGTTACCGAAGCCGCACGCTTGGCCAGCTCGGGCAAGTAGCGGGCGAACTGCAGTGTATCGCCGAGCCCATTGTAGCACCGCACCAGCACGTGCCGCCCGTCCGGCGCGGTCCCGTCCCACACCCAGCGCAGGTGATAGGGCAGGCGCGGATCGTCGCGGGTGGCCGGATTGCGCGCGGCGAGGGCCTCGGCGCTGAGCTGCCAGGCCAGGGCCCAGTCGCCCGCCCGCATGGCTGACGTCCACTCCGGCGTGGCGGCGCGGCTGGGGACCTGGTGCATGCCCAAGCGACGCGCAGGCTCCGGGCGCGTTCCCGGGCGAGTTGCAAATCAGAGGCTTGGCACGCCATAGCCGGCGAGGAGCCGCTGGATTTCGGGCCGGCGGTGGGCGAGGGCCTGGTCGATCTGGCGCTGCAGTTCGGGATCGTCCTTGCGCACGCCCATCGAGATGTCGAAGGCCAGCGGCCAGCGGTTCTGGTCGAGCCAGGGGGTGACCGGCTCCAGCCGCAACGGCACCGGCGAGGTCTTCGCGAACCAGCCGGCAAGCGGCCCCCAGACCATGGCCGCGTCGATATCGCCCGCGCTCACCGCGCGCACGATTGCGGCGGGCGGGGCGGCCTGGCGGTAATCGCCATAGAGCATGAAGCCGCGCACGTTGCGGATGATGCCGCGGCGGGAAAGGGCGTCGGCGGGGGGCGTGTTGGCGCCGTCGTTGCCGACCATCTGGACGCCGAGGCGCAACTGCCGCAGCCGCGGATCATCGAGGGTCAGGCCGGCGAGCGGGCGGTCGGCGCGGGTGACGAAGACGTAGCCGGAGCGATAGTAGGGGCGGCTGGTGGCGAGCATGTCCACGCCCGTCGCCACGCCCGGCCAGACATCGCACAGGCCGCCGCCCACGGTGTTGCGGACATAGCCGCGGCGCTGGGCCCACCACATCATCTCGAGCGGGCGCTTGAGTTCGTCGGCGACGATCCGGGCAAGCCTGTTCTCGAAGCCCCGCCCGGCGCGATCGGAGAAAGGCAGGTTGTTGGGATCGGCGCAGACGCGCAAGGGTGCGGGGCCGCGGTGGCAGGCGGCGAGGGCGCAGCAGGCCAGCAGGATGGCCGGCCACTTCACCGCGCGACCGCCAGGGCGGTCCACGGCTTGCCGCCGAGCTTGACCCGGCGGAGCACCTTGTTGGCGGCAAGGTCGACGATGGTCAGGTCGCCGGAGAGGCCGGAGGCGGCATAGAGCCGGGTCTCGTCGGGGGAGAGGCCGATGCCCCAGGTGCGTTCGCCGGCGGGGAAGGTCCGCCGGACCGCGCCGGTCGCGGGATCGAGCTCGGCCACCGCATTGCCGCGGCCGAGGGCGAGGAACACGCGGGCCTCGTCACGGGTCTGCTTGAGTTCGACGGCCTGGACCGTGGCCATATCGGGCAGGTCGGCGACGAGGTCGAAGACCCGGCGGCGTTGCCCGTCGGGCAAGGTGAACGCGCTGATCGTCCCGCGCTGCTCGGACGAGACCCACAGCTCACGCCCGCCGGAGCGGAACAGCAGGTCGCGGGGGCGCGAGCCGACCGGGAGGTTCATCAGGATCCGGCCGCTGGCGGCGTCGATCAGGTGGGCGACGCTGGCGACCTCGCTGGTGGCGACGACCAGGCGCCCGTCCGGCGTGGCGCCGATGCCCTCGGGCTCGGGGCCGACGGCGACCCGGCGGGTGACCGCTCCGCTCGCGAGATCGACGAAGGAGACGGTGTTGCTGTCCTCGTCGGCGACGTAGAGCATGCGCCCGCCCGGGCCGAGCGCGATGCGTTCGGGGTCGGAGAGGCCGGGAATGTCGCCGAGGTGGCGCAGGCTGTGCGGGTCCCAGCGTTCGATCCGGTTGGCATTGCCGCAGGCGACGAAGAGCGTGCGCCCGTCGGGCGAAAGCGCCATGCCGCGGGGGCGGGCGCCGGTCCTGAGTTCGCCTTCGATCGTGCCGCTGCGCCCGTCGAGCACGTGGACCACGTTGGCCTTCTCGTCGGAGACGAAGACGCGGTCCGGCCCCGGGCCCTGGCGGGTGCAGGCGGCAAGGGGCAGCGCGAGCGCGGTGAGCAGGAGACGGAAACGGCGGCAGGTGGGCAAGGGGCGGGCTCCCCGAAACGGGGTGGAAACGCCGCCGGGGGCTGGCGGTTTCATGTCGCCGATTCAGATAAAAAGCATTGTGTATCAATAGCTTGTTGGAACCCGTGTAAGTTGTGCCCGTTTTCGCGTCCGTCCCCCGCCAAGAAGGGAGAGAGGTCGCTTGTCCGCTCCTGCCGCTGAGCCATCCGATAAGCCGTCGCGCTCGCTGCTGCCGGTTGCGATTCTGGCGGCGGTGCTCGCGGCCTTGATCGGCTTCGGCGCCCTTGCGGTGGCGGCCTATTACCCCGCACGAACGGCCAGGTTCAGCGATGTCCCCGAAGTCCTTGGCGCCCTGCCACAGCCCGCGGCGCGGGCGCAGCTGGCGAGCTGGGCGAAACCGCCGGCGGACGGGCAGTGGACCTGGCAGCTCGGCGAGAGCTCGGGCACGCGGTTCAGCCCACTCGACCAGATCAACACGGGTAATGTCGGCCGGCTCGAGCAGGTGTTCACCTTCGACAGCGGGCTGAAACGCGGTCACGAGGCGGGGCCTCTGGTGGTGGGCGACACGATGTACGTGACCACGCCCTATCCCAATGACGTCTATGCCCTCGACCTCACCAAGCCCGGCGCGCCGGTCAAGTGGCACTACCAGCCGCACCCGCTGAAGGCCGCCCAGGGCGTCGCCTGCTGCGACGTGGTCAACCGCGGCGCGGTGTTCGGCGGCGGCCGGCTGTTCTTCAACACGCTCGACGGGCAGACGATCGCGCTGGATGCGGCGACGGGCCACGAGGTGTGGCGGACCAAGATCGCCGAGATCAACAAGGGCGAGACGATCACCATGGCCCCGCTGCTGGCCGAAGGGCGGGTGCTGGTCGGCACCTCCGGCGGCGAGATGGGCGTGCGCGGATCGCTCGTTGCGCTCGATGCCGGTTCGGGCACAGTGGCCTGGCGGGCGTGGAGCACGGGGCCGGACAAGGACGTGCTGATCGGCCCCGAGTTCAAGCCGTTCTACGCCAGCGAGCGCGGCAAGGACCTTGGAGTGTCGAGCTGGAATCCCGACGGCTGGGTGATCGGCGGCGGCAATCCGTGGGGCTGGATCAGCTACGATCCGGAACTGCACATGATCTACTACGGAACCGGCAATCCGGGGCCGTGGAATTCGAACCAGCGGCCCGGCGATAACAAGTGGACCGCCGGCGTCTTCGCCCGCGACGTGCGCACCGGGCAGGCGCGCTGGTTCTACCAGTCGAGCCCGCACGACCTGTTCGACTACGATGACATCAACGAATCCCTCCTGCTAGACCTGCCGATCGGCGGGACCCTGCGCAAGGTGCTGGTGCGGCCGGCGCGGACCGGGTTCTTCCTGGTGATCGACCGCATTACGGGGCAGGTCCTCAGCGCCGACCCCTTTGCCTATGTGAATTCGATCAAGCGGATCGACCTTGCCACCGGGCGCCCGGTGATGAACCCGGACAAGGAGCCCGTCTCCGGCCGGGTCACCCGCTACATCTGCCCCGCGGCCCCGGGCGGCAAGGACTGGAACCCCTCGGCCTTCAGCCCGCGCACCGGCCTCGTCTACATCCCCCACAACAACCTGTGCATGGATGAGGGCGAGATCGACACCAATTACATCGCGGGCACGCCCTACCTCGGCACGGAAGCGAAGATGTTCCCCGGGCCGGGGGGCAACCGCGGGTTCTTCACCGCCTGGGATCCGGTTGCCCGCCACGCCGTGTGGCGCGTGCGCGAGGACCTGCCGGTGTGGAGCGGCGCGCTCGCCACGGCCGGGGACGTGGTGTTCTACGGAACGATGGACGGCTGGTTCAAGGCGCTCGACGCGCGAACCGGCAAGCTCTTGTGGGAGCGCCAGCTCGCCTCGGGGATCATCGGCATGCCGATGACCTATCGCGGGCCCGACGGACGGCAGTATGTCGCGATCTTCGCCGGGGTCGGCGGCTGGTCGGGGGCGATCGTCTCCGGCGCGCTCGATCCGGGCGATCCGACGACCGCGCTCGGTTTCGTCAATACCATGAAGGACCTGGTCCGCCGGACCGATGCCGGGGGGAAGCTCTATGTCTTCGCCCTGCCGCGCTAGCCTGGCCGGAGTGGTGGCGCTGCTGGCGCTGCTGGGCGGCTGCAGCCGCGAGAAGCGCGACTACAGCGGGACGTTGATGCAGTCGCATGACCGTTCGGCGGCCTACCTCGGCAATGCCCAACACATCTCCGAGGGGCAGCGGCTGTTCGTGTGGATGAACTGCGCCGGGTGCCATTCGCATGGCGGCGGCGGGATGGGGCCACCGCTGCGCGGCGCCAAGTGGCGCTACGGCAGCGCCATGCCCGATATTGTGACGACCATCCTTTACGGGCGTCCGGGCGGCATGCCGCCGTTCCGCGACCGGATCACCGAGGACCAGGCCTGGGCGCTGGCGGCCTATGTGACGACGCTTTCGGTGCGCACCCACAAGGACGTGCTCTCGGGCCGCGCCGACGAGCCGGCCAATGTCGAGCCGCCCTCGCTCGACGAGCGCAAGCAGCCCACTGCGGTCACCCCGGACGAGGATACCGCGCGCAAGAAGGTCGGGACGCAATGAAACGGCTGGTCGCCTTCGCCGTTGCGGTTCTGCTCGCCGGATGCGCCGGGGTGCAGTCCAGCGCGGGGGCGGACGGGGCCGAAAGCCTGAGGATCGCTAACCTTGGCGGCCTGTTCCTGATAGTGGCCGTGCTCGTCTACCTGTTCGTGCTGGTGCTGCTGGTGCTCGCCGTCCGGCGCGGGCGGGCGCAGCGGCGGGATGGGGCCGGGGTGCAGGGCGAACCGCAGGCGGGTGGCGAGGGCAACTGGCACCTTGCCCTCGTTTCGTTTGCCGGGGTGACCGCCGCGATCCTGTTCGGCCTGTCGCTCGCGACCTGGCTGACCGACCGCTCGATCGCGCAGGCCGCCGCCGCGCCGGTGCTCGAGATCGAGGTGATCGGGCACCAGTGGTGGTGGGAGATCCGCTACAAGGACCCGGTCGCGGGCCGCGAGCTGCGCACGGCCAACGAGCTGGTGATCCGGGCCGGGCGGGTCAGCCATGTGACGCTGCATTCGCAGGACGTGATTCACAGCCTGTGGATCCCCAACCTTGCCGGCAAGCAGGACCTGATCCCCGGCCGGTCGAGCGACCTGGCGCTGAAGCCCCTCCATGTCGGCCAGTTCCGCGCCCAGTGCGCCGAGTTCTGCGGGATCCAGCACGCGCAGATGGCGCTGACGGTCAATGCCGTGAGCGATGGCGATTTCGCGCACTGGTACGAGCAGGGGCTGAAGACGCCGCAGCCGCCGGGTGAAGGCCCGCCCTTTGCCGGCTATTCGCTGTTCCTCGGCCGGCAGTGCGCCTCGTGCCACAACATCTCGGGCACGCCGGCCTCCGGACAGGTCGCGCCCGATCTCAGCCATGTCGGCAGCCGGCCGACCCTGGCCGCCGGGGCCTTGGCCAATACGCCGGCCAATCTCGACCGCTGGATCGCCGATCCGCAGGGCGTGAAGCCCGGGACCAACATGCCTAAGGTTCCGCTCACCCCGGAGGAGCGCTCGGCGGTGGTGGCCTATCTGGAGACGCTGAAGTGAGCCAGGCAAACCCGAGCGGCCGCACCTACCTGCGCGATGGGCCGGACTTCACCGGGGCGCGGCTCGAGGAGCGGCTGGCCGAGACCTGGGGCGACCGCCCGGGCTGGTTCGGGCGGCTGGCGAGCGTCGACCACAAGGTGATCGGGCGGCGCTACCTGGCGACGGCCTTCGTGTTCCTCGCGCTCGGCGGGGTGCTGGCGCTGCTGATGCGGCTGCAGCTTTCGGGTGCGCAATGGCAGCTGATCGGGCCCGACCGCTACGACCAGATCTTCACCATGCACGGCACGACGATGATGTTCCTCTTCGCCGTGCCGGTGATGGACGCCGTGGCGATCTACCTGCTCCCGCTGATGCTGGGCACGCGCAACCTCGCCTTCCCGCGGCTCAACGCCTTTTCCTACTGGATGTACCTTGCCGGCGGCTCGCTGCTGTGGGTGGCCTTCGTGCTGAACATCGGGCCCGATGCGGGGTGGTTTGCCTATGTGCCGCTGTCCGGGCCGCAGTTCTCGCCGGGCAAGCGGGTGGACATCTGGGCGCAGATGGTGACCTTCACCGAAGTCGCCGCCTTGGCCGTCGCGGTCTCGATCACCTCGACGATCCTCAAGGCGCGGGCGCCGGGCATGCGGCTGTCGCGCATGCCGCTGTTCGCCTGGGCCATGCTGGTGGTCTCGCTGATGGTCATCTTCTCGATGCCGGCGGTGGCGCTGGCCTCGTCGATGCTGCTGTCCGATCGGCTGGTCGGCACGCAGTTCTTCAACCCGCAGGAGCATGGCGACAGCCTGCTGTGGCAGCACATGTTCTGGTTCTTCGGCCATCCCGAGGTCTACATCATCTTCTTGCCCGCGAGCGGGTTCGTCAGCGAGATCGTCCAGGCTTTCACCGGGCGGCAGAACTTCGGCTACGGCGCGATCGTGCTCTCGCTGGTGGCGACCGGGCTGCTCGCCTTCGGGCTCTGGGTCCACC
>Ga0207667_10009527_pt1 | contig 11427 bp, 8 predicted proteins | sample KBSCornC52_FD_184301 | JGI IMG/M metagenome (GOLD analysis project Ga0207667, IMG submission 184301) | Corn rhizosphere microbial communities from Kellogg Biological Station, Michigan, USA - KBS Corn C5-2 (SPAdes) (version 2) | ecosystem: Host-associated > Plants > Roots > Rhizosphere > Soil ...
AGAATCCGACGCTCCCCAATACCCATCGCCCACGCACGCATCGGCCGGTGCACCCAACATCGTATTGATATTGCTCGACGATGTCGGCTTCGGGCAGTTCAGCGTGTTCGGCGGCGGCGTGCCTGCACCGAACATGGAGAAGCTTGCCGCAACGGGCTTGCGCTACAACCGTTTCCATACGGCGGGTATCTGCTCGCCCACACGCGCCGCGCTACTCACCGGTCGCAATCCGCACAATGCAGGATTCGGTTTGGTGGGTGAGCTTGCAACCGGCTACGACGGCTATGTGGGCTACATTCCGCGCAGCACTGCGACCGTCGCAGAAATCTTGCGACAGCACGGCTATGCCACTGCCATGTTCGGCAAGAATCACAACACGCCCAATTGGGAAGGTGGGCCGGCGGGGCCGTTCAATCATTGGCCGACCGGCATGGGTTTCGACTACTTCTACGGCTTCAACGGCTGGGGCACGAGTCAATGGCAGCCGCCGTTGTACGAAAACACTCGTCCGGTGCCGCCCTCGAAGAATCCTGATTATCAGCTGACCGCCGATCTTGCCGATCATTCGATCGCATGGCTGCACTCCGTCAAAGCGGCCGATCCCAAGAAACCTTTCTTTCTCTATCTCGCGACCGGTGCCACGCATGCGCCGCATCACGCACCGCGCGCGTGGATCGAGAAGTTCAAAGGTCAGTTCGACATGGGATGGGATCGATATCGCAGCGCCACTTTCGAACGGCAAAAGAAGCTCGGCGTGATTCCGCCGCAAACCGCATTGACTGCGCGGCCGGATTTCATTCCGGCCTGGGATTCGTTGGATGCGGAGCAGAAAGCGTTGTATGCGCGGCAAATGGAAGTCTTCGCTGCGTTCGGCGCCTATGCGGATCATGAAGTCGGACGCGTTCTCGACGCCGTCGGCAGTTTGCCGGACGCAGACAATACGCTCGTGATCTATATCGTCGGCGACAACGGTGCGAGCGCCGAAGGCGGACCGGGCGGTGAATTGAACGAGATCGCGCCTGCAAACGGTCTGGCGAATTTGCCCACGTTCACGCCGCAAGCGGTCGCGGAGTTGGGCGGTCCCCATTACAACAATCATTTCGCCATAGGCTGGGCTTGGGCGATGAACACACCGTTCAAATACTACAAACAAGTGGTGTCGCATTTGGGCGCGATTCGCAATCCGTTGCTGGTGTCGTGGCCGGCGCGTATCAAAGAGAAAGGTGGATTACGCGAGCAGTTCTTCGACGTGACCGACGTCATGCCTACATTGCTCGCAGCAGCCGGCGTCGACATGCCTGTCAGCGTGAACGGCACTGCGCAAAAGCGCGTCGACGGCGTGAGCATGCTCGGCACGTTCACCGATGCGAAGTTGCCGGAGCAGCGTGAGACTCAATACTTCGAGGTATTTTCCAATCGCGGAATCTACGACCGAGGCTGGTTCGCTTCTGCGCCGATCACGACCGACGTGAGCAATCCGAATCGCGCCGGTCTCGATCCCGATAAAGTCGTGTGGGAGCTGTACGATTTGCGCAAGGATTTTTCGCAGGCGCACGATCTCGCGCGATCCGAGCCGGGCAAGCTGCGTCAGCTAGAAGATCTCTGGTGGGCGCAAGCGGCGCAGAACAATGTATTGCCGCTCGACTGGCGGGCGAATGAACGTCTGTTGGGCTCTGCGCGTCCCAATCCCGCGCAAGGCAGAACGCACTTCGTTTTTTATCCGGGCATGATCGGATTACCCGAAGCCATCGCACCCAACGTGCACAATCGCGCGTGGCGAGTCACTGCACAAGGAAAGTTTTCCTCGCAAGCGCAGGGAATGCTGGCAACCCAAGGTGGCATGACCGGCGGTTGGGCGTTCTACATTCACCAAGGGCGGCTCGCGTTCGATTACAACTACGGAGAAATCCGCTACGACCACATCGTCTCGACGATGCCGCTGCCAAGCGATGCGACCAACGTCAGTGCTCACTTTGCATACGACGGCAGTGCGGGCAAGGACCGCGGTTTGGGTGGAACGGTGTCTCTGTGGTGTAACGGCAAACAAGTCGGCACGGGCCGCATAGAACGCACGCTGCCTGCTGTCTTCTCCGTCACCGACGGTTTGGATATCGGCGCCGATTACGGCTCCCCGATCGGCACCGACTATCCCTTTCCATTTCCCTTCGACGGCGAGTTGCAGTCGGTCTCGATCGATCTCGAATAGAAAGCGTTTCACCGGAACATGTTCATGACGAGTGGCACATTCGCGCTGCGAATTTCGATTCTGCTCTTGCTGCCGATGTTGACGTTTGCCTCTTCCAAAGATGCAAGCTCACAGCGTAGTGAAGTGTTGCCTCTGCCTGCCCCTCGATTCGAAGGTGTCGCGGGCAAGACGCTGAATGCATCGACTCCTGCATATGCTCCATCGATAGCGCCACCTGCGGGAGCGCCGAACATCATCGTCGTTCTTTTGGACGATGTCGGGTTCGGGCATCCCTCGACGTTCGGCGGGCCCATTCCCACGCCTGCATTGGATCGCGTCGCGCAGGAAGGTTTGCGCTACACCAACTTCTATACGACGGGAATGTGCTCGCCCACGCGAGCGGCGTTGCTCACGGGCCGCAATCATCATCGCACCGGCAATGGACCCGTACCCGAAGGCGCAAAAGGCTATCCGGGCTACGACGGACATTGGGGACAAGACGCCGCTTCGCTCGCCGATATCCTGCGTCTGCATGGATATAACACTTCGATGTTCGGCAAGTGGCACAACACGCCTGTATGGGAAGCCGGTCCTGCGGGTCCGTTCGATCGCTGGCCTACGGGCAAGGGCTTTGAATACTTTTACGGATTTCTCGGCGGCGACACCGATCAATGGACGCCGACGCTCTACGAAAACACCGTTCCCGTCGAGTTCCCGCAGCGCGAGGGCTACACGCTCAATGAGAGTCTCGCCGACCACGCGATTGCATGGTTGAGAAGCCAGCATGCCGCCGCGCCCGCCAAACCTTTTTTTCTTTATCTAGCTCCAGGCGGCACGCATGCGCCTCTGCAGGCGCCAAAGCAATGGATCGATCGTTTCAAAGGTCAATTCGATGCGGGCTGGGATCGACAGCGGGAGAAAACATTCGCTCGCGAGAAAGCGCTTGGCGTCATTCCGGCAGAGACCCTTCTCACGCCGCGGCCGCCGGAAATTCCGGCCTGGGACTCATTCACGCCGACGCAGCAGCGTGTGCTCGCGCGCATGCAGGAAGTGTATGCAGGCTACCTCGCACAGACGGATCACGAAGTCGGTCGAGTGCTCGATGCGCTTCGATCCCTCGATGCGTTCGACAATACGTTGGTCATCTATATCGCCGGCGACAATGGCGCGAGCGCTGAAGGCACACCCACCGGCACGATCGACGAGCTGATGACGCTGAGCGGCATCAAGCCCGACATGCAAGACATGTTGGATCGCATCGACCAACTCGGCGGCCCCAAGACGGAGCCGCACTATTCAGCCGGTTGGGCTTGGGCAGGCTCGACCCCTTTTCCCTATTTCAAACGCATCGCCTCGCATCTCGGTGCTGTGCGCAACGGTATGGCCATGTCTTGGCCGGCGAAGCTTCACGACAAAGGCGGGCTACGCAAACAGTTCTTTCACGTCACTGATGTACTGCCGACGATTCTCGAAGCAGCCCACATTCCGCTTCCCACGGAAGTCGATGGTGTAAAGCAACTGTCCTATGACGGCACGTCGTTGTTGTACAGCATCGATCGACCCGAAGAGGCATCGCGACACGGAGCGCAATATTTCGAGATCATGGGCACGTACGGCATCTACCTGGATGGATGGTTCGCATCGGCGCGCCGCTCCGAGCAGATGCCTTGGGTGTTCGCACCGGCGCGCGAACGGCCGCTCGATGAAGATCGGTGGCAGTTGTTCGATCTGAACAAAGACTTCAGTCAAGCGACCGATGTCGCTGCGAGCAACCCGCAAAAGCTCGCGCAAATGCGTACTCTCTTCGATCGCGAGGCACAGCGTAATCATGTGTACCCGTTGATCGGCGGAGCAGATGAACGTGCCGCGGCTCGCCCGGGTCCGCTCGCCGGCCGTTCACACTTCGTCTTCTATCCGGGCACCGTGCGACTACCGGAGGGCGTCGTTCCTAACTTCACACTGCGCTCGCACACGATCACGGCCGAGATCGGCGCTAGCTCGGACAGCGCAGCGCGCAGTGGCATGTTGATCACTCAAGGTGGATGGTTCGGTGGGTACGCGTTGTACGTGGATCATGGCTACGTCGTGTATTCGCATAGCTATTACGGACTCGAACACACCACGATTCGCGCACGCAAGTCATTGCCCCCGGGTGACTGCACGGTGAAGCTGCAGTTTGATCGTGGCGCAGGACGCGGCGAAGCCGCGAACGTGCAGCTATACGTCGACAATGAATTGATGGCGCAAGCCACTATTCCGAAGACAGCCGTGTGGCGTTTGTCTTTGCACGAAACATTGGATGTCGGAGAGGACTCGGGCAGCAGCGTCGATGACGCGTACTCGATTCCTTTTCGTTTCTCGGGTCATTTGAATCAAGTGATGGTGGATTTGCAATGAAAACAATCGTCGCTGTGTTGAGAAGAAGCGTGTTGTGTGCCGCTTCGATCGGCATGTGTATTGCGCCTGCGTTCGCTGCAGAAAGCGATTTCAAAGGCAAGATCGGCATGACGGCACGAGATTCCGTGCCTGCGTGGCCCGAGCGCCCCAAAGCGCCCGCCGGTGCGCCGAACGTGCTCATCTGGGTGATCGACGATGCGGGCTTCGCTCATTTGCATAGCTACGGCGGCTTGATCGATACGCCTACGACCGACGGCCTTGCACAACAAGGACTGCGCTTCAGCACTTCCACACCACTGCGTTGTGCTCGCCGACGCGTGCATCGCTGCTTACGGGCCGCAATTCGCATGCAGTGAGCGTCGGTTCGCATTCGGGTTCCGCGACTGGATTTCCAGGGTATTGGTCGCGCGTGCCGCGCAGCGCAGCGACGATTGCGAGAGTCTTACAGACCAACGGATATGCGACCTATGCGTTGGGCAAGTGGGACCACTTGCCGAACGAAGATGTGTCACCTGCGGGTCCCTTCACGTATTGGCCGAGCGGGCAGGGCTTCGATCATTTCTATGGCTTCGTCGCCGCCGACAGCGATCACTTTCATCCGCTCTTGTGGCAAGACCAGAATCCCGTCGATCCGTGGCGCGGCCGCTCGGACTACTATCTCACAACGGATCTCGCGGACCACGCGATCCAATGGATAACGACGCAACAAGCCATTGCGCCGCGTCCGTTCTTCATGTATTTCGCCACCGGTGCAGTGCATTCGCCTCATCACGTGCCGCGCGATGTCATCGACAAATATCGCGGCCGTTTCGATCAAGGCTGGGATCAGGCGCGCGAACAAATACTCGCCAATCAGAAGCGGTTGCACATCGTGCCTGCCGATGCGCAACTGCCGGCGCGCCCCACGGATTTGCCGGCATGGACTGATCTGTCCGCGCAGGATAAGAAAATGGCGGCGCGGCAGATGGAGACGTTCGCTGCCGAACTCGACATGGCGGATCATGAGTTCGGCAGAATTCTCGACACTCTGAAAAAGCTAGGGGAATACGACAACACCATCATCGTTGTGTTGTCGGATAATGGCGCGAGCGCCGAAGGCGGACCCGAAGGCACGTTCAACGAAACCTATTTCTTCAACGGCAAGCTGGCGAACTTTGCGTTGAACGAAAAATATTTCGATGCTTGGGGCGGACCGGGCACGTATCCGCATTACTCCGCTGCGTGGGCGATGGCCGGCAATACACCGTTCAAATATTTCAAACAAACGGTGCACGAAGGCGGTACGCACGATCCGCTGATCGTTTCGTGGCCGAAAGGCATTCGCAACGGCGGCGGTATTCGCAACCAATTCCACCATGTGGACGACGTCATGCCCACGCTGTTGGATGCCATCGGCATTGCACCACCCGCGCAAGTCGATGGCGTCGCGCAACAACGTATAGATGGCATCAGCATGCGCTACGCCTTCGATCATCCCGACGCACCCACTCGCAAGACTGCGCAGTATTTCGAGATGTACGGCAATCGCGGCGTTTGGGCGGATGGCTGGAAGGCGGTCGTCGCGCACAATCCACGGCCCTGGAAAATGTTCGAGTTGCACCCAGTCGATGACGATGTATGGGAGCTTTATCACATCGATGCCGATTTCAACGAGCTGCACGATCTCGCGGCGAGCAATCCCAAGAAGCTCGAAGAATTGCAGAAGCTTTTCGACACCGAGGCGCGCCGCAACCAGGTTTATCCGATTCTTCCCGACTTCCTGTCCAAGAAAAAAACGGATGCCGTGGAGCTCTTGCATAGTCATCACGGCGAGTTCGACTATGCGGGGAACGAGCGGCGCATTCCCGAAGTGTTGTCACCGCCGGTCCTGAATCACAGTTTCACCATTACCGCAAAGCTTTCATCTACGGATGCGCAGCCTCACGGCGTCATCGTGGCTCAAGGCGGAGAGATGGGAGGCTACGCGCTCTATTTGGACCAAGGACGCCCGGTGTTTTGCTACAACTACTTCGGCAATGAGCATTACATCGTCAAATCCACCGAGCCTTTGCCGCGAGGTGCATCGGTCATCCGCTTCGAGTTCAAGAAAACCGGCGAGCATCAAGGCCGCGGCACTTTGTTCATCGGCGATGCGAAAGTCGCCGAAGGCGCCATCGAACATACCGAGCCCGCATTTCATTCCATCAATGAAACGTTCGACTTGGGCCGCGACGACGGCACACCCGTGAGTGCGGACTACGCGGGCAAGGACGTGCTTACGGCACAGCTCAGCAGCGTTGTGTTCCATGTCGACGAGGATTGAAATAGTGCGCAACGGCGGCGAAGCGTGAACTCATGAACGTCTCTTTGCGACAAGTCTCGGTCGTTGCCTTGGTCTCGCTGACGCTCGGTGCGGCAGCAGGCTATTTCATCGAGACGAAATCGAGAACCCGAGCCCCGGCGAGTGCGCAAGAGCATTCCAGTCCCATCGTTGGTGACGGAGTTCGCGCGCCCGCCGACATGGTGTGGATTCCGGGCGGCGATTTCGTCATGGGTAGCAACGACTCGCTAGCACGTCCGAACGAACAGCCCGTGCATCGCGTTCACGTCGATGGCTTCTGGATGGACCGTCACCAAGTCACCAATGCCGAGTTCGAAAAATTCATCGCTGCCACGGGCTACATGACCACGGCAGAGCGCGCGCCCAACTGGGAAGAACTCAAACAACAACTTCCGCCTGGAACACCGCAGCCCAGCGCCGATGTGCTCGTGCCCGGATCGCTGGTGTTCACGCCGACGGATCAACCAGTGGCGCTCGACGATTGGACCGCGTGGTGGCGTTGGGTACCGGGCGCGAACTGGAGACATCCGGAAGGACCCCAAAGTGATATCTCAGACAAGCAAGACTATCCCGTCGTGCAAGTGTCTTTCGAAGATGTGCTCGCCTACGCGAAGTGGGCGCACAAGCGTCTGCCCACCGAAGCCGAATGGGAGTTCGCCGCGCGCGGAGGTCTGCAAGGCAAACGCTACGTTTGGGGCGATGAGCTCAAACCTTCAGGCAAGTCCATGGCCAATGTCTGGGAAGGCACGTTTCCCGTGGCGGGCGGCGTGCACGGCCTTGTGAAGGTGGCGAGCTATCCGGCGAATGGCTATGGACTGTTCGATATGACCGGCAACGCGTGGCATTGGACAGCCGATTGGTATCGCGCCGATGCATTCCGTTTGGCCGCAGCTACAGGCGCAACATCGAAAAATCCCGCCGGGCCTGCCGACAGCTACGATCCCGAAGACGCTCTCAACCCCCACATGCCCAAGCGTGTGATTCGCGGCGGCTCGTTTCTGTGCAGCCGCGACTATTGCACGAGCTATCGTCCCAGTGCGCGCCGCGGCGAATCACCGGATACGAGCACGTCGCATATTGGGTTTAGGTTGGTGAAGGCTACTACGCCACCTTCACCGGAATCCCCTTGATCTTCGCCTGCCATTCTTTCGGTCCGGTCTCGTGGACGGATTCGCCGTTGGCGTCGACCGCCACTGTGACAGGCATGTCTTTCACTTCGAATTCGTACACGGCTTCCATACCGAGATCGGGGAAGGCGACCACGCGGCTGGCGCGAATGGCTTTGGAGACCAAATAGGCAGCGCCGCCGACGGCCATCAAATACGCAGCTCGATGGTGTTTGATGACTTCGACGGCTTCGGTGCCGCGTTCGGCTTTGCCGACCATGGCGATGAGGCCCGCTTTGCCGAGCATGGTTTCGGTGAACTTGTCCATGCGCGTTGCCGTCGTCGGGCCCGCAGGACCCACGACTTCGTGGCCGACGGGATCGACCGGGCCGACGTAGTAGATCACGCGGTTGCGGAAATCCAAGCCTTCCGGCAGCGGTTTGCCGGATTCGAGTAGATCGCAAATACGCTTGTGAGCCGCATCGCGGCCGGTGAGCATCTTGCCCGACAAGAGAATGCGCTCGCCGGGTTTCCAGGAAGCGACTTCTGCTTTCGTCAACGTGTCCAAGTTCACTCGCCGCGCATCCGGCGTCGCTTCGTAAGTCAGTTTCGGCCAACTATCGAGATCGGGCGGATCGAGCCTCGCCGGCCCCGAACCATCGAGCACGAAATGGGTGTGCCGGGTCGCAGCGCAATTCGGGATGATGGCGATGGGCAAAGACGCGGCGTGAGTCGGGTAATCCAGAATCTTCACATCGAGCACCGTCGTGAGTCCGCCCAGACCTTGTGCGCCCACACCGAGCGCATTCACGCGATCGAGAATTTCCAGCCGCAGTTTTTCGACGTTGTTCTGGGGGCCGCGAGCGCGAATCTCGGCAATATCGATGGGCTCTAGCAGCGATTCTTTCGCCAGCACCATGGCTTTTTCCGCCGTGCCGCCGATGCCGATGCCGAGCACGCCGGGCGGACACCAACCCGCGCCCATCTCGGGCACGACACTCGCGATGAAATCAACGATGGAATCCGACGGATTGAGCATACCAAGCGCCGCTTTGTTTTCGGAGCCGCCGCCTTTGGCGGCAACGGAAATTTCCAATTCGTCGCCCGGCACGATGTCGATGTGAATGACGGCAGGCGTATTGTCGCGGGTGTTCTTTCTGCCGAACGCGGGATCGGACACGATCGAAGCGCGCAGCTTATTTTCTGGTAGCGCATACGCCTTGCGCACGCCCTCGTTGATCATGTCGGAAAGCGTCATCGACGCGCCTTCCCAACGCACGTTCATGCCGACTTTAGCGAACACCGTCACGATGCCCGTATCCTGACAGATGGGCCGATGACCTTCGGCGCACATCCGTGAATTCACCAGAATCTGTTTGATCGCATCCTTCGCCGCCGGCCCTTGCTCGTGCTCGTAGGCACTGGCCATGGCTTGGATGAAGTCGGGCGAGTGATAGTAGGAAATGTACTGCAGGGCGTCGGCTACGCTTTGAATGACGTCGGCTTGTTTGATCGCGGGCATGGCGGAGTACTGAAGGTATATCGGGCGGAGGAATTTAGCAGAGCGGCGGGGTTTCGGTCACCGAAGACCTATCCCTTCGCCAATCTCCGCACCTTCTCCAAATACGCCTGCTCATCCGGCGGGCGTCCCGACCGTTGCGCGTCCCAGAGCGCTTGCGCTAGACATTCGATGATTTCGTGTTCCGCTTCGTGCGGCGAGGTGCGCTGCGCGGCTAGGTTTTCGAATACGGTACGAATGCCTCGCGGCCGGTCGGTGCCGATTTGATCGCGCACGGCGAGGTGCAATCCCATGTGCAGAAACGGATTGCTCTCGCCTTGTTCGGGTGTCCAGTCACGCTGAAGCGCAGTTTCGCCGGCTTCGAGAACATCGTGGTACTCGGGATGCGCCGCGATGACATCCGCCAACTGAGCCTCGAGAGGCTCCATGGGTGCGCGTTCCCTATATTTGCGCCAGGCGGCAACATAGGCGGCGCGAAGCTCACTGCGACTTTGATTCTGGAAAAAAGGCATGGGCGGGAGTAGGTGTCCGGAATTTCGTTGCCAGTCTACAGACTCGTGGCAATGTCAGAAAAGGACGAGTTCCTGATGCCTTGCCTTCGAAGTCGCGCGCCTTACCATATCGCGCTTCGTAAGGAGGTATCGGCACATGACATTTTCGACTGTGACCAGCAAAGGACAGACCACGATTCCGAAAGGCGTGCGAAACGCGGCAAATTTGAGAGCCGGCGATCGCATCCATTTCACCGTGCTGGATGACAGCACGATTTTGGTTCGCGTAAAGAATCGCAGCGTCAAAGAAATTGCGATCAAAGCTCCGCGACGCAAGAATGTATCCGTGACCGACATGGATCGTTGATTTCACAATGATCGGGATAAACACACGACGTCCTCGTAAGACTCTATCCCGCCAAAGGTTGACAGTTCGCTACGCCCACAACACTCTTGCTCATTGCTCACTAAATACGACCTCATGTCCATTCATCTCGGCGTCAACATCGATCACGTTGCCACTCTGCGGCAAGCTCGCGGTACGCGGTATCCCGATCCACTGTACGCGGCGCTCGTCGCGGAACAGTCCGGTGCCGACAGCATCACACTGCACTTGCGCGAAGACCGACGGCATATTCAGGATCGAGACGTGCACATTTTCAAAGGCGCGTTGCAAACACGCATGAATTTGGAAATGGCGGCCACCGAGGAGATGCTGCGCATCGCTGCCGAGATCAAGCCCGAAGACTGTTGTCTCGTGCCCGAGAAGCGCAACGAGGTCACGACCGAAGGTGGATTGGACGTAATCGGCAATCGCGCCGTGCTCGCAGATGCTTGTGCACGATTGCGTGCAGCCGGAGTGCGTGTGTCTCTCTTCATAGATCCCGACCTTGACCAACTCGATGCAGCGGCTGCGATTGGCGCACCTGTCGTTGAGTTGCACACGGGTGCGTATGCGGATGCGAGCGGGTCAGAACAAGCGCGAGAACTCGCACGTCTGCGCAGCGCCGCCCAACACGCTGCAAACTTACGCTTAACTGTAAACGCGGGTCACGGTTTGCATTATCACAACGTCCAACCCATCGCCGCGATTCCCGAAATCGTGGAACTCAACATCGGTCACGCCATCGTCGCCCGTGCGGTATTCGATGGACTGGCCAATGCCGTGCGCGAGATGAAGAGATTGATGCTGGAGGTGAGATAGCATGCACGTCTTCGCCTTCGATATCGAAACCGTTCCCGACGTCGAGCTCGGGCGGCGCATGTATGGCCTCGAGGGGCTTACCGACAAGCAGGTGGGCTACGTCATGCAGACCAAGCGCCGCGAGCAATCGGGGTCGGAGTTCTTGTCCGTGGAGCAACAGCGCATCGTCGCTATTTCGGTAGCGCTGCGGAGTCGCGATTCATTC
>Ga0207667_10009534_pt1 | contig 11423 bp, 9 predicted proteins | sample KBSCornC52_FD_184301 | JGI IMG/M metagenome (GOLD analysis project Ga0207667, IMG submission 184301) | Corn rhizosphere microbial communities from Kellogg Biological Station, Michigan, USA - KBS Corn C5-2 (SPAdes) (version 2) | ecosystem: Host-associated > Plants > Roots > Rhizosphere > Soil ...
CTTTTCCTGGTCTATCCAAAGCTGGTTTACTTTTTCATCGGTTTTATCTGCGCCGATCACATATACCGGTTTGCCTTTCCAGGTATCGGTGTGAAATTTGGTAAGATCGTAATGCAGGTTTTTGAAGTGGGTTAGAATTTCATCGAACGGAACAAAATACATACCGCCCAAAAAGAATATCAGTTCATTCTCATTTTTGAGTGATCGCACCAGTTTATGATTGCTGATGATATAAGTTGAGTCGGCCCTGAATATGATCCCGTTACCGCTTTTCAGACTGTCAAAATCGATCCTTAATTTATCAGGATATAAGATATGCTCGTACCAGGTTTGCGTTTTTACCAGGCTGTCATTCTTATATCTTTCCGTGGTTTGATTGAACGAAAGATTATTATGCCATTTGCCATGGTACCGCGCGTACATTTTTTGCAGCAGGGTAGTGGAGTTAACAACCTTACAGCCTGCTAGGAGTAGCGTCGATAGTAGTAGTGTTGATAATATCCTCATATCATTTTAAGTTGCGCTGAATTCCTGGTAAGCGGCCTCAAGGCTGCGGTTGATGCCATCGCCCTGCCAGTCGTCCACGCCGGGTATGGATTTAGCCTGTATGATTTCTTCTTTTGACTTGCCCGCTTTAATGCTGCTTTGAACAAACGCGGCGAGTTTCTCCATATAGTTTTGCATGGCTTTCAGGTCTTCCATTGTACCGGTTACCTTTTGCGGATCGAACGCGTGCCCAAAAACAAACAGCGTATCTTTTGAAAATTTCTTTTGAGCTTTTTCAAGCGCTAAGGCCCAATTGGTTACCGAAGCACCTGCTGTTTTATCGATAAACGGGTAACGGCGGTTAAATACCAGGTCGCCCATGTGCGCGATATTAGCATGTTCAAAATGAATGATGGCATCGCCATTGGTATGCCCCTGGCCGTAATAATAAGCCTTTATCCTTTCGTCGCCTACTTTTATCTTCCAGGTATCAGTGAATGTTGTATCAGGATATAATTGCTGATCTTCCTTCTTTTGCGCTATGGCGACATTTTTTTGGTTGGTCAGCGAATTTTCATGCGCAGCTACATTTTTTACCAATCCTTTAAAAGCGATATTGCCACCGGTATGGTCGCCGTGGTGATGCGTATTGATGAGCCATTCAAAGGGCAGGTCGGATTGTTTCTTCAACTCGGCTATCAGGTGTTTTGCCGGATCAGGAAATTCAGCATCAACTACTACTATGCCTTCTTTATTAACCATCCAGGCTATCGTGCCGCCCTGCTCGGCAAACATGCCCACGTTATTTCGCAGGGGTTTAAACTGGTAAGCAGGGTCCGCCAATATCGAGGCGATGCTTCTTTTACTAAGGATAGAGAACCTACCGGCTGCTACAGCGGTACTAAACAGGAACTGGCGGCGTTGCATGGCTTATAATTTTTTATTGAAGTTAGAAAAATATTACGTTAAAACCCGGTGGTTTAGCGGCGGTAATATTTCTTTTACACGATATGGTCAATTTCCGCAGCCAGCCGGCCATGGTACAATAAAGATAAAGGCATGCGTATGCCACGCTTTGACCGGCGCTGCATACCTCGTGCCGGGTTCGGTACCGTAACTGACCCGTCCGGAAATAGACAAGACAAATGGCGAATTAGCACCGGCCACCCGGACAAGGATTTGCAGAACATCAGGGATATGATTTCAAAATAAGAAGACCTCCGTTACCGGGTCATAAATTGTGAACACTAATTGTACCGGCTGCAGAATCGTTAACTATTCATTTAATCGAAAAATTGTCGCTTAGAAGCAAATACGTATTCGTCAGAATTTGAAAATTGGGTGTTTCTACGCAAAAAATACCGTGAAAAAACGGGTTGCCGGGTACGTACCTGGTGCTATATCTTTAACCATCAGTTCAAACCTTATTCCCATTCTGCCCATGGCCCAATCATCTAACTCCAGCATTAAACAGGCAACGCTTGCCTGCACCCGGTTATCAAACGTAAATGTCCGGCCAAAGCTGAATGAATTTACATTGCTGATAAAACGCGTTCATCAACATTTTTCAATGTTTGGTGTAAATTATTTCATTTATTATTTAAAGGCTAAATACTTTCGGTTAACGCTGTTCCCGATTTAACTAAGCGTTAAGAACCTATAAACCATTTCGATCAAATCTTATATTCATTGTACCTATGGCCCAAACCTTTAACTCCAGCCTTAAAAAAATTGCGCTTGTTTATGCCCGATTGTTGAACGTACCGGTAACAAGATCAGCATTGCAAAACGCCATCGAGGAAAGCCCTTATTACCCGAGCCTGTTAAGCTTAAGCGATGTGTTCGACAGGTATCATATTCCCAATGCCGCCTACCATATTCCCGCTGAGGAAACAGATCAGCTGAAAGCGCCATTTATAGCCTATATGAACATGCCGGGTGTTGGAAGCGATTTTGCGCTGGTAACCAAAATGTCCAACGATTCGGTAGATTTTATCTATAATAAAGAGCGGCAGCAGACCATAGAAAAGCAACAATTTGTTCAGCGGTTCAAGCAGGTGGTGTTGTTTGCGGAACCTGATGAAAAAAGCGGTGAAAAGGATTATTACGCTAATCTGAAGAAAGAAAAGGCGGTGACCAATAGACGCAGCATACTTACAGCCGCTGCGGTATTGCTGCTGCTGCTTATTGTCGCGGCCAATGGCATTACTGCCGGGAGCCTCGCCTATATTCCGCTAATAGTTATAAAAATAACAGGTCTTGCCACCGCGACTTTGCTTTTGGTTTATGATGTAGACAAAAGCAACACGTTTGTAAAAAACATTTGTACCGCAGGCGCCAAAACCAATTGCGATGCTGTATTGAGCAGCAAAGCATCAAAAATAATGGGAATCAGCTGGTCTGAAATGGGCTTCTTCTATTTCGCTTCCACAACTTTTACATTGCTCATACCCGGCCTGCCGTTCCTGTATAAAACAGGGTGCCTGGCCATTTTAAATGCCTTTGCAGCGCCTTATATTTTGTTCAGCGTGTACTATCAGTGGCGTGTAGTCAAGCAATGGTGCCCGCTTTGCCTGACTATACAGGCCGCGCTGGCTGCCGAATTGGTTTGGAGCATCTTTAACTTTTGGCTGCCGGTGCATTCATTTGCTTTCCTGGTCAATGGTGGTATAACGCCGTTTTTTGAGATCGCATTTGCGGCACTACTGCCTGTTGTGGGCTGGAATGCTTTGAAACCCGGTTTCCTGAAAGCGAAAGATCATAGCGCGTATAAAAATGCCTATAAACGGTTGCAATATAATCCCGAAATATTTAACAACCTGCTGGTGCAGCAAGCCAAAGCGGCTGATAACTGGCAGCAGTTGGGCATTACCATAGGCAACCCGCAGGCGCCCAATACGATTATAAAAGTTTGCAACCCCTATTGCGGCCCCTGCGCGAAAGCCCATCCAAAGCTGGAGGAGATCATCCGGCATAATAACAACATAAACCTTAGGGTTATTTTTACAGCACGGAATGATGAAAATGACCGCAGCGGGGTGGTAGTAAAACATTTGCTTGCCGTAGCAGCAAGCGGCGATCTTACAAAAACACAGCAGGCGCTGGACGACTGGTACCTGGCCCCCAAAAAGGATTATGAGCTATTCTCTGCAAAATACCCTATGAATGGTGAGTTGAAACAGCAGGATGAAAAAGTTGATGCCATGAGCGCCTGGTGTACAGAAACTGAGATAACGCATACGCCAACCATTTTTGTTAATGGTTATCGGTTACCCGAAAACTATAACGTTGAGGAGTTAAAATACATTTTGTAAGAATTTCTTTTGGCCAAAGAAGAAGGGAAAGCTGAAAACCTTCAGAAAAGAGTAGGCGACATTTTGTAAACTTTTAAAACTTAATTTTATGAAAGAGTTAAAAAAACTGAGCAAAAGCGAAATGAAGAGTGTTTTAGGGGGTGTTGAAATGCAAAAGTACAATTGCCAGTGCAGCGGCCAGGTTGGTACCTGGAGCGGTAATTATTCATCGCAAGCGGCCGCAGATGCAGACATTTCAAATTATTGCAGAAACGGTGGTTCTTGCGGACCAGCTAATTCTTAGGTGTAATGACCCGCGTACGCGGGTCATTAATTTTCCATATTAGTGGCAATTTTATATGAAAAAACTAATAATATTTTTTTTGCTGTGCCCGGCAATTTTATATGCCCAGGTTTTAGTAAAAGGTACTGTTTCAGGCTATGGCCCAAACCAATCAATTGCATATTTCCCGCCGGTAGGTGACTATGCGAACACGAATTATTTTGTCAATTCTAATATCAATGAAGATAGCACCTTCGTTCTGCGCTTAGATATTAAACGGCCAATATTCTTGTATTTTAGAATTGCTTCGGAGCCTATTTTTCTGTTGGTAAGGCCGAACGATACTATAGATATAAGGTTAAAAAATACGCACCAACCTGCTACATTTTTAGCTATGACGGGTTCCAATTCCAAAGCTAATTATTGGTATAATATTTACCGCTACAACCCCGGCCAGATATTCGCGCCGCACGATTCTCTTTTGCACCTTGTTACGACAACAAACGCCGAAACAACCTTCAACGCTATTAAAGCTTTCCTGGATAAACAATGCCGGCCGCTTGACTCCTTATACCAGCTGAATCAGATAGACACCAAGAGTTTGGACTTATACAAAAAAGAGGTTGTCGCAACACATTTGTCGGGCCTTATCGGCGGCCTTAACTATGCTTATCAAATCTCACATGACGCTAAAATAAAGGATAACATCAGGCTGGTAAAATCAAAGTTATATTCAATCTATGATCCTCTTGATCCCGACCGGCTGCAATTGGTTTTCGGCATGAATATGCTTTTTTCAAGCTACGTTTCTGACTTTGTTCCGGCATCTGTAAAAGTTCCGGCAGACGATACGGTATTTGGCGTTTACAACCAGTTTTTGCGCCTTCCTCCGGCATTCTGTGAAGATATTTTGGGCGACGCACTCATGATACAGAAAAAGCTATCGGCAAACGAGTTTAATTTTGATCGTGGATATGCGGTATTCAAAAAAAAGTTTCCCAACAGTGCATACCTGCCTTTGCTCGAAAAATACCGGCAGCGGGAAGCAGCATCAAAAGCTAAAAATTATCCGGGCATAACCCTTGATACGATTGCAAGTCCGGCTACATTTCAGGATCTGATTCAAAGAAATGCGGGCCACAATATTTACATAGATATGTGGGCCACCTGGTGCATACCGTGCAGGCAGGAATTTCCATACTATAATAAAGACATTTATGAGGAATTTAATAAATACGACATCAAGCCTGTGTTTATATCGATTGATAAACAGATATTAAAGAATAACTGGAAGAACGTGATTTTTACCTCTGATCTAAAGGGCACCCATTACCTGGCCAATGAGCATCTTTTAAAGAATATAAAAAGCATCATATACGATGATAAATCTATACTGATACCACGATATATTTTAATAAATAAAAAAGGCCAAATACTTGCCATCGACGCGCCCCGGCCGAGCCAAAAAGGGGACCTGATAAATTTATTTGCCCAAAAGTTGACAGCTAATAATAAATAAATGCCTTTCCCTTATTACAAACAACCTGACCAAATGGATTGCGGCCCCACCTGCCTGCGCATGGTGGCAAAACATTACGGGCGCAATTTTACTATACAAACCCTGCGCAGGCTCAGCGGGATTAATAAGGAAGGCATTTCGATGCTTGGCTTGAGCGAGGCTTCGGAAAAGATCGGTTTCCGATCGCTTGGGGTTAAACTGAACGCTGCCGATCTGAAAGAAGCCGAGTTGCCCTGTATTTTGCACTGGCGGCAAAATCATTTTGTGGTTTTGTATAAAGTTAAAAATCATAAATATTACCTCGCGGATCCCGCCGCAGGGCTAGTTACATTAGACGAAGCTGACTTTAGACGAAGCTGGCTCGGTGACAAAGAAAAGAACGAGGGCATCGCCTTACTGCTAAGCCCCACGCCTCAATTTTATGAACAGGAAGATGAAAAAGGCAGCGAGGTGCGCTGGTCGTTCCTGTTAAGGTATTTGGTCACCTATCGCAAACTGGTACTGCAATTATTGTTTGGCCTGGGTATTGGTAGTTTATTGCAGTTGATCGCTCCGTTTTTAACGCAGTCGGTTGTCGATATTGGCATCAATACGCGTAACCTCAATTTCATTTATATTATCGTTATCGCGCAGGCCATGCTCATCATCGGGCGGGTAAGCGTTGAGTTTATCCGGTCGTGGATATTGCTGCATATCAGCACCAGGGTTAACATTTCTATCCTTACCGATTTCCTCATCAAACTGATGAAGCTGCCCATGAGCTTCTTCGATACTAAAATGACCGGCGACATTATGCAGCGCATGAACGACCAGAAAAAGATCGAAACCTTTTTGACGGGTTCTACGCTGAGTACCGTATTTTCATTGTTCAATTTGCTGGTATTTTCGGTGGTGCTGGCTTATTATAACATTGCTATCTTTTTTGTTTTCGTAGTCAGCAGCACGCTTTATACTACCTGGATACTGATTTTTTTAAAGCGCCGCAGGGTGTTAAACTATAAAAGTTTTGAAGTATCCGCCAAAAACCAAAGCAGCATTGTGCAATTGGTACACGGCATGCAGGAAATAAAGCTGAACAATTGCGAACAGCAAAAGCGCTGGGAGTGGGAACACATACAAGCGCGCCTGTTCAAATTCAACGTAAAAAACTTGGCCCTGAGCCAGTACCAGCAGGGCGGTTCAACCTTTATCAACGAAGGGACCAACCTGCTCATTACTTTTTTAAGCGCCAAAGCGGTGATCGACGGCAATTTGACGTTAGGCGCCATGATGGCGGTGCAATATATTATCGGGCAGCTCAATAGCCCGATACAGCAGTTTTTAGGATTTATACAAGGATACCAGGATGCCAAAATAAGTTTGGAGCGTTTGAATGAGATCCACCAAATGGACGACGAGGAACCGGCCGGCAAGGAATGGAACCACGAACTGCCCGAAAATAAAAGCATCAGTATCCATAAGCTTACTTTCCGTTATCCCGGCGCCGGCAACGAGCCCGTCTTAGAAAATATCGACCTCCATATTCCGCAGGGCAAAACCACAGCTATTGTGGGCATGAGCGGCAGCGGCAAGACGACCATTTTAAAGCTTTTGCTGCGCTTTTATATGCCCGAAAAAGGCGAGATCAAAGTAGGGGAACAGCCGTTAAACAATATCGGTTTTAAAACCTGGCGCGGCCAGTGCGGCGTGGTGATGCAGGACGGATTTATTTTTTCCGATTCCATTGAAAGGAATATTGCCGTGGGGGACGATTATCCCGATAAGGCCAAATTGCGTCATGCCATTAAAGTGGCCAACATCCAGGATTTTATCGATGGCCTGCCTTTAGGCTTAAATACTAAAATCGGCGCCGAGGGTAACGGCATCAGCCAGGGGCAGCGGCAGCGCATGCTGATAGCCAGGGCGGTTTACAAAAATCCGGAATACATTTTCTTTGACGAGGCCACAAACGCCCTCGACGCCAACAACGAACGGGTGATCATGAATAATCTGCAGGAGTTTTTTGCAGGCCGCACTGTAGTTATTGTGGCGCACCGGCTAAGTACCGTTAGCAATGCGGACAATATTATCGTTTTGGATAAGGGCCGCATCATTGAGCAGGGAACGCATCATGAGCTGACATCGATCAAAGGCGACTATTACAGGTTAGTAAAAAATCAATTAGAATTGGGAACGTAAGGCTAAAATTTAATTGCTGAATTTGAAATCCATGCTTAAATAAGCATATAACGATACTTCTCGAGAAAGTAAAGGAGCATGCACTTTATATATATGCCGCCAAATCGCCGGGCGAAACACGGTAAAAGGAATTAACATATAAAACTTATTTTATGAAAGAGTTTCAAAAACTAAGTAAAGCTGAAATGAGGGATGTAAAGGGAGGGCAAACAACCGTGTCATGTTTTGCAAGCTGCGGTGACGATGGCTCTGTGGCATGTAGTGGTGGGTCCGGCCCCTGCACATCGCAGGATGGCGTGGGTTGCAGCTCTTCGGGTGGTGGTAACACTTCCTTCTGCCCTGGAGTTATACCTCCTTTGCCTTAAATTAAAAACCAGTAAAGGGGCTATCCCGCTTCTTTACCGGTAATTTTTTCAAAGTCCCCGGGTTAATTCTAAATAGTCAATTAACGTATGAATAATAAAGCATCTGCCTTTTTTTTGATCATGGTTTTTTCCGTGACAGTTGTGAAAGCGTCAGCGCCGGATACTTCACGGCTTAACCGCGTTGCCCCCAGGATTGTATTCCAGCAATCAATAGACAAGCACGTGCAAGCTGATTTTTATAATGGTAAAATTCTCGTCCTCGACTTTTGGGCAACGTGGTGTGCCCCATGTATAGCCGGATTTCCGCATTTTAACGAATTATCGGAAAAATATGGCGGGAAAGACGTTGTTTTTGCCGGTATCACCAACGAGCCACTGCCAGTTGTAGACAAATTTTTTGCCCGTACCAAAAAAGAGCTGAAAGCCATAAAATTGATTGACACGACCAGGGCTACGATGAACGCGTACAATGTTCTTACACCGTCCCTTGAAATTGGCATTCCTTACTGTGTTATCATTGATAAAAATAATATAGTCAGATGGACCGGGCAGACTTATGAATTGACAGATAGCATCATCAATAAAATTATACAGCAAGGCCAGTATAGCGCAATGCCGGGTAATGTTCACAGAACTGTTAAACCTGTCAGTAAACCGATAGCAAGCCGTGCTTTTTTTTCATTTAATGTAGCAAGGCCGGATACAACCAAGCATAATTATGAGGGCGATGGCGAAACCGATTTTATCAGCAATTCTAATAGTGTCGTGGAACTTCAAAGTGCTAACAAGTCATTGTCTGATTTGATCGAGCAAATTTCCGGCTATAGTAAATCAAGGTTTGTTACCAATAACGAAGTAAAATTAAAACAGCACATGGATATATCTTTCAATATTGGCCGCGACTCCACATATTTTAAAGATTATAAAAATAAAATCCTGGAGAATTCATCAGTTAAAAATTTCATTATTAGCCTGCTCGGCGAGGCATTTAAGTTTAATGCACAAATAGTGACCCAAAGGCAAAGCCATTATGAATTGATCGTTACTGATACCGCGAAATGGCATTCTTTCAGATCCATGAGCAAACACCGCAGCTATGATTTCGATCATTTTCCTATGCTTGAGATCGTCGGTTTCAGCCTGCCGGGTATTATTACATTTATTGAAAGCAATGCAAATATCATTATCACTAGTCAAATAAAGGACAATGCTTCATATGACGTTTCCTTAAATGCAAATGATATTGAAACCTTAAAAAAAAGCCTCAGGTTTCATGGCCTTGGACTAATAAAATCGGATAGCGAGGTAAAATTGTTGAATATAGACTTTAATTAAAAATACAGCTGTTTATTAATAAGAAAGTCATTGTTGTTACAAATAAGTTAATATGCCCATATATCCAGAGAACAGTCAGCAAGTGCGTCATACAGACGACATGCAGGATATTATCACCACGGTACCCTCATGGATACTTCGCTGGGGTATAACTTTGTTTTTCTTTATCCTGGTGCTGATCATCGGACTTTCCGCGTTAATTCGCTATCCGGATGTGGTTAATGCAACGTTAAAAATAAGCTCGCCAAATTCACCCAAACCGATAGTTTCCAGGATACAGGGTAAATTGGTGAAATTATTGGTCAAACAAAATGACCTGGTTACGGCCGGGCAGCCATTGGCCTATATAGAAAGCACGGCTAATCATTTACAGGTAATTAACTTATTGGCAAAACTCAGGGAGCTTCAAAAAACGATCCGACCCGATAACCCGGCAATCATTCATTTTCTGGATCATACGGATGAGGCACAACTGGGCGAAATACAGGGTTCCTATCAAACCTTCTATCAGGAATATTTATCTTACAAATCTTCCGTAGAAAATGGATTTTATGTCAAAAAACGCGCTTATTTAAATAACGACCTGTCCGATCTAAGCAAACAGGAGCTGCAGTTAAATAATCAAAAATTAATTCAACAGAAGGATTTAAGCCTTGCTGAGGAGGAATATAAAATGCACCTCAAACTCGCACAGGAAAAGGTGGAAGCACCAGCCGAACTTCGGCAGGAGGAAAGTAAGTATCTGGCTAAAAAATCGCCCCTGGTACAGACTGATGCTGCGTTAGTGTCGGCAAATACCAATTATGTCGGAAAACAAAAAGAAATACTGGAGCTGGATAACCAGATCAATGAAGAAAAATTTAAATTCATACAGGCGCTTAACAGTCTTGTCAGCCAGGCCGAGGACTGGAAAAGCAGGTATGTTTTAACTGCGTCACAAACCGGAAGATTGCAGTTTGCGAGTATTGTTCAGGAAAATGATGTTTTAAACCCCAACCAGGAAGTATTCTATATCAATCCGGGGGACGAACAGTTTTTTGGCGAAATGATGATACCGCAAATGAGCATGGGAAAAGTAAAGGAAGGCCAGCAAGTGCTGATCAAGTTAAGAAGCTACCCGTTTGAAGAATACGGCATGTTAAAGGGCCGCATTAAATATATTTCGGATGTTCCTTATAAAGACAGCGTGTTTTTGTCAAGAGTTGATTTTAAGGTCAGGAAAACTTCGGATATGAAACGGCCGATCCATTTAAAGCAAGGCATGATAGCCGATGCCGAGATCGTCACGCAGGATGCCACGATCCTGCAAAGGATCGGCAGAAACATCATTAAAGTGATCGACAATAAATAGGTTGCGGATCGCTTTTCCAGAAGTACAGTCCGCCTTGCGCCCCGCGCCAACCGCCACGCTTATCAATACTGGTGAAAGCCCTGCGAAACAAACTCCAATACGGCCGGTAATGAAGCGCGCCAGTATGTCCAGGTGTGGCCGCCGTCGCGGATACGGAACTCATGCGGAATTTCTTTTTTACGCATGGCGATATGCACCAAACAATTACCCTCATACAGGAAATCGTCGTCGCCGTCATCAATATACCAGCGAACCGCCTTCTTCAGCGTGTCGGGCATATTGTTCACCAGCGCAAGCACGCTCTGGCTGTTATAATATTTGGTCACTACCGAATCGGTCACATTGGGATTACTGCGGCTCAATTGTTTTTTGGCGTCGTCGATGGTCAGCGGCCCGGTTGCCGCGCTCAGCGGGCAGGCAGAAGAAAACAGTTCTGGATGATGCAGGGCATAAATAAAACTTCCCCCGCCGCCCATCGACAACCCAGCCACGGCGCGGTAACGCTTATCGCTTTTGATGCGGTATTTCTTCTCCACGTACGGCACCAGTTCCTTAAAAAAGAAATCCTCGTAGTTCCAGTCGCCTTTCGGATCGTTAAAATAACCCCTGCGCC
>Ga0207667_10009535_pt1 | contig 11423 bp, 11 predicted proteins | sample KBSCornC52_FD_184301 | JGI IMG/M metagenome (GOLD analysis project Ga0207667, IMG submission 184301) | Corn rhizosphere microbial communities from Kellogg Biological Station, Michigan, USA - KBS Corn C5-2 (SPAdes) (version 2) | ecosystem: Host-associated > Plants > Roots > Rhizosphere > Soil ...
GGCAACACCAGTATGGAAATCGGAGCCGCGAATTCCAGCTTCCACTGTTTCCGGGATATTTGTTTTGCCGGACTGACCCTAGCGTAAGGCTGCCGGTGCTCACTACACCTGGAGTGCTTCAATTCTTGGGCGCCGGGAAAGCTCCGAGTCCAATTGCCGATGACGAGATCGGCGCGATACAGATCGCGGCACGAGCTGGCATCCCGATGGAACCCCATAATTATTGGGATCAAGGTGAGAAGGTGCGAATCGTACGGGGACCACTAGCCGGCCTGGAAGGGATGGTGGCGGACGTGAAAAAGCCGCTCCGTCTCGTACTTTCAATTACGCTGATCCAACGATCCGTACTGGTGGAAATTGACTCTGATTGCGTCGCGGCAGACACTGTCCTGAGTGCAAAGGAGCGCCGGATTGCAACGCGCTAAAAAGCTAGTGATTGTTGCTTCGGGCGGCAGGCGAATTGGCGAAAAAACGGCTGATCGGCCCTTTCTCCGTTGCTTCGACGTTCTGGTGGCGTTAGTGGCAGTGGTCGGGCTGTCGCCCCTCTTCTTGATTTCCAGCTTAGCGATTCTGCTGGCCGATGGGAGGCCCATCTTCTTTCGGCAAACGAGGGTGGGTAGGCACGGCCAGCCCTTCAATATTTGGAAATTCCGCACGATGGAGCTCGCCAACGGCGGTCCGGCCATTACCTCCGCAGGCGATCGCCGCGTGACTACGGTCGGCGCGAAGCTTCGAAAATATAAACTGGACGAACTCCCCCAGTTCTTCTGCGTGCTACGCGGCCACATGAGTCTGATCGGACCGCGCCCGGAGGTGCCGGAGTATGTGGAACCAACCGACGATCTTTGGGAAGCAGTACTGCAAATGCGGCCGGGGATAACAGATCTGGCCAGCCTGGCCTTCCGGGATGAAGAGGAGATGCTGGCCTTGGTCCAGGACCCCGAAACACACTATCGGAGTTCCGTGCTGCCGGAAAAGCTTCGCCTCAACATCGCCTACCAGCGCTCCCGATCGTTGACACGCGATTTGAAGCTACTGTGGATGACTGCACGCTACAGTTTCCATCCGCAAGGTTTCGATCGAGATCGCGTCATGAAAGCGCTCGGTGCGTAAGCCGAGGAGAGAAAGCTAAGAGAGTTATGAGCAAACAACCTTTTATTCCGTTTCACCTGCCCTCCATCGGCGAGGAAGAGCTGCAAGAGGTGGAAGCGACTCTACGGTCAGGGTGGCTCACCACTGGACCGCGCACGGTGCAGTTTGAGAAGGACTTCTCCGCATATGTGGATTCCCCGTATGCTCTTGCGCTCAATTCCTGCACCGCCGGATTGCATGTGGCACTCGCCGCCTTGGGAATCGGCAAAGGTGATGAAGTGATCACGACGCCATTAACTTTTTGCTCCACGGTACATACGATTTGCCACACAGGCGCGACCCCGGTATTGGCGGATGTTGGCGCGGATGGCAATATCGATCCCCAAGAGATTGAACGGGCGATCACGCCGCGAACGCGCGCCATTATTCCTGTGCATCTGGCAGGGCTTGCGTGCGATATGAACGCCATTTGGGATATCGCCCGCCGGCGCGGGCTCTGTGTGGTGGAGGACGCCGCCCATGCTGCTGGGACTAAATATGCGGGCCGCCAGATCGGGGCCGCTCCGGTAGGAGATCAGCCCGGTAGCGACGCTATCGCATTCAGCTTTTATGCCACCAAAAACATGACCACGGGTGAGGGCGGAATGGTCACCACGGCCTCCGAATCTCTGGCTTCCCGTATGCGGATGTTGTCACTGCACGGGATGAATCGGGACGCTTGGAACCGCTATTCGGAGCGCGGCAACTGGTATTACGAGGTCGCCGAGCCCGGATTCAAATATAATTTGACCGACATTCAATCTGCTTTGGGAATCCACCAGCTCCGTAAACTGGATTCGTTTATCGAAACGCGAACCCGCTATGCGGAGATTTACAACCGGGAACTGGGTGACTTGGCGGAGCTTGAGCTTCCTCCGGATCGAGCCGGCACGCGTCACGCGTGGCACCTTTACATCCTGCGGCTCAACCTGAGTCATCTGGATATTGAGCGAAAGGAATTCATTAGTGAACTGACCGCCAAAGGGGTTGGAACCAGCGTACATTTTATCCCGATCCCTTTGCATCCTCACTTTGCGGGCCTTGATGTGGATGGCTGCGGATCGCGCCGAGCCTTAGAACTCTATCCGCGAATCGTATCGCTTCCTCTCTATCCGGCCATGACAGAGGAGCAGGTTTACTATACGGCCCAGTGCGTCAAGGACGTGGTCGCGGAACACAAAATTAGCCGGCAAGTGTGTTTTTCGGAGGCCGGTTAATCCGTCGCTTCGCCGGCCTTCAAAGAGTTGGGCCGAAGAATTTCATAGCCCAGTAGCCTTTCGGCCTCTTCAATGCCACCTTGAAGATCGCCCACGGTTTTCATTCTGGTTAAGTCAACGCCAATTGTCACTAGCGTCTGCGCGATTTCAGAGGAAAGTCCCGTCACAATCACCGTCGCGCCCATTAGACGCGAAGCGTCCACGGTTTGAACCAGATGGTTGGCGACTGTCGAATCCACGGCGGGAACACCGGTAATGTCGATGACCACGACTTTAGCCCGGTTTGCGCGAATACCGCGGAGCAGCTGCTCCGTCAACTGCCGCGCCCGCTGCGGGTCGATGACCCCGATGATGGGCAATATGAGCAAACGTTCCCGCACCTGAAGAACGGGTGTAGATAGTTCCCGGATTGCCTCTTGTTGCTCGCGGATGATGCGCTCACGTTCCTGCACGAAACTCACGCCCACCGTATTGGCGATGCGATTTGCCGCAGGCTCGTAGGCGTCGAGAACCTTCTTTAGACGGCTGAAGTCATGTTGATATTTTTCGAACAAAGAACGCGCAAGAACGTCCCGCAACAGAAGCACGATTCCAAGTACTTCATGAGTTTCGACACCGCGCGGGATGATGCGCTCGGAAAGGTCCCGCGCATATTCCTGAAGCGCTTCGACGCTTCCGGTTTCGAGCACCGCGACGTAATTGTCATAGACCGCCGTCGCCTCAACGAAGATCTCTTCCTGGGTCATCGTTGTCAGCAAGCGAGATTCTGTAATCCGCCGCGCCCATTCCTCTCGCAACTGCGTGCGGCTTTTACGGAGTAGCGCCACGAGCTCGGTGAGTAGCGCCTGAGTTCCTTCGCGTATTTCTTGCGCGGCTCGATTCGGTAGCGGAGTCGGTGTTCGCTGCAGCTTAGCTCTCATTCGTAATCCTCATCATGGTCGTTCGTTATTGCCAAGATACCGTGCGACGAGTACCAGGCCATCGTCGTAGCGCTTGCGAAAGCCCGAGGAAATGATGTTAGCGATGATTCGGGGGTGTTCTTCGGGCATAATTTGTTTCTCGAAATCCGGCCGGATACCGTCTGTCGCCAAGATGATCAGATCGCCGGGAGCGATGGGCGACGTCAGGGCCTGCAGATAAGGAAGGCGGTAACCCACGATTCCGGGCCGAAGAAGCAACCGGTCGGCGCCCTCCCTTGATGATCCAAAGCGAAGTGGTGACCCGAACCGAAGAATCATCCCTTCAATATTGCCAACTCCCGCCCACGTCAGGCTATCGTGAGCCGGGTCGATCTTCGCGATACTCATAACGGCTCCACGGGTATTCCGGAGACGCTGATGACATCGCTGAAAGAGCGAGACAACATTTTCTTCGGCATAGGTCTCTAAAGTTTCCATTGCCAAACGCGCCGGGCCAGCGGCATCTTTACCATGGCCTGAGCCATCTACGACGGCGAGGAGCGCTCCGTCCTGAATGGTTTTTACCAGATGCCGATCACCCGACTCGTCTTGATCCGGACACGTCACGGAGGCAACGCCATACTGCAATAACGCGAGTGCCCGTGTAAAAGTTTGAATCACGAGAGCCACTTTCGCATGGTCACGGTTGTTCCGCTACCAAGAGTAGACTCTAAGCTGAACTCATCCATGAATCGCTTCGAACCCGTCAGACCGAGCCCCAGGCTGCGAGAGGTAGAGAAGCCTTTTTCTAACGCGCGAGATAAATCCGCAATTCCGGGGCCTTGATCGCGCGCTATTACTTGCAGCCCGAGGCGCGCACGGCTCTGAACCACCGACAGGACCACTTCTCCGGGCCCAGCATAGGCAACAATGTTGCGCGCGACTTCCGAGACCACACTGGCAATCAAAACCAGATCGGTCCCGGTAAAACCAACGCGGCTGGCCAGAGCGCGCGCCGCTAGGCGGGCCGTAACGACATCCGTATCTCGAACGATAGGGATGGCCGGCCCGCCCTCCAAATATGTGTCAATGGCATTCATGGTGCAACCATTCCAACGCTTCCTCAAGATCCAGAGCGGTGCCTACATCGCCCAATTCAAGGCCCAACTGAACCATCGCGAAGGCTACTTCCGGTTGTATCCCGACGATGATGGTCTTGGCGCCGCGCAGCCGCACCATCTGCGCCAAATCGCGAACCGTACGCGTGGCGAAGGAGTCCATGACATCCAACGCCGTCACGTCGACGATCACGCCTTTTGAGCGGTACCGCCCGACATGCGCTGTTAAGCCGTCCCGCAGTTGCATGAGGTCGTCATCAGTAAGCGCCGACTGAATCGAAGCGATGACATAATCGCCTTGCTTCAAAATAGGGACTCTCATGATCCTAGTACGTACTGGCCTTTACTCGCCTTCAAAGTCCTTTTTGCAAGGTGCACACAAAGGGCCAGATTGCAGATCCGGGCCTTTCACCTAAACCATAATGAGCGATCTTTGCACCTCTGCTCATTCCCGATGTAGAATTTACGCCCCCGAGGAGCATAGTCTGCACTTAACGCACGTCGCGGCACCGCAAATTAATCGCAACGGTTTCATTGAACCTTTTCCTGATAATGCGCGTCAAAACCTGCGCTTTCAGGAAGGTAGGTTTTCAGTTCACACTCAAAATGGTCTGCCGAGAGCCGCGCTCCATGCTTAGGTCCCCCAAGTGCTTTCGCTCGAGAGGTGCGCACTGACAACAAACAAACCATTTGGGTAGCCGACGACGAGGCAGCCACGCGATCATTTCTAGCCGAATTTTTATCGGCTCGGGGGTATGGGGTTCTTTGCCTGGATTCAGGCGAACATGTTGTGTCACGCCTGCAGCCCTCTAACGCACCCTCTTTGCTGATGCTGGATATCCGTATGCCGCGACTCGGCGGATTAGAAGTCATGGCTGAGCTAGGGACGAGAGGGTTGCGTGTTCCTACCATCGTGCTCTCGGGACTTGATCAGGCTGCGACCGTGGTGAAGGCAATGCGGCTGGGAGCTTTGGACTACCTTGTCAAACCGCTGGAAGAGAGCGATTTAGAACTCGCCATTGAAAAAGCCCTGGATGACCACGAAGATGGGGCGGTTTGTGACTCGATCGATGCGGAGACCGGATTCTCCTCCGTGAACAAACGAATGTCGCAAATTCGAGCGATTTCGGACCAAGTGGCGCACGCCGATGTACCAGTACTCATACTGGGTGAGTCCGGAGTCGGAAAAGATGTTTTGGCGCGCTATATCCATCAGAAGTCCGGCAGAACCGGTCCTTTTATCCGAGTCAATTGCGCAGCGCTGCCGGCGGATCTGCTCGAATCCGAACTGTTTGGACATGAGCGCGGGTCATTCACCGGTGCACAGCGTGACAAGCCGGGCAAGTTCGAGCTGGCGAATGGCGGAACCATATTGCTGGATGAGATCGGGGAGATGAGTCCCGCGTTGCAAGCCAAACTGCTGCACGTTTTGCAGGATGGCGAGTACTCGCGGGTAGGCGGGACACGCACGCTCTCATCGGAAGCGCGGGTATTGGCGGCCACGAATAAGCAGATCGATAAGCTCGTATCGAGCGGCGGATTTCGCGAAGATCTTCTGTTCCGCCTGAATGTGATCACGGTCGAAGTTCCGCCACTTCGGGAACGGCCGGAAGATATTGTCCCTTTGTGCAACGCGTTCCTGGAAAAGTATCGTTCCAAGTACAAAAGTTCGGTGCAACAATTCCCGCCGGAATTGCTTTCGGCTTTCGTGGGTCACAGTTGGCCTGGAAATATTCGGCAACTGGAAAACAACGTAAAGCGCTTTCTGATTCTGCCTGACGTGCGCATGGCTCTGCTCGAACTCCACAAGGGCAAGCTGTCGCCGGAAACCAGCCCGCGTGCTCATGGATCGCTGAAAGAACAATCGGCGAGCGCCGCGGAAGGCGCCGAGAAAGAATTAATCCTGCGGACGCTGAATGAAGTGAATTGGAATCGCAAGCTGGCTGCGAAGCGTCTGGATATTTGTTATAAATCCCTCCTTAATAAGCTTCACCGCTGGGAGGCGCGAGGCCAGGTTTCGTCGCCGTTCCCTGAAGCGGAGCGGCCCAACCCATCCGGTGATTCAGGATTGCATCTCTAATGCCTTCTCGCACCGCTGCAACTGGAATGGCATGGAAGTATCCCGCTTCCACTTCTAGGGCCGGCCAAGCCGTTGTCTTATTGAAACTCCTCTTCGCGGCGCGTGGCTTCGCAGCGCATCCCATTTATTTTGTGCCCGGTGCCCACGTTGGCACCCGCGTTGCATTGACGTTCCATAGGCGAGGCGAGTAACTCAAAGAGGATTCTCGGCACTTCAGAATGCGGTAGCTATGTCTAATCTAATAAAATTTCCCCACATGACTGCGCTGCGAAAAGGATTCATCGTGGCCGCAGCCACGCTTTTGAGCATCTCCACTTCGAGCGGGCAGTCCAGCGCCGCCGCGATTGCGCCCGAGAGTCGAGCATCGTACCTGCTTGGGCCGAACGATCAAATAAAAATCTGGGTCTTAGGGGTCGAGGAAATCGGCGATAAACCGATAAAAATCGATCCCAATGGAGACATCGACTTACCTCTAGTGGGAAAGGCGCACGCGGCAGGTTTGACCACGGCCCAACTCAAAGCAGACCTCGTTCAGCGGTTTTCCAAAGAGCTACTCAAGCCGCAGGTGTCGGTCGAACTTACCGACTTCGGCAGTCAGCCCGTGTCTGTAATGGGAGCGGTGAATCATCCGGGCGTACATCAGTTGGAGGGTCACAAGACGCTTGTCGAAGCCATTTCGCTTGCCGAAGGCCTCAGGCAAGACGCAGGTCCCCGGGTTAATATCAGCCGGCAGATACAGTATGGGCCGATTCCTCTGCCGACTGCCCGAGCGGACGCCAGCGGGAAGTACAGCGTAGCGGATGTAGGCGTCAAGGATTTATTGTCGGGCACTCACCCCGCAGAAAACATAGTGGTGTTCCCGAATGACGTGATCACCGTACCCACTGCCGAGGCCGTGTTCGTTATCGGAGAAGTCAAGAAGCCCGGTGAGGTGATCTTGAAAGGTGACGGAGTGACAGTGTTACAGGCGCTGTCCAGCGCGGAGGGTTTCGGCACCACTCCAGCACCGCAGAATTCCAAGATCGTCCGTGTAATGCCGGGGTCATCCGAGCGCAAGGAGATCCCGGTCGATCTTAGAAAAATCCTCGCTGGAAAATCCGAGGATATCGCGATGCGTCCGAACGACATTCTGGTCGTTCCGCCGAGTGGCCCCAAGAAAATCGCTGCTAGAGCCATGGAAGCGGCTATCCAGGCAGCCACCGGAGTAGCCATCTGGAGCCGTCCGTAAATCTTATCTTGACATCAACTGCCTGCATGCCGGCCGGTTGGGAGGAATTATCGTATGGCGCGTGAACTGACTAACCTGCCTCGGATAGAGGTTGAACGGCAAGGGCCTCGATCGACTCTCCAACCCTTTCCTCGTTATATCCCAAGTGAACATCTCGCGGCGCCGGGCGATCCGGTTGGGCTGAACGCGATCACTAGCCCGCTGTGGCGTCGAAAGCACGTAATTATCGCCATGGCTGCGCTGGGTTTGATCATCGGAGGCGCGGTAAGCCTGCTGATGACTCCCACTTATCGCGCTCGCACATCAATGCAGCTCGAGGGCTTCAGCAACGATCAAATTACGCCGGTTACCGCCTCTCTACCCAACGCGTCCCCGGAAAATTATCTTCAGAACCAAGTGAAGGTATTGGAAAGCGACACTCTGGCGAAACGGGTCGCAGACACTTTGGGGATCGGGACGCAGGGGACGGAATCTAGCCAGGGACTCCTCCGGAAACTGGCTAACGCCATTGGATTCCAGCCCCCCGTACAACTACCCGATGACGAACGACGAATCAAGGCGGTAAAAAAAGCGCTTACCGTCCGCACCTCGCTGCAATCGCAAGTGATCGAACTGTTCTTTGATTCTCCCGATCCTAAGCAGGCGGCTCAGGGGGCGAACGCCGCAAGATCCATCTTTGTCGACATGAACCGCGAAGCTCGGGAACAACTGGTATTGGACACCACCGATTGGCTGAATAAGCAAGCCGCAGATCTTAAGGCGTCCGTGGAAAAAGCCAACCAACACTTGCAGAGCTTCGCCCAGTCAGCAGGCTTGGTTCTCGCCGGAAATGAAGGCACGGTTGCCCAAGAACGTACGCGCCTGACGCAAGAAGCTTTAGGCAAGGCGGAAGCCGACCGCGCCGAGAAGCAATCCCGCTACGAGACCGCCACCAGTAAAGGCACGGCCCTATTTTCGGACGCGCTTGCGACTGGACCTTTCCACCAATATCAAGTCGATCTCGGAAATATGCGCCGGCAATTGGCGCAGCTCCAGACTCTTTATACGCCGACAAATTACAAAGTGCAGCAGCTACAAGCGCAAATCGCGGAGACTGAACGCGCGATGGAAGAAGAGCGAAAAGCCACGGTCGCGCGGATGGGCAATGAATATGCGGCGGCGAGCCGTCTCGAAACGCTTCTTGCCGATGCCCACGCCCGACAGTTACGGACCGCTGAACAGGAGATGGCGAACGACAGGCAGTACAACATGCTGAAGAGCGAAATCGATACCACTCAAAAGCTGTACGAAACCGTTTTGGAAAAAGCCAAAGAGGCTGGCGCGGCATCCTCTTTGCGCGCCACCAATGTTCGCCTGATCGATGCCGCCACGGTTCCCTCCGAGCCTTACAGTCCCAAGATCCCTCTCAATATGGCGATCGGCTTCGCTCTTGGAACCTTAGGAGGCCTTGGTTTCGTGCTGCTCACCGATCGTTCCGACAAAGTGAGACGGCCCGGAGAAATCAGAGTGCTGGACATTCCGGAGTTGGGCGTGATTCCTTCGGCTAAAGAAGCGCACGCGCTGGACTATCGCGGCGGACGATTGGTTAAGTTCCGGTCGTCCGACGAAGTAGGGTTGGTAGCTCGCGATCATACCAACTCGATCTTGAGCGAGTCCTTTCGCGGGGCCCTGACTTCGATCTTATTCGGTTCCGATCAGCCCGGAGAGGCCAGGTCCCACGGGATGCGATCCAGTGGGCAGACTCTCGTCGTCACGAGCGTAGACATGATGGAAGGAAAAACCACGATTCTGACCAACCTCGGGGTAGTGGCGGCGGAGCGCAGACAGCGGGTGTTGCTCATTGACGCCGACCTGCGCCGGCCCAGACTGCATGACATCTTCGGCGTGCCTAACGATCGCGGCTTGACCGATGTACTGCTGCGCAGTCACGCGCCAGATGCCGCGAACCATCTGCCGCTCGAGTCTTTTGTTCGGCCCACGTCCACGTCCGGTCTCTCGGTGCTGCCGACCGGTCCGGTGGATTCGACTTCCATGGCGCTCCTCCACTCGGCCGATTTTCATACCTTCCTGCAGCGCTGCCGCCGCGACTTCGACTTAATTCTGATCGATACGCCGCCTTTAATGCTCTACGCCGACGCGCGGATTTTAGGCCGAATATCGGATGGCATCGTAATGGTTGTCCGGGCGAATACCCGAAGCCAGGAAGAGCTAAGGGCGGTCTGCGAGAGACTCCGGCAGGATCAAATTCCAGTGATAGGAACGATTCTGAATGATTGGAAAATGGATCCGATCCAGACTCGCGCCTACGGGAGATACCGGGATCACTATCAGCGGCACGCCTAAAGCCGTCCGTAAGTTTCCGTCTCACTAAATCCAGATGCGCATGGAACGCCGTTTGAAGATAGATTTTACCTGGGTCCTGGCCGGCAACATTTTTTACTCAGCCTGTCAATGGATGATCGTGGTGGTTCTGGCGAAATTAGGAACTCCCGAGAAATTGGGCGAATACGCTTGGGGTTTAGCCGTTTCCGCTCCCATCGTGCTCTTTGCCAATTTTCAACTGCGATCCTTACTCGCATCCGACTTAACGGACCGCTTTCGTTTTCGCCAGTATGTGATTTTTCGTCTGATCTCAATCGGTGCGGCTTTGGGTCTGGTTGCTGTAGTTGCCGAGGTGGCGGGTAGCGGAGAGAAGGCGACGGTTGTGATTTTGGTGGGGGCGGCGCAAGCCGTAGAACTCGTGAGTGAGATCTTCTATGGGCTGATGCAGAGAGAGGATCGGATGGATAGGATCTCTCGATCGCTCATGTACCGCGGCGGGTTATCACTCGCTTCCATGGCGACTACCATGTATTTCACGCGAAGCATCGTATGGGCTCTGGCGGCTCTGTTCCTTAGCCGTCTCTTCATACTTTTCACGTGGGATGCGAGCTTTGCACCCGTCAAATCCGCGCTCAGGATCGCACCGAGCGAAAACCATGATTGGATGCCTGCGCTCTTTCGAACAGCGCTTCCCCTGGGCGTGATTTCCATGCTGGTTTCATTGAACGCGAATGTAACTCGTTATTTCGTGGAAGCTCATCGTGGCAGCGCGGAACTTGGCATGTATTCCGCAGTCGCATCCCTGTTGAGTGCCGGGACCTTGGTGGTGTCCGCGTATGGCCAGGCGCTGTTTCTCCCGGTTGCGAAGGCTTGCGTCAGCGCGAACCGAGCCGAGTTTCGTAAGTTCGCACTCCTTACGGTGATTCTAGGAGCCATTTTGGGAACCTGCGCGATCCTCATTTCAATATTGTTCGGGCGCGCCATCCTCACGCATCTTTTCCGGCCCGAATATGGTCAATACGCCGATATTCTTGTACGTCTGATGATCGCCGGCACGCTGGCGTTCATCGCGGCCGGCCTGGGTTTTGTCATGACGGCGGCGCGAAGCTTACGTCCGCAAGTACCTCTTCTGGTGATTACCGGTGCGGCCACAGTTGTGTGTTCCGCGTTTCTGATCCCAAGGTACGGACTCATGGGAGCCGCAGATGCGTCAATACTCGCGGCCGCGGTGCAACTCGCGGGAACCGGCGTTATCCTGCGAAGAATCGATCGACGTTTCGACAAGATTCCTGCCAGTGGACGCGTGGTCGACGATCTTCCTGTGCAGATCGTTGAGGTGGAAGCGGTATGAACGTCGCAATTCCCGCTGATCGATATGCTCTCGGCGTCAGCAGCGGACCCGCTGCGGCGTTGGAACGGATCGCCTAC
>Ga0207667_10009538_pt1 | contig 11421 bp, 10 predicted proteins | sample KBSCornC52_FD_184301 | JGI IMG/M metagenome (GOLD analysis project Ga0207667, IMG submission 184301) | Corn rhizosphere microbial communities from Kellogg Biological Station, Michigan, USA - KBS Corn C5-2 (SPAdes) (version 2) | ecosystem: Host-associated > Plants > Roots > Rhizosphere > Soil ...
CGACTGGCGCGATGGCGAGGCCGCGCGGGCCGGCTTCGAGCCCTTCGCGGACCGGGCGCTGACGCGCCGCCGCAAGCATCTGTCGAAACGCAGGGAGGCCGCCGGCGGGATTGACGACACGGCGCGTCATCACCTGCGGATCGAGGCCAAGAAGCTGCGATACGCCGCCGAGGACCTCGCCGGCCTCTACGGCCACAAGGCCGTCCATCGCTACCTGGGCGAGCTGAAGAATCTGCAGGAAGTCCTGGGCAAGCTCAACGACCTGGCCACAGCCGAGCCCCTGGCGGCCAGCCTCGGCCTGCCCGCCGAGGCCGCGTTCGCAGCGGGCGAGCTGGTGGGGTTGCGGGTGGCCGACAAACCCCGGCTGGTCAAGCGTGCGGCCAAGGCGGCGACGCGGCTGGCCGAAGCCAAACCGTTCTGGGGCTGACGAAGATATAAAGAAGTCTTTATATGATTTCTTGCCTTGGCGCGGCGTCATCGCTATAGACCGCCGGCAAATTCCCCGCTCCGAGGACTGAAATGACCGACTATGTCGTCAAGGACATCGCGCTCGCCGACTGGGGCCGCAAGGAACTCGACATCGCCGAGACCGAGATGCCCGGCCTGATGGCCGTGCGCGCCGAGTTCGGCAAGGACCAGCCGCTGAAGGAAGCCCGCATCGCCGGCTCCCTGCACATGACCATCCAGACCGGCGTGCTGATCGAGACCCTGCAGGCGCTGGGCGCCGAGGTCCGCTGGGCGTCGTGCAACATCTTCTCGACCCAGGACCACGCGGCCGCTGCAATCGCGGCCAAGGGCACCCCGGTCTTCGCGATCAAGGGCGAGACTCTGATCGAGTACTGGGAATACGCCCACAAGATCTTCGAGTGGCACGACGGCGGCTACCCGAACCTGATCCTCGACGACGGCGGCGACGCCACCCTGCTCTGCGTGCTGGGCCCGAAGGCCGAGAAGGACCCCTCGATCCTCAACAACCCGCAGAACGAGGAAGAGGAGGCGCTCTACACGGTGATGAAGCGCTACCTGAAGGAGAAGCCGGGCTTCTATTCGGCGATCCGCGCGGCGATCAAGGGCGTCTCCGAGGAGACCACCACGGGCGTCCATCGCCTCTATCAGATGGCCGAGCGCGGCGAGCTGCCGTTCCCGGCGATCAACGTCAACGACAGCGTGACCAAGTCGAAGTTCGACAACCTCTACGGCTGCCGCGAGAGCCTGGTGGACGCCATCCGCCGCGGCACCGACGTCATGCTGGCCGGCAAGACCGCGGTGGTGCTGGGCTACGGCGACGTGGGCAAGGGCTCGGCGGCGTCGCTGCGCAACGGCGGCGCGCGGGTGATGGTCACCGAGGTCGACCCGATCTGCGCACTGCAGGCGGCGATGGAAGGCTATGAGGTGGTGACCGTCGAGGACGTGGCCGCCAAGGCCGACATCTTCGTCACCGCCACCGGCAACAAGGACGTGCTCACCGTCGACCACATGCGGGCGATGAAGAACAACGCCATCGTCGCGAACATCGGCCACTTCGACAGCGAAATCCAGATCGCGGGCCTGCGCAACTTCAAGTGGGACGAGATCAAGCCGCAGGTCCACCACGTCGAATTCCCGGACGGCAAGAAGATCATTGTCCTGTCGGAAGGCCGCCTGGTGAACCTCGGCAACGCCACCGGCCATCCGAGCTTCGTGATGAGCGCGTCGTTCACCAACCAGACGCTGGCGCAGATCGAACTCTGGCAGAACGGCGGGAAATACCAGACCCAGGTCTATACCCTGCCCAAGCACCTCGACGAGAAGGTGGCCATGCTGCACCTGGGCAAGCTGGGCGCGAAGCTGACCAAGCTGTCGAAGGATCAGGCCGAGTACATCGGCGTCCCGACCGAAGGCCCCTTCAAGCCGGACCACTACCGGTACTAGCGTTTTCCCCCGGTACGGGGGAAATGTCGCCAATGGCGAAGCCGGGCGACAAAGGGGGATGTGTTCAGGAGGATCGAACTCCCCCATCGACCCTCCATGCGATGGCGTCTCGGGCCACTTCTCCCGTATCGAGGGAAGCCTGAACCATGCCCCTGGCGCTCGTCCTTTCCTCGTTCGTGGCGGCCAGCCGGATCGGCGGGGCGGCGCAGCAGTACCTGCTGGCCGCGCACGGGATCGACCCGGTGCTGGTTCCCACCGTCATGCTCGGCCGCAACCCGGCGCGGGGCGCGCATGGGCAGGCCACGCCGCCGGACCTGTTCGCCCAGATGCTCGCCGACGTGGAGGCCGACGCGCTGTTCGGCCTGGTCGACCTCGTCATCACCGGCCACTTCTCCCTCGTCGAGCAGGTCGAGATCGCCGCCGGCGTCCTGGTGCGGGTGCAGGCGGCGGCAAGCCGCCGGCCGGTGGTCGTGGTCGATCCGATCCTCGGGGACGCGCCCAAGGGCCTCTATGTTAGCGCGGCCGTAGCCGAGGCGGTCGCGAGCCGGCTCGTTCCGCTGGCCGACTGGATCACACCGAACCTCTGGGAGCTGGGCTACCTGACCGGCGCCCCGATCGAGAGCGCGGAGGCGGCCGTCCTTGCTGCGCGGCGGCTCGGCAAGCCTGCGCTCGTCACTTCCGTGCCGACGGGGCCGGATGACATCGGCCTCCTGCTGGTGCGCTCCGACGATGCGATCCTCTTCGCCCATCCGCGCCTGCCGCAGGCCTTGAGCGGCACGGGCGACCTGGTGACCGCCAGTTTCGGGGCGGGGCTGGTCCAGGGCATGGATCCCGCCGCAGCCGCCGAGCGCGCCGCCCGCGCAGCGAGCGAAGCCGCGCATGCCGCTCAGGCGTGGCGCGCGCCGGAGCTTCCCATCGTCGCGCTGGGGCAACGGCTGGTGCGACCGATGGCCGAGGTTCGCATCCAGCGACTCTGAGCCTGTCTCAGGCCGTCGGCTTCCGCCAGGTGAGCAGGATGATGCAGAGTCCGCAGGCGACGACGATCGGCAGCACGCTGGTCAGGATCTGCTGCGGGGGCCGGCCCGCGGCGAGCAACAGGGCGGCGAAGGCGGGGCCGGCCAGCGACCCCAGCCGACCGACGCCAATCGCCGAGCCGACGCCGGCTCCGCGCGCCTGCGGCGGATAGAACCCGCCGGCCATCCCGTAGAGGATCACCGAGGCGGCCAGGATCGCCGCGCCCAGCAATACGGCGAGCGCGAACATCTGCGCCGCCGCCGCCGGCGCGTTGGCGAGCAGGAACAGGGCCAGTGGCAGGGCGGCCACGCTGAGGCCGATGCTGGCCCGCCGCCAGCGGGTGTCCAGGACCATCCCGGCAAGCAGGGCCGCGGCGGCCCCGCCGGCGTTGAAGCCGATCTGGGCCAGCGCGGCGTCGCTACGCAGCAGGCCGCGGCCCTGCAGCAGCAGCGGCAACCAGCTCAGCATCAGGTGCAGGGTCAGATTGCTCAACAGGAAAGCGAGCCAGAGGAGAAGCGTGCGCGGCAGGCGCCCGTCGGCGAAGATCGCGCGGAAACCGATCCTCGGATCGGCCGTCCGCACCTGCGACGCCGCAGCGGGTCGGTCGCCCGGCAACAGCCAGACCATCAGTGGAGCGATGACCAGCGGGGCGACGGCGCCCAGCAGGAACACCGAGCGCCACTGAGTGCTCGCGGCGACGAAGATGATCGAGCTGGCGACTGCGCCCCCCAGCGGCATGCCGATATAGGTGAGCGCAATGGCGCTGTTGCGTGAGCGTTCGGGGCTGACGTCGGCGGCGAGCGCGATCAGGTTGGGCATGGCGCCGCCCAGCCCGAGCCCGGTCAGGACGCGGATCGCGATCAGCGACGGCATGTCCCAGGCGAGGGCGGTCAGCGCCGAGCAGAGGCCGAAGACGCCGACCGCAGCGACCAGCACGGCCTTGCGCCCCACCCGGTCGGCGATGCGGCCGCCGGCCACGGCGCCAAACAGAAGGCCGAAGTTTCCCGCCGCGAGGAAGAGCCCCAACGCCGCCGGCGTCGGCTCGAATGCGGCCTTGATGCCGGCCGCCGCGACCCCGGCCGCCTGGATGTCCAGCCCTTCGCACATGGCTGCGGCGAAGCAGAAGGCGAGCGCCAAGGCGACGCCGCCGCTCGACCGCTCGCCGGCAAGCCCCTGCGCCGCGGTCAATGAAATCCCCTGTCGCCCAAGCCCGATCCCCCGCGGCCGCCGTCGGAGCCTAGCCGCGCCAGCGCGCGCGGTATAGAGCGCCCAGACTTACGCCTGGAGGCCCCATGGTCGAGATCGCCGGCTCTGCCCCTGCCCGCTTCGGCGCGGTGAAGGACGCCTTCGCCGCCAACTTCGAGGCGGGCGAGGAGCTCGGCGCGCGGTTCACCCTGGTTGAGGCCGGCGAGGTCGTGCTGGACCTCTGGGCCGGGTGGGCCGACCGGGCGCGGTCGAAGCCCTTCGACGACAGGACTCTGACCCCGGTCTTCTCGACCACCAAAGCCGTCGCGGCCCTGCTGATCGCGCGCCTGGTCGACGAGGGAAAGCTCGACTACGGCCAGACGGTCGCGTCGGTATGGCCGGGGTTCGCCGCCAACGGAAAAGCTTCGATCACCATCGAACAAGTCATGTCGCACCAAGAGGGGCTGTCGGGGTTTCCGGACCAGATGGACCCCGCCCTATGGTTCGACTGGGACGCGATCTGCGCCAGGCTCGCGGCCATGGCGCCGCTCTGGCCGCCGGGTACGGCCAGCGGCTACCACCCGATCACCTTCGGCTACCTGGCGGGCGAGATTTTCAAGCGCGTCGAGGGGCGCACCATGGGGACGGCGCTGCGGGAAGACCTGGCGCAGCCCTTCGGCCTCGACCTCTGGATCGGCCTGCCGGACAGCGAGTTCGGCCGCGTCGCGGAGCTGCAGCGGCCGAGCGCCCTGCCCGACTTCGGCCACCTGAACGAGGCCACCCGCGCGGCCTTCCTGACGCCCTGGTCGCAGCCCGGCGGGCGCAGCCAGGCAGAGTGGCGGCGCATGGAGATCCCCTCGGCCAACGGCCATTGCACCGCCCTGGCGCTGGCCCGGCTGATGGGCGCGCTCGCCAACGACGGCTGGCTGGACGGCGAGGACATCCTGTCGCCTGGGCTGATCGCCGAAGCGTCGCGCGAGCGCATCCGCGGCCAGGACCTCGTGCTGCCCTTCGAAATGAGCTGGGCGGCGGGCTTCATGCGCAACGAAGCCGTCCATCCCTGGGGACCCGGAAACGCCACCTTCGGCCATTCCGGCTGGGGCGGCTCCTGCGCCTTCGCCGACCCGGAGCGGCGGCTCGCCGGCGCCTACGTCATGAACAAGCAGTCGACGGACCTGCTGGGCGACGGGCGGCCCAAGCGCCTGATCGAGGCGGCCTACGCGGCGCTCTGACGCGGCGACTACCCCGCGGGCTCGACCAAGGCGGTTGCCCGCAGCTCCGGCCGCGATCGACGCCAGGCCGCGAACGCGAAGACCGCGGCCCCGCCCCAGATGAAGACGAAGGACGCGGCCCGCAGCGGCGTGAAGGATTCACCCTGCGCGACTCCGATCACGAAGGCGATGGTCGGACCGATGAACTGCAGGAAGCCCAGGGTGGACAGCGGGATGCGACGCGCGGCCCAGGAAAACAGCACCAACGGCACAGCCGTGATCGGCCCGCAGGCGAGCAGCCAAGCGGTCGCCGCGGGTGTCGCGCCCAGGTGGCCAAGGCCTTCTTGCTGCAGCCATAGGACATAGGCCAGCCCAGGCCCGACCAGCAGCAGGCACTCGATCAGAAGCCCGGCCTGCGCCGAGGCGGTGACGCGTTTTCGCACGACGCCGTAGCCGCCGAAACTGAAGGCCAGCGCCAGCGAGACCATAGGCAGGCCGCCGATGGCGACGGCCTGGACGAGCACCCCGGCGGCGGCGAGCGCGATGGCGACTGCGCCCAGCCGATCGATCCGCTCATGGAAGATCAGCGCGCCGGCGGCCATGGCCAGCAGCGGGTTGATGTAATAGCCCAGGCTGGTCTCCAGCACGCGGCCGGAGTTCACCGCCCAGATGTAGATCGCCCAGTTGGCCGCGATCAGAGCCGCCGAGAGCGCCAGCCAGCCCATCGTGCGGGGCGTCCTGAGCGCCGCCAGCACCTCGCGGACCTGTTTCGCGGCCAGCACGAACACCAGCGCCATGGGCACGGCCCAGACCGTGCGGTTGGCCAGGATCTCCCACGAGGAGACGCCCAGCTTGCCCATGGCCTGGAACACGAGGGGGACGATCCCCCAGATGAGATAGCAGCCGAGTCCCGCGGTCAGAGCCAGGCGGGACTCACCGCCGGGCGCGGACTGGGCCATGGCGTCAGGCGAGGGCTTTCTGGCGGATCAGGCCGCGCTCATGGAGGAGCTCGGCGATCTGCACGGCATTCAGGGCCGCGCCTTTTCGCAGGTTGTCGGCGACGACCCACAGGTTCAGCCCGTTGGCGATCGTCGGGTCGTTGCGGATCCGGCTGACGAAGACCGGGAACTCGCCCTGCGCTTCCTTCGGCGTCATGTAGCCGGTCGGCTCGCGCTTATCGATGACCAGGATGCCGGGCGCATCGCGCAGGATGTCACGCGCCTCGTCCTCGTCGAGGTGTTCGTGGAACTCGATGTTCACGCTCTCGGAGTGGCCGACCATCACCGGCACGCGCACGCAGGTGACGGTGAGCGCGATGTCGGGGTCGAGCATCTTGTGGGTCTCGTTCCACATCTTCTGCTCTTCGTCGGTGTAGCCGTCGTCCTTGAAGGCGCCGATGAAGGGGATGACGTTGAACGCGATCTGCTTGGGGAAGGTCTTCGGCGGCGTTGCGCCCAGGACGAAGACGTTCTTCGTCTGGTCGAACAGCTCGTCCATGCCCTCCTTGCCCGCGCCGGAAACCGACTGGTAGGTCGAGACGACCACGCGCTTGATCTTCGCCGCGTCGTGCAACGGCTTCAGCGCCACGACGAGCTGGGCCGTCGAGCAGTTCGGGTTGGCGATGATGTTCTTGCGGTCCGCCCACTCGACGTCGTCGGGGTTCACTTCCGGAACGACCAGTGGCACGTCCGGGTCCATGCGGAACGCCGAGGAATTGTCGATGACGATCGGGCCGGCGGCGCCGATCTTCGGCGACCATTCCTTGGAGAAGGCGCCCGAGACGCTCATCAGCACAACGTCGACGCGGCTGAAGTCGAACTGCTCGATGTCCTCGCAGCGGACGATCTGATCGCCGAAATTGACTTCCACGCCGATGGATTTGCGGGATGCGATCGCGTGAATCTTATCCACGGGGAATTTCACTTCCTCGAGGATGTTCAGCATTTCGCGGCCCACATTGCCCGTGGCGCCGACAACGGCCACCCGGTAACCCATCGCAGTTCTCCTTGGTCTTTAAGGGTGCGTCCCCTACCTCTTGGGCCGCCCGCTAGCAAGAAAGCGATACTCTTCCGCCCTTAAGATCGGCTGAGATGGCGGCTAGGCTCACGCTCCGCAACCACCACCACCAGCGAAATTGGAACCGCCATGGCCGATGCGTCACAGCCCTCCACCGGCATGCCTTTCTCCGACCTCATGGGCATCGAGATCGTGACGCGCGACAAGGCGCGGGTCGTCGGGCGCATGAGGGTGCGCGACGATCTCTGCACGGCCGGCGGGATCCTGCACGGCGGGGCGTACATGGCCTTCGCCGACGCCCTGGGTGCGATCGGCGGGGTGCTGAACCTGGCGCCGGGGACGCGCACCACGACGCTGGAGAGCAAGACCAACTTCTTCCGCGGCGCCCCGGCCGGGTCCACCGTGACGGGCGAGGCGACGCCGCTGCACGTCGGCCGCCGCTCCAGCGTCTGGCAGACCCGCGTCACCAACGAGGAGGGCAAGCTCCTGGCGCTGGTCACCCAGACGCAGATGACCATCGAGGGTTAGGTCGGTTCAGTCGGCCGCCGCGCGGGGATCGCCGGCGCCCAGCCGGCCGTGCTCCAGCCAGTCGGCGCAGGCCGGCGAAACCTTGCGCCGGAAGGCCGCCTCGTAGCGCTCCAGGTCGGTCGGCGTGAGCACGTCGCGCCAGCGGCCGTTCGTGCCCTTGTTCAGGAAGCGCCGGGCGCCGTGGTCGAAGTGCTCGCCAATGTGCGGCAACAGCGCCTCGCCGTTGGCCGCCATGGCCTCGAACTCCGCGGCTCGCGCCAGCGCCGGCAGCCGGTCGCCCGGCGTGTCGATCTCCAGGAACTCCGAGATCCGGCGCATCTCGCCGGGCAGGTCGGCCTTGAGGTCGTTGTAGTGGACGAACAGCAGGTTCTTGCGCCGCCGTTCGCCCCAGTAGGTGTTCTCGAAATCGAAATAGCCGAGGTTCGCGCCCGGTCCCGATTTCACTTCGCCTTCGGCCTCGGCGATCCAGGTCTGGAAGAAGACCTGCGGATCCTCCGGCGTTTCCGGCGGCGGGCCGCCGCCCATCAGCGGCGCGAGCAGCGGGTCGCTCATGATGATCGTGCCGATCTTCATCTTCGCTTCCGGCGTGAACCCGCGCACATGGTTGTGCCAGGAGATGAAGGCGTCGCGGCCATCACGCGCGACATGGATGTATTTCACCGTGTCGTAGATCGGCAGGGCGTCGAAGGGCAGGTGGCTCTTGATGAACCGCCGGTGCCGTTGCGACTCCAGGGTCGCCAGGTTCTCGTCCAGCGTTCCGAAGATGCGCGAGTCGAGCCACACGGAGGTGTCCAGGATCGGCCGGGGCGCCGGATCCTGGAAGACCAGCAGGTCGACGATCCGTTGGGTCCAGGTGGTGCCGCATTTCGGATAGGTGGCGATGACGATGTCGTCCGGCCGGATCGCCAGCCCGTCCCAGCGGCTGCTGTCCATGATCGGATTGTGGTAGCGGCGCGTCGGCGCCCGCTCGAGCGTGGTCATGGCGTTGGCCCCCTTTGGCGCGGACGCTACGCGAAACGACCCCGTTCCGACAACAACGTTCGATGACATTAAGAACAATCGGGAACTTGGGCCATCAACAATGGCGACCGCCCGCGATCGGTGATATCCGAACGTTGTTTTCCAGCCCCGGGGGGAGTCCATGAAGTCATTCCTGCTCGGCGTCGCATGCCTCGCGGCCCTGCTGCCGTCGGCCGCCGTCGCCGCCAATGCGCAGATCGAGGCGACGGTCCGTCAATTCATCGACGCATTCGACAAGGGTGACGCGAAGGCCGCCGCCGCAACGCATATCGCTTCCGGCGCATCAATCATCGACGAGGTTCCGCCCTATGGCTGGCAGGGGCCGAAGGCCTTCGGGACCTGGGCCGCCGATTTGGCCAAGCACGACAAGGCGCTGGGCATCAGCGAGGAGGCCGTCACCCTGGGCAAGATGAGCCGCGAGCTCGTCTCCGGGTCCACGGCCTATGTGATCTTCGAGGCGACCTACAGCTTCAAGCAGAAAGGCGTCGCCATGCATGAGCCGGCGCAGATGACCTTCGCGCTTATGAAGGTCGGCGCGGCCTGGAAAATCGCAGGCTGGACCTGGACCGGGCCCGATCCCACGCCCGTCAAGCCGGCGGTCGGGAAATAGGCCTCAGCGTTCGCCGGCCATCGCCAGGATCTCGATCCACTCGTCGGGCTTCACCGGCGAAACGGAAAGCCGGAATTCCCGCAGCATGGTCATGCCGGCCAGCGCCGGATTGGCCTTGATGTCGGCGAGCGGCACCGGCTTGCGCAGAGCCCGCTCGGGCGCGAGCTCGACGGCGACGAAGCGGCCTGCGGCGTCGGTCGGGTCCGGGAAGGCCTCGCGCACCACCTTGGCGACGCCGACCACCGCCAGGCCTTCCTGGGAGTGGTAGTAGAACACCTCGTCGCCCAGCCTCATGGCTTTCAGATGCAGGGCCGCTGCGTTGTTTCGCACGCCGTCCCAGACGGTCCGGCCGTCCCGCGACAGATCCCCGAAGCTGTATTTCGCCGGCTCCGACTTCACCAACCAATAGGCCATGTCAGTTTCCCCCTCGGCCGACGATCGCAGGTTGTAGCGACCATGCCGCCGGGATCGGCGCAACGCAAACACCCCTGTCGACTGTCGCGGTCCGCCCGGTTGACTTCCTCCGGCCCGGCCGCCCATTTCCAAGGGCTGGAGGACCGCGATGCCCATCGAGACGCCGGAACGAACGGCCCTGAGGCGGGCGGCGGAGCACGCGCTGGCCTGGCTCGACGGACTGGAGAGCCGCCCGGTGGCGACCATGGCCTCCGTCGCCGAGATGCGGGCGCGGCTGGGTCGGCCGTTGGCGGAGCGCGGCGTCGATGCGGCGCAAGTGATCGACGACCTGGTCGCCGACACCGCCGGCGGCCTGCTGGGCTCGCAGAGCGGGCGGTTCTTCGCCTGGGTGATCGGCGGCGCGACCCCGGCCGCCATGGCCGCCGACTGGCTGACCACGGTGTGGGACCAGAACGCGGGCATCCACGCCTGCGCGCCGGCCGCCTCGGTCGTCGAGGAGGTGGCCGCCGGCTGGCTGACCGAGATCTTCGGCCTGCCGGCGGGGACCAGCGTCGGCTTCACCACAGGCACGCAGATGGCGCACGTGACCTGCCTGGCCGCCGCGCGGCACGCCCTGTTGCGCGATCGCGGCTGGGATGTGGAGCGCAAGGGGCTGCGCGCCGCGCCGCGGCTCCGTATCCTGGCCAACGCCGACCGGCACGGCTCGGTGGACCGCGCCGTCCGGTTCCTCGGTCTGGGATTGGACTCCATCGAGGCCCTGCCGGTGGATGGCGAGGGGCGCGTGGCGCAGGAGACCCTCAGCGCCGCGCTGGCGGCGTCGGGCGACCCGGCCGTGGTGGTGCTGCAGGCCGGCGAGCTGAATTGCGGCGTCTTCGACAGCTTTGAGGCCCTGGCGCCGATCGCGCGGAGCGCCGGCGCCTGGACGCACGTGGACGGCGCGTTCGGCCTCTGGGCGAAGGCCAGCCCGCGCCATCGCCACCTGGCCCGCGGCCTGGAGCTCTGCGATTCCTGGACCACCGACGCGCACAAGTACCTGAACGTCCCCTACGATTCCGGCCTGGCGTTCGTGCGCGATCCGCAGGCCCATCGGGCGGCGATGACGCTCTCCACGAGCTACCTGCCGGCCGGCGCGGCGCGCGACCAGATCGACTGGAACCCGGAGTTCTCCCGCCGCGCGCGCGGCTTTGCGATCTACGCCGCCTTGCGCGAGCTCGGACGGGAAGGGCTCGCAGCCCTGGTCGAACGCACCTGCGGCCACGCTGCGGCGATCGTCGCCGGCATCGGCGCCTTGCCGGGCGCGGAAATCGTGGCGACGCCGACGCTGATCCAGGGCCTGCTGCGCTTCCGCGACCCGTCACCCGGCGCCAGCGAAGCCGACCATGACCAGCGCACCGACCAGGTGATCGCCACACTCAACGCTGGCGGGGAGGCCTTCTTCGGCGGCGTCACCTGGCGCGGCCGCCGCTGCATGCGGGTCAGCGTCTGCAACTGGCGGACGACAGGCGCCGACGT
>Ga0207667_10009541_pt1 | contig 11420 bp, 8 predicted proteins | sample KBSCornC52_FD_184301 | JGI IMG/M metagenome (GOLD analysis project Ga0207667, IMG submission 184301) | Corn rhizosphere microbial communities from Kellogg Biological Station, Michigan, USA - KBS Corn C5-2 (SPAdes) (version 2) | ecosystem: Host-associated > Plants > Roots > Rhizosphere > Soil ...
TCGGTGTCGGCCATCGCGTAGATCATCGGCACGATCTGGCGGCCGGCCGTCACCGTGCCGAACGGCCCCGATACGCCGAGCGACGCAATCTGGTTGAAGATCGCGACGGCGCCCGGCGTGTCGCTCAGCTGGAGCCGGCCGGTGCCGCTGTCGAACGAACCCTGCAGCTTGAAGTTGACCTTGTAGCCGCCGCCGAGGTCCTCGCTGCCCTTGATCCCCCAGAAGCTCGAATAGATGCCGCCGTCCTTCATCCGGAACACCTTGCCGGTGTTCGGCGCGTTCGGGCGGAACGAAGCGGCCGACGTGCTCTGGTACAGCAGGCCCGTGTCGACCACGCCGTACAGAGTGACGGAGGATTGCGCATGCGCGAACGCCGAACAGCCGGCAAGCGCCGCGAGCGCGGCCAGTTTCGTCTTCATCGAAGTCTCCAGGATCGTAATGGACCGCACGGGATCGAGCCCGGGCGGGGTGAAGCGAGTGAAGCGCGGCAGCATCGAGACAGGCGGGAAGGCGCGCGAAGCGACGCCGGTGCAAGCCGTGCTGAAAGACTACGCAACGGCGCGAGGCCGCTCCCCCCCATGCGCGGGGGGCAGGGTTGTGGAGAATCGAAAGGGGAGCGGCGAGGATGCCGCCGTCAACAGCCAGCAAAGCCGGCAACGCCGGCACACCCAGCAATCAAGGCGCGCTTTCGAGCAATCCGAGCACCAGCGCGCGGCGCACGACGTGCTTGCGTGAACTGGCGTCGAGCTTGCCGAACAGGTTTTTCAGGTGCCACTTCACGGTTTCTTCGCCGACGGCGAGCGCCACCGCGATCTCCTTGTTCGACAGGCTGCGCGCGAGCAGCTCGAGAATCGCGCGCTCCTTGGGCGTCAGCACGACGCTCGGCACCGCACGCGGGCTGGCCGTGCTGCGCGGCGCGGGCGGCACGATGCGCGGCTGCGGTTGCGCGGACCTTGCCGGAGCATCGCGTTCGATCGCCTCGTCGCCGATGCGGCGCGCCCAGTCGGCGACGGCCGGATGGGTATCGGCGAGCGTGCGCGTGAGGCCGAACATGTCCGCGAGGTTCATCGCCTCGTCGAGCCGCGTGCGGCCGTCGTGCCCCGACTGTTCGAGCGCGAACGCGCCGAGCGCCATGATCTCGATGCGCGCGGCCCCGAGGCTCATCTCCCGGGCCAGCACGGCCGCTTCGTCGAGTGCAGCGCACGCATCGTCCCAGCGGCGCGCGGCAAGCGCGGCGCCCGCATGCGCGATCGCCTGCAGCAGCACGACGGGGCGCCGCCACAGCGGGCCATGCGACGGAAACTCGGCCGCGGCGATCGCATCGATCCGCTCGACGAGCGCATGGCAGGTCGCCTCGCGATAGCGCGCCGCGTGAATGCGCACCTGCTCGGCGAGACTCGCCACCGACAGCCGCGGCAGCCGGCGCGCGACGCCCAGCGCGTCGAGCGCCTCGAGCAGGTCGATCGCGCGATGCTCGACGCCGCGCAGCAGCGCGATGCGCGCGGCCGTCCGATAGCCGAGCAGCACGGTGTCGGGCGTGCCCGCGTGCTCGAGCACGTCGAGCCGGTTCGCGAGCAGCGCGGCGGCCTGGTCGACGCGATCGGCCTCGTAGGCGATCGCCGCGCACATCGCCGCCAACATGCAGGTCAGCGGATGGCGGCGCCCGAGGTCGGCTTCCGCGCGCGCGAGGGCCGGCGACAATGCGTCGTCGGCGAGCCGGATCTGGCCTTCGCACAGGTAGCTCAGGCCGGTGATCAGCTCGCCCCAGCGTGCAACGTAGCCGAACCCGGCAGCGGTGCCGCCGCGCGGCGCGGCTTGCTGGTAGCGGCGTGCCTGCGCCGGTTCGCCGACGATGATCGCGCGCGCCGACAGGCGGTTCGCGTGCATCTGCGCGAGCCACGTGGCCGCGGGCGGCGTGAAGTCGGCCCACGGCTCGAACAGCTCGACGAAACGGTCGATTTCGTCCGCGTAATAGGCCGCCGCGCTGAGGATCAGCGCACATTCGTAGCGCATCGCAGCCGGCGTGGCGGCGTCAGCCAGGATGCCGGCGATCTGGCGCTGCGCCTCGACATGACGCTCGCCCAGCGCCAGCGCCCACGCGACCGCGATCCGCAGCGTCGGACGCTTGTCGAGTTCCGCATCGGGCAGCAGCGCGAGCCAGTCGAGCACGTCGTTGATTCGGCCCTGCTTGATCGCATCCTCGAGACAGCGCTGCGCAAGTGCGTACGCGGTCTCGACCTGGCCGGCCGCATACGCATGACGCGCGGCTTCCTCCGTCATCCCGTGCGCATCGAGCCACGCGGCCGCGCGGCCATGCAGCGCGCCGCGCTCCGCGGCCGGGCCCGCCGCCAGCCTGTCGCGCAGCGTATCGCGCACGAGCGGATGCAGCCGGCACCAGTCGGAGTCATCCGACGCGATGAACAGCGGCGTATCGCGCGCGAGCCGCGCGAGCCGGTCGGGCGCCTCCGCGTCGTCGAGCAGCGCCGCGCACAGCGACGGATGCAGGCGGTCGGCGATGCTCGTGCGCGTCAGGAACGCGGTGTCGTCAGCGGACAGGTTCGCGAGCAGCAGCTCGACGAGCCGGTCGCGAGTGCCGTCCATGCGCGCGGCGAGCGCGTCGACGGCCTGGCGCGGATCGGCCGAGCGCGCCATCGCGGCCATCGCGAGCTGCAGCCCGAGCGGCCAGCCGTCGACGCGCTCGAACAGCCGCGCGCACGCATCGGCGTCGACCCGCTGCGCGAAGCGCGCACCGACCAGCGCGATCGTCTCGTCGAGCGTGAAGCGCAGCCACTCGGGCCCCGTGAGCGTGCATTGCCCGCCGGCGAGCAGGTCGCCGGCCGCGCGATCGAGCCCGCGCCGGCCCGCGACGATCACGCGCAGGTTCTGCGGCGCGTTGTGCAGCACATAGGTCAGCGCGTCGAGGCCGCCGGCCGGCAGCCGCTCCGCGTCGTCGACGATCAGCAGCGCGTCGATCGACAGTTGCGCGACTTCGGCGAGCCACGCGGTGAGCCCCTCCAGCGCGCGCGCCGCGCCGCCCGCAATCAGGCGCCCGAAGCCTGGCCGCGCGCAACCCGTGCGCACCGCCTGCACGAGCCCCTGCAGCAGGCGCGGCGCGTCGTCGCGCTCGTCGGCGGACAGCCATACGACCGCGCGGCCAAGCGCGAGCGATTCGCGCCGCCATTGCGCGAGCAGCGACGTCTTGCCGTAGCCGGCCGGCGCCTGCACGAGCATCACGGGCCGGGCGTCGAACGCCGGCGCGGCGAGGCTCAGCCGCGCACGCGCGAGCAACTGCGCCGGCACGCGCGGCGCGGTCGTCTTCAGCACGAGTTCGGTGGGGGGCGCGTCGGCGCGATCGGGTGGGTGGGCCATCGGGGCAGCAGTGGGATTCCGGCGATGCCGTGCGGGCCAGCGTCCGGAGTGGGCTTGGGGGGAAGGATCGGTCGAACCGCGCTCGCGCGTCAATCCCCCCCGCGACGAGTGGGGCCGCGCCGCCGCGCGGTCGATAGCATGGGTTCCGAAGCATGGCGAATGCAACCGACCCATGCAACTGACGAATGCAATTCAACCATGCAACGAGGAGCAGACCATGAACAGCGTATCGACCGGCGCGCGACCCAGCGCGCCGAGCGCCGGATAAGCGGAGCGGCACGATGTATCGCCATCTGCTCGTGACGGTCGACGGCGTACCCGGCGGCATCGACGCGATCGGCCATGCGCTCGAGCTGGCGCGTGCGGTCGGCGCGCGGGTCACGTTCGTGCTGTCGGGCGCCGCGCCCGACTCGCGTTTATCCGGAGCGCGGATGCCGCGACACGATGCGAAAGTGGAAGCCGCCGCGCGGGCGCAGGGCCTGTCCCATGTGATCGCGGGGGCCGGCCAACCGGGGGCCGGCCATCCGGGGGCGGGCGACGCGTCGCCCGCCACGCTCGCCGGCGAGCTCGGCTGCGATTTGATCGGCGTGGCGGCGCTGCCGCACGATGCGAATGCCGCGGCAGCCGCGCAACGGCTTGAACTGCTCGCGACCAGCAGCGTGCCGGTGCTCGTATGCCCGGCGCGGCATGGGCCGGCCGAGGCGCGCGTGATGGGCCGCTGTCTCGCCGCGCATCGTGCGCTTGGCGAGCGGTTGGAGGCGCTGATGATGGCAAGCGAAAGCCCCGACGCTGCCGGGCGGCCGACGGCCGACACGGGAGGCACGCAGGCCGCGCTGGCATCGCTCGCGGCGCTGCAGCACGCACGCTTCGGCACCGGCGCCGAAGCCCGTCTCTGCGCGGCATTGCGCATCCGGGCGCAGAGCACCGCGGCCGAACTCGACGAGCTCGATCGCCAGCGGCACCGCGATGCGCACGCGCTCGACGCGCTGGCGCGGCTCGCCGCCGACGGGTTGCCGTCGAGCGCGTTCGATGCCGCGCTCGCCGTCTATGCGCGTGGGGCATTCGAGCAGATGGGACGCATGGAAGGCGTGATTTTCCCGGCCGCGCGGCGCTATCTGCTCGACGCCGACTGGAACGAACTGGACGCGCCCCCGGCGAGCGGCGCCGCCGCGACGCCACCGGGCGCGGACGAACCCGACGATGCGTGACACGCATCCGACTGAATACCTACGGAGAACAAGATGGCACATGCAGTGCGATTCCACGAAACCGGCGGCCCCGACGTGCTGCGCTGGGAAGAAGTCGACGTCGGCGATCCGGGCCCCGGCCAGGTGCGCCTGCGGCACGAGGCGGTCGGCCTGAACTTCGCCGACACGTATTTCCGCAGCGGCCTGTATCCGGTTGCGCTGCCGGCCGGCATCGGCGTCGAGGCGGCCGGCGTGGTCGAGGCCGTCGGGGCCGGCGTGACGAACGTCGCCGTGGGCGACCGCGTGACCTACACCGGCTTCCTGAACACGCTCGGCGCGTACAGCACCGAGCGGCTGATCGCGGCCGCGCCCCTCGTCAGGCTGCCGGCCGGCATCGCATGCGAAACGGCCGCGGCGATGACGATGCGCGGGCTCACGTCGGCCTACCTGCTGCGCCGCATCCATGCGTTCGCGCCGGGCGACACGATCCTGCTGCATGCGGCAGCGGGCGGCGTCGGGCTGATCGTGTCGCAATGGGCGAAGCTGCTGGGCCTCACGGTAATCGGCACCGTGTCGAGCGAACACAAGGCGGCGGTCGCCCGTGCGCACGGCTGCGACCACACGATCGACTACAGCCGCGAGGATGTCGCGAAGCGCGTGCGCGAACTGACCGGCGGCGCGGGCGTCGACGTCGTGTTCGACAGCGTCGGCAAGGACACCTTCGAAGGCTCGCTCGATTCGCTGAAGCGGCGCGGGCTGATGGTCTGCGTCGGCACCGCGTCGGGCCCGATCCCGCCGTTCGATCCGCAGCGCCTCGCGATGAAGGGCTCGCTGTACCTGACGCGCCCGGCGCTGGCCGACTACATCGCCGATCCGGCCGAGAAGAACGATCTCGCCGGCGAACTGTTCGCGCACGTCGCGGCCGGCCGCATCCGGATCGAAATCAACCAGCGCTATGCGCTGCAGGACGCGGCGCACGCGCACCGCGACCTCGAGTCGCGCAAGACGACCGGCTCGTCGGTATTCATCGTCTGAGGAGACGCGCATGCGAGTCGAACCCCTGACCTGTGCGATCGGCGCGGAACTGCTTGGCGTGAACCTCGCCGACGCCGTGCACGACGACGGCCTGTTCGCCGAGATCCGCACGCAGTTGCTGCGCCACCGCGTGCTGTTCCTGCGCGACCAGGACATCACGCGTGCCGAGCATGTCGCGTTCGCGCGCCGCTTCGGCGAGCTCGAGGATCATCCGGTCGCCGGCAGCGATCCGGAGCACCCGGGGCTCGTGCGGATCTACAAGTCGCCCGACCAGCCGAACGACCGCTACGAGAATGCGTGGCACAGCGATGCGAGCTGGCGCGTGGCGCCGCCGTTCGGCTGCGTGCTGCGCTGCATCGACGGTCCGCCGGTTGGCGGCGACACGATGTGGGCGAACATGGTGCTCGCATACGAGAACCTGCCGGACCACGTGAAGCAGCAGATCGCGGACCTGCGCGCCCGCCACAGCATCGAGGCGAGCTTCGGCGCGGCGATGCCGATCGACAAGCGCCTCGCGTTGAAGGCGCAGTATCCGGACGCCGAGCATCCGGTCGTGCGCACGCATCCCGAAACGGGCGAGAAAGTGCTGTACGTGAATGCGTTCACGACGCATTTCACCAACTTCCACACACCCGCGCGCGTGCGCGTCGGGCAGGACGCGAACCCCGGCGCCGGCCAGCTGCTGCACTACCTGATCGGCCAGGCGGCGATCCCCGAATACCAGGTGCGCTGGCGCTGGAAGAAGAACAGCGTCGCGATCTGGGACAACCGCGCCACGCAGCATTACGCGGTGATGGACTACCCGCCGTGCGTGCGCCGGATGGAGCGCGCGGGCATCGTCGGCGACGTGCCGTTCTGAGCACGCGCGCACCGTAACCGATCCGCAACCGATACAACGCGCCGGGCTCGCCGCCCGGCGCGACGGGATACGCACGCCCGTACGCCCGAACACAACGATTTCCACTGGAGGACGACATGCAATTTTTCGACGATTCGCTGCACCCGGAAAACCAGGACAAGGTAGTCATCACGGTCGCGCCGTACGGCCCCGAATGGATGCCCGCCGATTTTCCGGAAGACATTCCGGTGACGATGGACGAGCACGTGCAGAAGGCCGTCGACTGCTACAACGCGGGCGCGACAGTGCTGCACATGCATGTGCGCGAACTCGACGGGAAGGGCAGCAAGCGGCTGTCGAAATTCAACGAACTGCTGGGCCGGCTGCGCGAGGCGGTGCCCGACATGATCCTGCAGGTGGGCGGCTCGATCTCGTTCGCGCCGGAAGGCGAGGGCGCCGACGCGAAATGGCTGTCCGACGACACGCGCCACATGCTCGCCGAACTGACGCCGAAGCCCGACCAGGTGACGGTCGCGATCAACACCGTGCAGATGAACATCACCGAGCTGATGAACCGCCAGGACATCGCCGGCACGTCGCTGAACGAACCCGTGCTGTGGGACGCGTACCGCGAGATGACGGTGCCGGCCGGCCCCGGCTGGGTCGATGAACACCTGCGCCGGCTGCAGGCGGCCGGCATCCAGCCGCATTTCCAGCTCACCGGCATGCATGCGCTCGAGACGCTCGAACGGATCATCCGCCGCGGCGTCTATCGCGGCCCGCTGAACGTCACGTGGGTCGGCATCGGCGGCGGCTTCGACGGCCCGAATCCGTACAACTTCATGGAATTCGTGCGGCGCTGCCCGGACGGCGCGTGCATCACGCTCGAATCGCTGATGAAGAACGTGCTGCCGATCAACACGGTCGCGATGGCGCTGGGCCTGCATCCGCGCTGCGGGATCGAGGACACGATCATCGACCAGAAGGGCAACCGGATGACGTCCGTGCAGCAGGTCGAGCAGTGCGTGCGGATCGCGCGCGAACTCGGCCGCGACATCGCGACCGGCAAGGAGGCGAAGGCGATCTACAAGATCGGCGTGCAGTACGACGGCGTCGACGAGACGCTCGCGCAGCTCGGGATGGCGCCGAACCGCCGGCCGGGCCAGGCGAGCGTGCCGCTGCGCGCGGCCTGACGCGCCGCGCATCCGGGTAGCGGCCTTGGTGGCCGCCGCCCGCCGATCGTTGTGGCGTGGCACCCACCCCTGCGCACGGCGCGGGGGCTGACTCCGGTCAACGGAGCGGGGCCGCGCAAGCCGCGCCGGAGCACGACCGCACCGGTGCCGGAGGAGACACGCATGCTGATTCATCACGTCGAGCCGTCGCTGCAGGAGGCTGCCGCCGCTGGCCGGCGCGCGCCGGCCTATGCCTGGCTCGTGTTCGGGCTGACCGTCGGCCTGCTGCTGTCGGACTACATGTCGCGGCAGGTGCTCAACGCCGTGTTTCCGCTGCTCAAGCACGCGTGGGGGCTGTCGGACACGCAGCTCGGCTCGCTGTCCGGCGTCGTCGCGCTGCTGGTCGGGCTGCTGACGTTTCCGATGTCGGTGCTCGCCGACCGCTTCGGGCGCGTGCGCAGCATCGTGCTGATGGCCGCGCTGTGGAGCGTCGCGACGCTCGGCTGCGCGCTGTCGACCAACTACGCCGAAATGCTCGTGGCGCGCGGGCTCGTCGGGCTCGGCGAAGCCGCGTACGGCAGCGTCGGCGTTGCACTGATCCTCAGCATCTTTCCGGCCCGCCTGCGCGCGACGCTGACCGGCGCATTCATGGCCGGCGGCGCATTCGGCTCGGTGTTCGGGATGGCGCTCGGCGGGCTGGTCGGCGCGCATCTCGGCTGGCGCTGGTCGTTCGGCGTGATGGCCGCGCTCGGCATCGTGCTGCTGATCGCGTATCGCTGCGTGGTGACCGAACGGCGGCTCGCGACGTGCCGCGTCGAACCGTGCCGGCCCCATCCCGATGCGCCGCGCGACCTGCGCGGCAGCGTGCGCGTGCTGATGTCGGGGCTGTTCGCGTCGCGTTCGGTGATCTGCGCGTATGTCGGCAGCGGGCTGCATCTGTTCGTGCCCGGCGCGCTGTTCGCGTGGCTGCCGAGCTACCTGAACCGCTATTACGCGATGGCGCCCGACCGCGCCGCCGTGCTGGCGGCCGGCTTCGTGCTGCTGTCGGGCGTCGGGATGGTCGGCTGCGGGATCGTCACCGACCGCGTCGGGCGTGCCGACGGCGCGCACAAGTGGCTGACCGCGATCGCGTATTGCGTGCTGACGGGCGTGTGCCTCGCGATCGCGTTCCGGCTGCCGCCCGGACCGCTGCAGCTTGCGCTGATCTGCGCGGGCATGCTGGTCGGCGCGGGGGCGTCCGGCGCGTCGGGCGCGATGGTCGCGAACCTGACGCCGGCCGCGATCCATGCGTCGGCGTTCGCGACGCTCACGCTCGCCAACAACCTGCTCGGCATGGCGCCGGGCCCGCTGCTGACCGGGTGGGTCGCCGATCGCGCCGGTCTCGTCGGCGCGCTGCAATGGATTTCCGCCGTGCCGCTCGCGGCCGCCGTGCTGTTCGCGATCGGACGCGCGAGCTACGCGGCCGATATCGCGCGCGTCGAACGCGAACGGCGCGCATCCCGTCTTTCCTGAACCTTCCTGAACCGAATTCTCCCGGAGGCTGCATGACCCTGGCGACCGTGCCCACCATCCTGATCGTGCCCGGCTTGCGCGATCACGTCGAAGACCACTGGCAGACGCATCTGCAACGACGCCTGCCGAACGCGCGCGCCGTCGCGCCGCTCGAAGCCGACAAGCTGAGCCGCGCCGCGCGCGTCGCGGCGCTCGATGCGGCGCTGGCCGCGATCGACGGCCCCGTGATGCTCGTCGCGCACAGCGCGGGCGTGATGATCGTCGCGCATTGGGCGCTGCAGGCCACGCGTGCGATCGACGGCGCGCTGCTTGCCGCGCCGGCCGATCTCGATACGCCGATGCCCGCGGGTTATCCGACACCCGATGCGCTCGACGCGCACGGCTGGACGCCGGTGCCGACCCGGCCGCTGCCGTTCCCGAGCATCGTGGCCGCGAGCCGCAACGATCCGCTTGCTCGGTTCGAACGCGCCGAGGCGTTCGCGGCGGAGTGGGGCAGCAAGCTCGTCGATCTCGGCAAGGTCGGGCATTTGAATCCGGCGTCGGGGTATGGCGAGTGGCATGACGCGGAGCGGCTGATCGGGGAGGTGATCGCGCTCCGTGCAGCCTGAGCGGCCTGAGCGGCCTGAGCGCGCACAACGCGTCGCAACACGGCGGGCAGGATTTCCTGCCTGCGCGTCCGCGTGAACCGATTCCATTTCAGGCATCGATTGATATACGACGTCCTAACACGCGGCTTGGCGATTGACCGTCGCGCCGCGAAATCGATCGCTCAGCCAATCATTGGCGAACGGAAGGTTTCTGTTAGGGAAATTCCCGCCCCGCGCCGCTCGGTTTTTTGTTGACCGACATCGTATAACGCCGTCATGATTCCCCGAAAGAAAGGTCCCATCCACCGACCGAAGCGAGGAGACATGAACACCACCACGATCGCGCGCCGTGTCCGCCGGATCACCCTGGCGCTGGGCCTGACGCTGTCGGCCGCGGCCGCCGTCGCGGCCCCCGTGTCGCTGAATGTCGTCGACGTCGCGGGCAACCTGCAGCTCACGCGGGGGGCCATCGAGGCGTTCAGGGAGAAGAACCCGAATCTCGTATCGAACGTCACGTTCACGAACGCGCCCGCGCCGCAACTGCCGGGCAAGATCAAGGCGATGCAGGCGGCGGGGCGCTCCGACATCGACCTCGTGCTGACGGGCACCGACGCGCTCGCCGCCGGCATCGAGCAGAACCTGTGGATGAAGCTGCTGCCCGACAACGCGGGCGCCTTCCCCGGCGTGCTCGACAAATACGCGCCCGGCCCGCGCAAGATGCAGGATGTCGCGCAGGGTTTCGGCCTCGAAGTCACCTACATGCCGGCCGGCCCGCTGCTCGAATACAACCCGGCGAAGGTCAGCGATCCGCCGAAGACGCCCGCCCAACTGCTCGCGTGGTGCAAGGCGCATCCGAACAAGCTGATCTACGCGCGCCCGGCGAATTCGGGCCCCGGCCGCACGTTCCTGATGGGGCTGCCGTACGTGCTGGGCGACAAGAACCCGCAGGATCCGATCAACGGCTGGGACAAGACCTGGGCATTCCTCAAGCAGCTCAACGACTGCATCCCGTATTACCCGGGCGGCACGTCGGCCGTGATGAAGGAGCTCGGCGAGGGCACGCGCGACATGACCGTGACCGTCACCGGCTGGGACCTCAACCCGCGCGCGCTCGGCATCGTGCCGGCCGACTTCCGGATCCAGGCGTTCGAAGGGATGACGTGGGTCAACGACGCGCACTACATGGTGATCCCGAAGGGCGTGCCGAAGGAGAAGCTCGACGTGCTGTTCAAGCTGATGAACTTCCTGCTCGAACCGGCCCAGCAGGCGATGACCTACGACGACGGCTACTTCTATCCGGGCCCGGCGGTGAAGGGCGTGACGCTCGAGATGGCGCCGGCGCACAGCCAGGAGGTGATCAGGAAGTTCGGCCGCCCCGAGTACGCGAAGCTGCTGGCGGAACGTCCGCACGTGCAGCCGCTCAGTGCGCAGGCTATGGTCGCCGCGTTCCAGAAGTGGGACCGCGAGATCGGTTCGCAGAAGTCGAAATGACGCATGAACCCGCGGGCGCCCCCGCGCCCGCGCCGACGGAGTTCGCGTAATGAAGCACAGTTTCGAACGGTTGCGGCTCGACGGCGTGTGCCGCAGCTTCACCAATGCGGAAGGGGCGCAGGTCGCCGCACTGGACGGGCTCGATCTCGACATCAGGCGCGGCGAGTTCATCGCGCTGCTCGGCCCGTCGGGCTGCGGCAAGTCGACCGCGCTGAACTGCATCGCCGGG
>Ga0207667_10009542_pt1 | contig 11419 bp, 9 predicted proteins | sample KBSCornC52_FD_184301 | JGI IMG/M metagenome (GOLD analysis project Ga0207667, IMG submission 184301) | Corn rhizosphere microbial communities from Kellogg Biological Station, Michigan, USA - KBS Corn C5-2 (SPAdes) (version 2) | ecosystem: Host-associated > Plants > Roots > Rhizosphere > Soil ...
GCCAGCCGTGCGTGGCGGTTCGGCAAACCGCAACGAGAGCCGTCGCGGCCGATCGTGCTGAGGACAATCCGGAGGCGACCTCGTGGCTTCTCCCTGTGGTCGGCTGAGTTGATCGAGGGGGCGCGGTACAAAACGGGCTCTCCCTCGTCAAAAGAAAAAGCCCGGAGCGATTAGCTCCGGGCTCTGATTCTCAGGACGTTTGGATGCTATTACTGCATGCCGAAGCGCCAGACCAGCGAGGTCGTGATCGTCTGCACGTCCAAGGTGTTGTGCACCACGCGGCTACCCGGAACTCCGCCAGAGAAGTAGTTCTGGTTGTAGTCGCTGTAGCTGGCGTAGCGATACTCGTTCTTCCAGAACAGCCCCTTAACCGGCAGGAAGTTGAAGGCATATTCGAAGCCGCTACCGAGGAACCAGCCGTTTGCATTTTGGGCAGGCAGCGTACGACCAGAGAAGGTGCCATCAAGGAAGTTGAGGTTGATGGCGTCGACATGCGCGCCGGTCCAGCCGCCGCTGACATAGGTCAGCACGCTCGGGGTCACAAGAAGACCAGCGCGGGCGCCAACATACCAAGCGTCGGAGATTTTCTGGGTTCCGCTCTTGAAGCCGGTGAAGGAGTTGCCGTTCAGCGGGTCGCCGTAGGTGCCCTTGATGTCCGCGAAATCATAGTCGCCGAACAGACCGATAACGAGCGGACCAAACGGGGTAGTGCCGGCGAATTGATAATCACAGCCGCCGCCCACACGGCCGAGCCAGCCCTTACCACCGGAACTCGTTGTCGTTGTCAGAACGGTGCCGCCAACTGATACGGACCGGTCGTCATCAAGCATGCCGTATCCCCAGCCCGCGCCGATATAGCAGCCGGTCCAGCTCGGAGCAGCGGCCATCATCGGGGGGGCCTTGGCGTAAGGGCGGGCGGCCAGATCAGCCGCATAAGCCGAGCCGCTAAAAGCGACGGTTGCCAATATAGCCAGCGCCAATTTCTTCATTTTCATTTTCCTCAACCCAAGCGTTTAAACAGGGGTGTTCAACCCAGCCGGGGTGGAAAACCCGCCCCACTGGTTTGAGTTATAGCTAGATTTGGCTCGAAAGCTGTTGCGGAACGGACACATCGGCCGGAAATCGCCCCGGTAAGTTGTACGGAGGACACAGCTCTGTGCGTGAGCGCTGCGCGCTAAATTCCGACGAAATTCGAGCCACTTAGTCCGCAAGCCGCAACGTTCAGACGTCCAGCAGTTCATCGCCGGCAAATTCGGCCTTGTCCGAGATGAAGGCAAAGCGGGCCTCTGCCTTGGTGCCCATCAGCCGCTCCACCGAATCGGCCGTCCCCTCGCGATCATCGGGGAGGAGCACAACGCGCAGCAGGGTCCGCCGCGCCGGATCCATGGTGGTTTCCTTGAGCTGCGCCGGCATCATTTCGCCGAGGCCCTTGAAGCGGCCGACCTCGACCTTGGCATTCGCATTGAACTCGCTTTTAAGGAGTGTCTCCTTGTGCGCGTCGTTTCGCGCATAGACTGTTTTGGAGCCGTGGGTGAGCCGATAAAGCGGAGGCACCGCCAGATAGAGATGGCCTTCATCGATCAGGCGAGGGGTCTGCCGGTAGAAGAATGTGATCAGCAGCGAGGCGATGTGCGCGCCGTCAACATCTGCGTCGGTCATGATGATGATGCGGCTATAGCGCAGGTCCTCCTCGCGGTAATGGGGACCGATGCCGCAGCCGATCGCCTGCATCAGGTCCGCGAGTTGCGCATTGGCCGTCAGCTTGTCCTTTCCTGCGGATGCCACGTTGAGGATCTTGCCGCGCAGCGGAAGGATGGCCTGGGTCTTGCGATCTCGCGCCTGTTTGGCGCTGCCGCCGGCGGAATCGCCCTCAACGATGAAAAGTTCGGAGCCTTCGGCGGCGGTGTTGGTGCAATCGGCAAGCTTGCCGGGCAGGCGAAGCTTTTTCACCGCGGTCTTGCGGGAAATTTCCTTTTCAGCGCGACGGCGCAGCCGTTCCTCGGCACGCTCGACGACGAAATCAAGCAGCCGATTGGCCTGCACCGGATTACCCGACAGCCAATGGTCGAACGGGTCCTTGATGGCCTGCTCGACAATGCGCTGGGCCTCGGCGGTGGCCAGGCGATCCTTGGTCTGGCCCTGAAATTCCGGCTCGCGCACAAAGACAGAGAGCATCACGGCAGCACCGACCATCGCGTCCTCTGACGTGATGGAGGCAGCGCGCTTGCCCTGGCCAACACGCTCGGCGTGATCCTTCAGGCCCCGCAGCAAGGCGCTGCGCAGGCCGGATTCGTGGGTGCCGCCATCAGGCGTTGGAACCGTGTTGCAGTAAGAAGAGAGGAAGCCGTCGGCATCCGCGGTCCAGGCCACGGCCCATTCGCAGGCCCCATGAGCGCCGTTGCGGCCGGATTTGCCGGCAAAGATGTCCGGATGCACCAGCGTGTCAGCATGAACGGCGGCCGAGAGATAATCCTTCAACCCGCCGGCGAAGTGGAAAGTGTCTTCGGCCGGCACATCGTCCAGCCCCTTGAGCAGGGCCGGCGCGCAGCGCCAGCGGATCTCGACGCCGCCGAACAAATAGGCCTTGGAACGGGCCATCTTGAACAGCCGCTGCGGCTTGAAGGTCGCCTTGGCGCCGAAAATGTCGGTATCGGGTTTGAAACGAATGCGCGTGCCACGGCGATTGTTGATCTTGCCGAGTTCCTCGAGCTTGCCCTTCGGGTGGCCGCGCTCGAATGTCATACGGTAGAGCTTCTGTTCGCGCGCTACTTCCACCTCGAGCCGGGAAGACAACGCGTTCACCACGGACACACCCACGCCGTGCAAACCGCCCGATGTTTCGTAAACCTTCGAATCGAACTTGCCGCCGGAATGCAGCGTGCACATGATGACTTCGAGCGCGGATTTCTTGGGAAATTTCGGATGGGGATCGACGGGAATACCGCGCCCGTTATCGGTCACGGTTAGAGAACCCTCCTCATCGAGCTCGACCTCGATGAATGTCGCATGTCCTGCCAGCGCCTCGTCCATGGAGTTGTCGATCACTTCGGCAAACAGGTGATGCAGGGCCTTTTCGTCCGTGCCGCCGATATACATGCCCGGCCGGCGACGCACCGGCTCCAGTCCTTCCAGCACCTCGATGTCGGCGGCGGTGTAGCCGGCCTCGGCTTTGGATCCACGGACTTCGGCCTTCTGCGACGGCCGGCCTTTTGGTTCGGCCGCCCCGAACAGATCGGTGGCTTTGGCTTTGGCGGTTTCTTTTACAGGTCTACGCATAATTGTTGATTTCGAGCGGTTTCGATTGGGTCAGGGAAAGGACGTCAAATCCGCTCCGTTCGGAGGCGAATCGTTGACAGGGAATATGCCATGGATAGGCGGCCATTGTGACCGGCCCGCGCCGCGGTAGCTGACGGTGGCCGGATTGCCAAGTCCACGCTTCAACGGAGGTCACTCTAACCGGGCGAGAACTTCCGCTTGATTTCGTGCTTAAGTTGCGTGATGGATAGGGCGGGCTTGGGGATATCTGTAATGAATAGGCTTTTTGCGGCGGCGCTATTGGCGTTGCCCGTTTGTGGCTGTGCGTCCGTAACGCGCGGCACCACGGAAAACATCTCGATATTGTCGACGCCTCCCGGCGCCACCGCCGATGTCGCCGGGCTTGACGTGCCGACCGCCTGCGTGACGCCATGTGTAGTACAGGCCAAACGCAATGCCGATATTACTGTGACCTTCAGCAAAGAAGGCTACCAGACGCAAATCATCCCGCTGACCAAGGACATTCCGGCGACCGGTGCTGCAGGCTTTGCGGGCAACGTTCTTCTCGGGGGTCTGGTCGGCATGGGCGTGGACGCCGCCACCGGCGCGGCCCTGGATCACAAGCCCAATCCGGTAGATGTGACGTTGGAGCCGGTCGCACCGTTGGAAAAGAAACGCGCGCCCAAGCCCCGGTCACCAAAGCGCGAGGTTCCGCAAAGCTAGGCGGCTTCGCTCAACTCCGCGCGGTGCGAAACACCACCACTGCAAAGAGCACCATTGCCACCACGACAATCAACGATCCTGCGATCGGCGCCGCTTCGAATGTCGGGCCCTTCAGCAGGACCACCGCTATGCCCAGCGGAAACAGGATCGCTCCTGCCATGTGCAGCGAACCCTGAATCTTGGCCAGCAGGCTGCGACCCGCGGCCGGGATCAGCCGATAATACAATCCGAACAGGAACAGCAAGACCCCGCCGATCAGGTTGAGATGAGCATGCGCCGGCGCCAGCACGAAGTTTTGCTGCACCCCCATCGCGATGCCTCCCAGCATTCCGACCAGGAGGAGCAATACGCTCAGGCACATCATCAACGGTCCGATCATTCCTGTTTTCCTTCATGATACAAGCTAAAGAGGGCACAACGTCTTCAGGGGAGTTTGAAGACGGAGTTTGCGAACTATGAGTTAGGCTTGCAAGTCCGGTTGAGGTTCAAGACTCTCAAGTGGAAAACAAACGGTGGGGCGGGGACTGCAAGGCATGGAAGAACTCACTCGCTCTCTGGCCGAGTTCGTGCGCGACCACCAGGCTTGGGCCGCGCCGATTGTTCTGTTGCTGGCGTTCGGCGAATCTCTGGCGTTTTTCTCATTGCTGATCCCGGCATGGGGGGCGCTGGTGGCGATTGGCGCCCTGATTGGTGCCAGTGGTATCAGTTTCTGGCCGATCTGGCTTGCGGGCGGGCTAGGCGCTGCGCTTGGTGACTGGGTCTCCTACTGGTTCGGCTTTCGCTATAAGGAAAAGGTTGCGCAGATCTGGCCGCTGTCGCGGTATCCGGAAATTCTGCCTCGCGGGGAAGCTTTCGTGCGCGACTGGGGGGTACCTAGCATCTTCATCGGCCGTTTCTTCGGTCCCTTGAGGGCCTCCGTTCCATTGGCCGCCGGAATCTTCGAGATGCCTTATTGGCGGTTTCAGATCGCCAATATCGTCTCCGCACTGGTGTGGGCGGCGGCGCTTTTACTGTTCGGTGACGTCATCGCCAAAATCCTGGAACTGTTCTGGCGGATGGTGTGAGGCAACACCGTTCTTGACGTCGGGCGGGGCGGGTCTTATAGCCCCCGCGCATGACTGACGCTGTGACCTCGCTCTTTGCTCACCGCCGCCGCCGCATCTCAGCGGTCGGCGCGGTTGTTTATTCCTGAGATCACCGCCTGCACCGCCGGATCGGATCCGCGGTACGTCTTTCCTGTCTCGCGCGATTTCCCGACCGGTGGCCGCCAGCACAGGAGCTTGAAGATGCCGACAACGCATTCATGTTATCAATCGCCCGTGGCGTCTCCAGCCTTTGAAGGGCTGTGCCTCGCATTCGGCTGCCATGAGCCTTATCTTGGCGTTCGAGCCAGCTTGAAAGGAAACGTGCCATGAGCTTTGCCGACGCGCGGGAGAGCCGGAAGCCTGCTGCGACCGTCAAGCCATCGGTGTTCGTCGATGGCGGCTCGGGCACGACCGGGCTTGGCATCAACGAACGCTTGAGGCTCGACGGCAACGTCCTCGTGCGGACCATCGCCGACGATCGGCGAAAGGATGCCGGGGCCAAGCGGGATTTGATGGCGGAGGTTGATCTCGTCATTCTCTGCCTGCCGGACGATGCGGCCAAGGAGACCGTCGCGCTTATCGACGGCATGGGTTCGGCGGCGCCGAAAGTTCTCGACGCCTCGACGGCGTTCCGGGTGGCCAGCGACTGGACCTATGGATTTCCCGAACTGGCACCCGATCAAGCAGACAAGATCAGGGCGGCGCGCAAGGTTTCGAACCCCGGATGCTACCCGACCGGCGCCATCGCGTTGCTGCGGCCGATTGTCGATGCCGGTCTGCTGCCGGCTGACTATCCGGTCACCGTCAACGCGGTCAGCGGCTATTCCGGCGGCGGCAAGACGATGATTGCCAGCTTCGAGGATGGTAGCGCGCCATCGTTCGAACTTTATGGGCTCGGTTTCGCGCACAAGCATGTGCCGGAAATGCAGCTTTATTCCCGGCTGACGAAGCGGCCGATCTTCGTTCCCTCGGTGGGCAATTTCCGACAGGGCATGCTGGTCTCGGTGCCGCTGCAACTCGACTCCTTGCCGGGCAAACCAGATGGTGCCGATCTGCACGCGGCTCTCGATAAGCGCTATAGCAGCTCCACCTACGTCTCTGTGATGCCGCTCGCCAACGAGGCGGCCAAAACGGGCCGGCTGGAGCCTGAAGCGCTCAACAACACCAACCAGCTGGAATTGTATGTCTTCAGCAGCGACCAGCATCGACAGGCTTTGCTGGTGGCGAGACTGGACAATCTCGGCAAGGGCGCTTCCGGTGCTGCCGTGCAGAACATGCGGCTGATGTTGGGACTGCCGGAATAGCGCGCACAAAGCGCAGTCCCGCACGAAGCGGCGCCTGCTGGCGACGCTTCGCTGATGCGGAGTCCTGGTGTGTCTCGGTTCTGGCGAGCGCGGAAGCGTCTAGTACCGCCCATTTCCGGACCTGCACCACCTGCCGCGATTTTGCTGGCGCCGATAGTTTCCGAAGTTCGTGTGAGAGGTCGCAGCGATGGCTCACGAACTTCGGAAAGTCGGCACTAGACCAGTTTGAAGATCGCGAGGGCCAACACGACCTGCGCGAAAAATCCGACGGTAAAGGCCAGTGTCCGAAACACCGGCAGGCCGAGCATATAAACCAGCACGTGGGCCAGCCGTGACCAGAAGTAAACCGCGCACGCGGCGGCGGTCCATTTCGTCGAATAATCGATCTGCGCCAGGATCAAGACCAGCGGCGCGAAAATCACGAGATTCTCGACCGCGTTGTCATGCGCGAACATCAGGCGCGTGGCCCATTCGGCATGCGGCTTATCGTTGCGCGACGGATTGGCCATTGCGCCGCTGAGCCCGCGGACCTGGCAGCGATTGAGGACGTAGGGAATCCACAACAGGCCGGTCAGGATCACGGTCAGCGTCAGCCAGAACAATTCACGAGTCATGAAATCTCCCCCTCGAATCTGATTATGTGATCGCCCGCATCGCGTCACATGCTTTCACGCGAACTTACCTGTCGTCCTAGGATTTGACCATCACATAGCTGCCTGGAGCGTCTTCGAGCGGAGGGAAGTCGGCAGTGCCGACCTGTCGCGCCGGAACTTCCTCCGGATCAAGGCTGCCGAGCCATTCGCGCCAATGAGGCCACCATGATCCTGCATGTTCCTGCGCGGTCTCAAGCCATGCCTCAAGGGAATCCGCGGTTGACTTCTCGCTGGTCCAATACTGGTATTTGCCCGCGGCCGGCGGATTGACGACGCCTGCGATATGGCCTGATCCGGCAAGTACATATTTCACCGGCCCGCCAAAGAACTGTGAACCATAAAGAACCGAGCGGGCGGGCGCGATATGGTCTTCGCGGGTGGCGAGGTTGAATATCGGCACCTTTATCTTGGACAAGTCCAGCAGGGTGTTGTCGAACACCAGAGATCCGTTCGAAAGGCGGTTTTCAAGGTAGTAATTTCGCAAATAGAACGAGTGGTTGGCCGCCGTCATGCGCGTGGAGTCGGAATTCCAGTGCAGCAAATCGAACGAAGGCGGCGTTTGCCCCTTGAGGTAATTGCTGACCACATAGGTCCATATCAAGTCGTTGGAACGAAGCATGTTGAAGGCCATGGCCATCTTGCTGCCCTCGAGAACGCCGGCAGCCTGCATGTCCCTTTCCAGTGTGTTGACCTGGCTCTCGTCGATATACACCATGAGGTCGCCGGCCCGGCTGAAATCGATCTGTGCCGCCATCAGCGTTGCAGACGTTATCCGCACGCGCCGCTTTTCCGCGAGCCAGGCGAGCGTCGAAGCAAGCAGGGTGCCGCCGGCGCAATAGCCAACTGTGTGAACCTTCAATTCGCCCGTCAACTGTTCGATGACGTCCATCGCCGCCAGCGGACCTTCCTTCATGTAGTCGACGAGGGTCTTGCCGGCGAGACGTTTGTCCGGATTGACCCACGAAATCATGAAGACGGTGATGCCCTGGTCAACGCACCATTTGACCAATGATTTTTCCGGCCTGAGGTCGAGGATATAATACTTGTTGATCCAGGGCGGCACGATCAGGAGCGGTGTGCGAAGCACTTTTTCGGTCGTGGGCTCATACTGAATAAGCTGAATCAGATCGTTCTGGAAAATCACTTTTCCCGGCGTGAGCGCCAGATCGACACCGACGGTGAGGCTCGACGGGTCGGATTGCCGAACCCGTAGCGTGCCGTGGCCAGCCTCGATGTCCTCTGCCAGCATCTTCATTCCGCGAACGAGATTGTCACCGCTCGAGAGCACGGTGGTACGCAGCACGTCGGGGTTGGTGAGCACGAAGTTCGAAGGCGCCAGCGCGTTGATAATCTGCAGCGCGTAGAACTCCGCCTTTCGGCGCGTTTGCGGATCTAATCCGTCCGCGTCGCGCACCAGTTCCTGCACCCATCGCGTCGTGAGCAGATAAAGCTGAAGGACAAAGTCGAAAAATTGGTTCGACTTCCATTCGGGGTCGCTGAATCGCTTGTCCCTCGGGGAAGGCTCGATCGCCGGTTCCGGCGCCTCGCCACTCATCCGCCGCGCCATCGATCCCAAGAGATCGAGATAGGATTTCGCAAGTCTTGCCTGCAAATCAGCCGTACGAGCGCTGTCACTCAGCCAATATTCCGCCACGGCCGTGAACGTCTTGATCACCTCCGCCATGTCGTCCGGCTTGTCCTGCAGCTCGCCGGTCTGCCGCGGCTTCAAGAAGGCTGCAAGCGCCTGACCGCCCGTTTCCAGCGCCCGCGCGACGTTGATCGCGAAAGCCTCCGGATCAAACTTTTTTGGTGTCTCAGTCTGGGTCAGATCATTCATGGGCGGACAATACCGATTCACTGGCGGCGCGTCACCGCGCAGATTGCAGCAGCGCTTCTCAGGACTGCAATCTGCGTTCCAAAGTAGGCGGTTGCGTTAACGCTTTGACGTTTTTGCAGCGCGGCAACCGCTCGTTCTGCCACATTGAGGCCTCACCTCGGGGCTTCATGGGCGGAAGCGCGCGCGCAACAGGCGAGCGGTTGGCCTGTGCTTGAACTTGGATTAAGTTCGCTTCCTCAAGTCCGGTGGTTAGGTGTTGGGTGTCGGTTTCGAGAAAAACGGGCTGGAAAGGCGCGCTTGCATTGGCGTCAGCGCTGACCCTGGGCGGGTGTGCGACGTCCATCGCCGACCTGCCGTTGGGACCGGCCGATGCGCCCGCCCGGTCCAAGGACGTCGGAGATTATCTTCCGGTTCACGATTTACCGCCTGATCGCACCCAGGCGGCGATGGATCCGGCGGAGCAGGCCCGGATTGAGGCGGAATTGGAGGCGGCCAGAGACCGCCAGGCTTCTGCCGCGGCCCGAAACTCTACCGCGCGTTGAGAATCCAGGCGAAACGGTCCGCGGACTCTGGCGTGGGCGGATCGTCATGGTAAAAGAGAACCAATCCAACCGAAAAGCTCAGCAGGAAAACTATCGGATTGGTGCCGAAATCGCGGCAAGGCATTGAATGTTGATGGGTTTTTAAGACGCCTTCGTCGCACTATGGGGCAGCCGATTCGTTGCGCTGCCGGAGTTGAAAGATGGAAGAGTTTTACCGCATCCGACGTTTGCCGCCGTATGTCTTCGAGCAGGTCAACCGGGCCAAGGCAGCGGCGCGCAATGCCGGTGCCGATATTATTGACCTCGGGATGGGTAATCCGGATCTGCCGGCGCCGCCTCACGTGCTGGAGAAGCTAAAGGAAACCCTCGGCAAGCCCCGGACCGATCGCTATTCGGCTTCGCGGGGCATCACCGGCTTGCGCAGGGCGCAAGCCGCCTATTATGACCGCCGCTTTGGCGTCAAACTCAATCCGGAAACCCAGATTGTCGCCACGCTCGGATCCAAGGAAGGATTCGCCAACGTCGCCCAGGCAATCACCGCGCCTGGCGATGTGGTGCTGTGCCCGAACCCGAGTTATCCGATTCATGCTTTCGGATTTCTGATGGCCGGCGGCGTAATTCGTTCAGTACCGTCTGAACCGACGCCGCAATTCTTTGAGGCGGTGGAACGCGCCATCATTCATTCCATCCCCAAGCCGATCGCGCTGATCGTTTGTTATCCTTCAAACCCGACCGCTTATGTCGCGAGTCTCGATTTCTATCGCGATCTTGTGGCCTTCGCCAAGAAGCACGAGATATTCATTCTTTCGGACCTGGCCTACGCCGAAGTTTATTTTGACGATGACAATCCGCCGCCATCGGTGCTGCAAATTCCCGGAGCGATCGACGTCACGGTTGAGTTCACCTCCTTGTCGAAAACCTATTCGATGGCCGGCTGGCGCATCGGCTTTGCCGTCGGCAACGAGCGGATCATCGCCGCATTGGCGCGGGTGAAATCCTATCTCGATTATGGCGCCTTCACGCCGGTCCAGGTAGCGGCCACCGCGGCGCTTAACGGTCCTGAGGATTGCATTCGCGAGATGCGCGACATCTATCGCAAGCGAAGGGATGCGCTCGTTGAGTCGTTCGGGCGTGCCGGCTGGCAAATACCGCCGCCGAGCGCCTCGATGTTTGCCTGGGCGCCGTTGCCTGAGGCTTTTCGCGATATCGGCTCCATGCAATTTGCCACGCTGATGGTCGAGAAGTCCGGCGTAGTGGTCTCGCCTGGGGTGGCGTTTGGCGAACATGGCGAGGGCTATGTTCGCATCGCCATGGTGGAAAACGAGCAACGTATCCGTCAGGCAGCCCGGGGGGTTCGCCGCTTCCTTGAAAGCGGCGTGGAAACGTTGCACAACGTGGTTCCTCTCGCCAACCGGCGTTAGGCCCGATCCCAAGAGGATGTTCCGGTGATACGGCGCATCGGCTTTGGAAATGATCAGGCCCCGTCCCAAATTTTCCGGCAGGTTTTTGCGTCATGGTCGCACCCCTGAGAGTGGGTATCGCGGGGCTCGGTACGGTCGGCTCCGAGGTGGTCCGGCTGATCGAGCAGCAGTCGCGCATTTTGTCCGAGCGTTGTGGGCGAGGGGTTCGCCTGATGGCTGTGACCGCGCGCTCGAAAACCCGCAAACGCGGAATAGATCTGAGCGGGGTGAAATGGAGCAAGGACGCACTAGCGCTCGCAAGCGATCCGGAGATTGATTGCTTTGTCGAGCTTATGGGCGGGGCCGGAGAGCCGGCCCTCTCGGCGATCGAAGCCGCCTTGAGCAGCGGCAAATCGGTGGTAACGGCCAACAAGGCCCTTATTGCCAAACATGGTTTGCGATTGGCCGGCCTCGCCGAGCAGCATGGTGGCGCGCTTAATTTCGAAGCGGCCGTTGGTGCGGCCATCCCGATTATCAAGACCCTGCGGGAGGGACTGGCGGGCACCAATGTCGAGCGTGTCTACGGAATCCTTAACGGGACATGTAACTACATCCTGACA
>Ga0207667_10009547_pt1 | contig 11417 bp, 8 predicted proteins | sample KBSCornC52_FD_184301 | JGI IMG/M metagenome (GOLD analysis project Ga0207667, IMG submission 184301) | Corn rhizosphere microbial communities from Kellogg Biological Station, Michigan, USA - KBS Corn C5-2 (SPAdes) (version 2) | ecosystem: Host-associated > Plants > Roots > Rhizosphere > Soil ...
CCGCGAACTCGGCGCGCGAGATCTGGCCGGGCGCCTGGCCCTTGCGAACGTCGGTCATGGGTCGCCCCCACGATGCGTCGGATGCGACCGCGTCGGCAATCGGGGCGCCCGGGACGTCGACTAGGCGCGCTTCACCCGCACCGCGTACTGCAGCTCCTTGAGCAGCGCCTCGATCGAGTACGGCTTGGACAGCACCTTGATGCCCGCGTCGATGTGCTGCGTGGTGTAGCCGGTGGCCACGATGACGGCCAGCTCCGGCACGTTGGCCCGGCACCAGGCCGCCAGGTCCAGGCCGCTCATCGTGCCCGGCATCACGACGTCCGAGAACACCACGTCGAACAGGCCGCCGTCCTGCAGCGCGCGCGCCGCGGCGTCGCCGGTGTGGCAATGTCGCACCGCGTGCCCGGCCGCGCGCAACGCCGGCACCACCACCGAGGACACCAGCAGGTCGTCCTCGACGAACAGCACGCGCAGCGGCATGAATTCGGCGGGCGCCGAAGCCGCCGTGTCGCCGGCGGCCACGGGATCGCTCGAGACCGGCAGCAGCAGCGACACCGTGGTGCCCACGCCGCGCTCGCTGCTGATCGTGGCGATGCCGCCCGACTGCACCGCGAACGCGCGCACCTGCGGCAGCCCCAGGCCGCTGCCCACGCCCACCGCCTTGGTGGTGAAGTACGGCTCGAACACGCGCTGCAGCACCTCGGCGTCCATGCCCCCGCCGGTGTCGACGACGTCGACGGCCAGGTAGCGGCCCGGCGGCAGCGCCGAGGCCTGCGTGGCGCTGGCAAGGCGCCCCCGGATCATCACGGTGCCGCCCTCGGGCATGGCATCGCGCGCGTTGAACACGAGGTTCAGCAGCGCCAGCTCGAACTGGGTCGGGTCTGCCATCAGCGGCGGCAGGCCGGGCTCGATCTCGGCGGTCAGCCGCACCTTGCCGCCCACCGCGCGCCCCATCAGGTCCTCGCAGCGCAGCACGAAGTCGTGCAGGTCGATCGGTTGCGGCTTGAGCGGCTGCGTGCGGCCGAAGGCGAGCATCTGGCGCACCAGCGTGGCGGCCTTGTCGAGCGCCCGCGTGCTGGCCTCGATGACGCGGCGGCCCGGCTCCTCGTGGACGAGCCGATCGAGCACCTGCAGGCCGGTGCTCATCGTCTGCAGGAAGTTGTTGAGGTCGTGCGCCAGCCCGCCCGTGAGCCGGCCGATGGCCTCGTGCTTCTGGCCGTCCAGCAGGCGTGTCTGGGCTTCCTGCGTCTGCCGGATGGCCTCGGCCACGCGCGATTCGAGCACCTCGGTGGCGCGCGCGGATCGCACCCCCGCCTCGTGCAGCGCAGCGCCCACCCGGTCGGCCTCGAACAGGCCCGTGTGCAAGGGTGCGGGCACGCGGTCGCGCGCCAGCTCGAGGGCCGCGTCGTTCAGGGCCAGCACCGGCCCGCCGATCTGGCGCGCGAAGTACAGCGCCAGGGCCAGGCCGATCACCGCCAGGATGCCGGCCGCCGCGAACGCCTGCAGTGTCACGCGGATGGCGGGCTTGTCCAGGGCCGTGCGAGGCAGGCCGACAGCCACCGTCCAGCCGTAGCGGGCCGAACGCGCGATCACCGCGATGGTGGGCTCGCCCTCGCGCGAGCTGGACTCGAACTGCTGGTCCAGCAGCCCGCGCGACGCTGCCGCCACCGTGGCCGGCGCCGCGACCGACCCCAGCCACTTCTGCGGATCCTTGCTGCGCGCCACCGTGCGGAAATGGCCGTCGAGCACCGAGGCGACCGCGCTCGGCGGCAGCTGCTGGGCATCCAGCACCTGCTGGATGACCTCGGGTCCGAAGGCGATGCCGATGTTGTAGCGCTGCGTCTCGACGCCGGGCTCGGGGGCCATCACGGTGAGGACAGGCCGGCCCGTCAGCTTGCTCGTGAGCAGGTCCGTGACGACCGGCGCGCCCGAGATCAACGGCGGGTCCGGGATCCACCCGCGCAGCGGCAGTTCGGAACCGTACGGCTGGCGCGTGTTGAGCACCTGGCGCGTGGCGTCCACCACCAGCACCGTGTTGCCGGTGCCGTCGGTGGCGCGCTTCGCATGTTGGTAGAAGCGCTCCATCTCGCCTTCCTTGAGCGAGCGGGCGGCGCCCAGCGTGAGGGCGATCGATGCACGCTTGTCCAGTTCGCTGTCCACGACGAGGCTGATCGAGCGCGCCAGGTCGCGCAGGTGGCGCGTGGCCGTCTCCGTCTCGTTCAGGTAGGTGGAGCGCGCCAGCAAGCCGAAGCCCGCGAGCGCGGGCAGCCACACGGCGAAGACGAGCAGCAGCAGTCTCGTTCGGATACTCACGCGGTCCCTGGCAGCGGTCTGTCTGCAGCGGACGTTACCTGAAAATGCGCGGCGCGCGCGTGCCCCGGCGACGACGAAACTGTCGCAAGACCTAACTCCGGTCGGCCCTGCTTGTCAATGCGCAATCCCCGAGACTCGATGGGACTCGCTCGACCGCTTACATTTGAGGACTCACGACCCTGCCCCGCGGGGTACCACGGAGACAAGACAAGTGAACGACCTGACCCGCATCCCCCGGATTTCCGCCCTCGCGCTCGCCGCGGCCCTGTCGCTCGGCTCGGCCCAGGCCGCCGAGCCGATCAAGATCGGCGTCGCCGAAGCGCTGTCCGGCGGCGCGGCGCAGTACGGCATCCCGATCCGCAACGCCTTCCAGATGGCCGCCGAGGAGATCAACGCCGCGGGCGGCGTCAACGGTCGCCAGCTCGAGCTGGTGATCGAGGACGAGCAAGGCAAGAAGGACGAGGCGATCAACGCCTTCAAGAAGTTGATCTTCCAGGACAAGGCGCTGATGCTGTTCGGCCCGACCTTGTCGAACTCCGCCAAGGCGTCCGACCCGATCGCGCAGACGGCCCACGTCGTCGTGTTCGGCACGTCCAACACCGCCGAGGGCATCACCACCATCGGCGACCACGTGTTCCGCAACTCGGTCACCGAGGCCGACGTGCTGCCGGTCACGATCAAGACCGCCTCCAGGATCGCCAAGATCAAGAAGGTCGCGGTGATGTACGGCAACGACGACGTCTTCACCAAGAGCGGCTACGACGCGTTCAAGAAGGCGCTCGATGACGAGAAGATGCCGATCACGACGACGGAGACCTTCGCCAAGGGCGATGTCGACTTCAAGGCGCAACTGACCAAGATCAAGGCGACGAACCCGGACGCCATCGTGCTGTCGGCGCTGCTCGCCGAGGGCGCGCCCATCATGGTGCAGGCGCGCCAGCTGGGCCTGAACGTGCCCTTCATCGGCGGCAACGGCATGAACTCGGTCAAGGTGTTCGACCTGGCCAAGGGCGCCTCCGACGGCCTGTGGGTGGGCAGCCCGTGGTCGATCGAGAACCGCACGCCGGCCAACAACAGCTTCATCATCGCGTACACCAGGAAATACAGCGCGCCGCCCGACCAGTTCGCGGCCCAGGCGTACGACGCGATGCACATCGCCGCCGAGGCGATGAAGAAGATCAAGTTCAGCGGCGACCTGGCCAAGGACCGCGAAGCCCTCCAGGCCGCCTTGCCCGCCATCAAGTGGAACGGCGCCACCGGCCCGTTCGTGTTCCGCCGCGTCAACGACGCCTCGGGCAAGCCGGCCGGCTACGACGCGAACCAGACGGCCATCGTCAGCACCACGCGCGGCAAGAACTACGAAATCGAGAAGTAGAGCCCCGCGCTCCCGCTGGTCGCTGCCCCCGAGGGGCCGGCCGGTTCGGCCCCGGCGAAGCCGGCGGCCTCCCTCCCTCGGATGGGCCTGCGGCCGGCTGGGTTTCCGACCGCGGGCTGCCAGGCCCTTCGGGGCCGTCACTTCTTCTGAACGTCTTCCGTGCTCGAACAGCAGCTGTTCAATGCCTTGTCGCTGGGCTGCGTCTACGCCCTGTTCGCGCTCGGCTTCACGCTGGTCTTCGGCGTGCTGGGCGTCGTCAATCTCTCCCAGGGCGCCGTCTTCACGTGCGGCGCCTATGCCGCGCTGACCGCGATCACGAAGCTGGACACGCCGCTGTGGCTGGCGATCCTGGGCGCCTTCGCGTTCTCGGGCCTGCTGGGCGTGCTGATCGACCGCCTCGTGCTCAAGCCGCTGCGCCGGCGCGACGCACCCCACCTGATCCCGATGATCGCCACCATCGGCCTGGCCATCGCCATCAACAGCCTCGTGCAGGGCCTGTTCGGCGCCGAGAACCAGCGCTTCCCCAGCGAGGTGCTGCCGCAGGACGCGCTGCAGGTCGCCGGCGTCAGCGTCACCGTGCTGGAGCTGGGCATCATCCTCGTGTCCTTCGTGCTGATGGCGGTGCTGATGGTCACGCTGCGCCGCACGCAGCTGGGCCGCGCGTTGCGCGCGATCGCCGAATCGCCGAAGGCGGCGCGCCTGCTGGGCATCAATGTCGACGGCCTGTTCATGCTGACGTCCTTCGTCGCGGCCGGCCTGGGCGGCATCTCGGGCGTGCTGATCGGGCTGTACTCGAACGCGCTGTTCCCGCTGATGGGCCAGCCGATGCTGCACAAGGGCATCGCCGTGATCATCCTGGGCGGCATGGGCGACATCCGCGGCGCGATGTTCGCCGGCCTGTTCCTCGGCTTCGCCGAGGTGCTGTCAGTGGCCTACATCGGCTCGGACATGCGCGACGCCGTGGCCTTCGGCCTGCTGTTTCTCGTTCTGCTCGTCCGGCCGAAGGGCCTGTTCGGCAGCGTCCAGGAACGAAAGGTATGACCCCCTCGCTGCGGTTGCGACCCTCGCACCCCGGGATCTGACGATGCTCGAATCCTTGGACACCTTCTGGGCGATCTACAGCAACCTCGTGCTCTCGCTGGGCACGGCGTCGCTGCTGGCGCTGTCGATCTACCTCACGCTGTCGTGCGGCATGCTGGCGATGGCCAACGCGGCGTTCATGGGGATCGGCGCCTACACGTCATCGGTGCTCACGATGTCCCATGGCTGGCCCTTCCCCGCCGCCATCGCGGCGGGCATGGCGGCGCCGGCGGCCGTGGCCTTCCTCATCGGCAAGCCCACCCTGCGGTTGTCGGGCGTCTACCTGGCGATGGCCACGCTGGCGTTCGGCGAGGTCGTGCGCCTGGTCGTCATCCGCGCCGAGAAGATCACCGGCGGCGCCGGCGGCCTGGACGGCATCCCGCAGCTGACGCAGTGGTGGCATGTGCTGCTGGCCGTCGTCGTGGTGCTGTTCGTGCTGGCCCGGCTGCGGCGCTCGAAGATCGGCCGCGCGTTCGAAGCCATCAAGGAGGACGAGACCGCCGCCGGCCTGATGGGCATCGACGTCAACGGCCACAAGATGCTGGCTTTCGCGCTCGGCGCCGCCATCGCGGGCCTGGCCGGCGTGCTCAATGCCCACCTCACCAACTTCATCGGCCCGCAGGAATACGGCTTCGACCGCGGCGTCGAGATCCTGACCATGACGATCCTGGGCGGCATCAACAGCCTGTTCGGCCCGGTGCTGGGCGGCATCATCGTGACGCTGCTGCCCGAGCTGCTGCGCAGCTTCAAGGACTACCGCGCCGTCGCCAACGGCCTGATCCTCGTGCTGATCGTGCTGTTCCTGCCCAAGGGACTGTGGAACCCGGCGTGGATGCGGCGCGTGCTGGGGCTCCAGCGCAAGGGGGTCACGCCATGAACGCCGCACGGCCGCACGAAGGCGGGACGGAGGTCGTCCAATGAACGAGTTGCTGACGCTGACCAACGTGTCGCGCCATTTCGGCGGCCTCAAGGTGCTGCAGGACGTCTCGCTCGCGGTGCGCCAGGGCACCATCTCCGGCCTGATCGGCCCGAACGGCGCCGGCAAGACCACCGTCTTCAACCTCATCACCGGCCTGCTGCCGCCCACCACCGGCGACATCGCGCTGGACGGTGCGACCCTGCTGGGCCGGCGCCCGCACGAGATCACGCGCGCCGGCGTGGCGCGCACGTTCCAGAACATCCGCATCTTCAAGGAGATGACGCTGCTGGAGAACGTCCTCGTCGGGATGCATCGCCATCTCGCCTACGGCGTGCCGGGCCTGATGTTCGCGCTGCCGAGCTACCGTGCCGCGGAGCGCCGCGCGCGCGACCGGGCGCGCGAGCTGCTGTCGTGGATGAAGCTGGACGGCAAGGCCGACGACCTCGCCGACAACCTCTCGTACGGCGCCCAGCGCCGCCTCGAGATCGCCCGCGCGCTGGCCACCGAGCCGCGCCTGCTCCTGCTGGACGAGCCGGTGGCCGGCATGAACAGCACCGAGAAGACGGAGCTGATGCGCGAGATCGTCAACATCCAGGGCCGCGGCTACACGATCTTCATGATCGAGCACGACATGCGCTTCGTCATGGGACTGTGCGAGGAGATCTCGGTGCTGAACTTCGGCAAGATCATCGCCCACGGCGACCCCGGGCAGATCCGGAGCGATCCGCAGGTGATCGAGGCCTACCTGGGCCGCGAGGACGACGAGGTCTCGGTCACGCCTGAAGAGGTCGACGAATGACCGAGGCGCTGCTTTCAGTCACCGGGTTGAGCGTCAACTACGGCCATATCGAGGCCGTGCGCGACCTGGACCTGTCGCTGGCCGCAGGCCGCATCACGACGCTGGTCGGCGCCAACGGCGCGGGCAAGTCGACGACGCTGCTGGCGCTGTCGGGCCTGGTACCCAAGGCCGGCGGAAAGGTGATGTTCGACGGCCACGACGTCACCGCCCTGCCCGCCCACAAGCTGGTGGCCGCCGGCCTGGTGCAGGTGGCCGAGGGCCGTGCCACGCTCACCACGCTGACGGTGCGCGAGAACCTCGAGCTCGGTGCCTACACGCGGCGCGACGGCACAGCCGCGCGCGCGAGCGACCTCGAACGCGTCTTCACCCTGTTCCCGCGGCTGCAGGAGCGCGAGAACGGCCTGGCGGGCAACCTGTCCGGCGGCGAGCAGCAGATGCTGGCGATCGGCCGCGCGCTGATGGCCAAGCCGCGCCTGCTGCTGCTGGACGAGCCGTCGATGGGCCTGGCGCCCATCGTCGTGCAGGGCATCTTCCGCACGCTGCGCGAGATCCATGCGGGCGGCCTGACGATCTTCCTGGTGGAGCAGAACGTGCGGCAGGCGCTCAAGATCGCCGAGCGCGCCTACGTGCTCGAGAACGGCCGCATCGTGCTGGAAGGCAGCGGACGCGAGCTGCTCGACGAGCCGCGCGTGCAGGAAGCCTACCTGGGCGGCTGAAGCGCGTCGGCCGGCCCCTGGCGTGCCGGCTCGGTCATCGACCGGCGCAGCTCGCGCAGCAACTCCTGCGGCGGCGTCGGCTTGGGCAGCACGCGCAGCCCCCCGGAGACGGCCTCCTCGAGCTGCTTCGCATACCCCGTCACCAGCACCACCGGCAGGCGCGGCCAGCGCTCGCGCAGGCGGAACGCGAGGTCCATGCCGCTCAGGTCGCCGGGCATCTCGATGTCGCTGAGCACGATGTCGGGCAGCGCCGCGTCGCCGTGCAGCGCCGCCAACGCGGCGTCGGCGTTCCAGTAGTGCTTCACATCCAGGCCGCTCGCCTGCAGGATCGCGGCCGTGGAGTGCGCGACGTCCTCGTTGTCCTCCACGAGCATCACGCGCCCGGCGAGCGGCCCCGTGTCGACCGCCACCGGCGGCGCCGGCGGGTGCGGCTGCGGGGCCTCCGCGGGCAGCACCAGCTCCACCGTCGTGCCCTGCCCCGGTTCGCTGGCGATCCGCGCGCGGCCGCCGGCCTGCGCGCAGAAGCCCTGCACCTGGCTCAGGCCCAGGCCCGAGCCGGCCTCGTTCATCCGCGTGGTGAAGAACGGTTCGAACACGCGCGCCAGCACCGCCGGGGGGATGCCGACGCCGGTGTCGGACACGGCGATCACCACCATCGTCGTGCCGTCTTCCGACGCGCCCTCGTTGCGCGCCGCGATACGCAGGCGCCCGCCGCCGGGCATCGCGTGCTTGGCGTTGAGCGCCAGGTTGATCAGCGCAAGCTCCAGTTCCGCCGCGTCGACGGTGATCGGACAGACGTCCGGCGCCACCGTGATCTCCATCGCGATGCGCGAGCCCAGCGTGCTGCGCAACAGCCCCTCGGCGCCGGGCAACCACGCCTGCAGCACGATCAGCTCGGGGCGCAGCGCCTGCTTGCGCGAGAACGACAGCAGCTGGCGCGTCAGCCGGGTACCGGACTGCACCGCGCGCGACACCGCCTGCAGGTGGCGCTCCTGGGCGTGTTCCGGATGCAGGTGCCGGTGCACGTGCAGGCTGCTGCTGATGATGGCCAGCAGGTTGTTGAAGTCGTGCGCCACGCCGCCGGTCAGCTGCGCCAGCGTCTCGAGCTTCTGGCTCTCCAGCATTCCTTTCTCGGCCGCCGCGCGGCGGGCGACGGCATCGTTGAGCTCCGCGGTGATCGCCTGTTCGCGCCATGTCTTGCGCAGCGCCACGATCGACACGTAGGTCAGGCCGGCGGTGACCGGCACCAGCACCGCGGCCAGCAGCCCCACGAAGCGCAGCCAGCCGGCCAGCATGGCCGCGCGGCTGACGCTGGCCGTGACGTACAGCGGGAAATCGCCCACGCGCTGGAAGCTGACGATGCGGGTGTCGTCGTCAGCGCCCACGCGCGCCTCGATCTGGCCGCTGCGCTCGCCCGCGCGCACCTGCGTGAAGACGTCGTCGTCGATGGCGACATGGCGATCCGCGCCCGGGCCCGTGGGCGGCCAGGACGCCAGGATCGCGCCGTCGGTGCGCACCAGCACCAGGCGCGCGAGCGCCGGGTTGTCGGTGGCCAGCGACCGGTAGTAGTCGCGGAAGTACGTCGGCGAGAGCGAGACCGCCACGACGCCGCCGAACGTCCCGTCCGGCGCCCGGCGGCGGATGGTGGCGTTGACGAGCTCCAGCCCTGTCTGCCGGCCCGCGAGCACCTCGCTGATGCCCAGCGGCAGCGGGGCATTCTGCTGCTGCAGGAAGTACGCGCGATCCGCCACCGAGCCCATGCGGTCGGTCGGGAAGCGGTCGCTGCGAGCCAGCGGGCGCCCCTGCGCGTCCCACACGTTGAGGTTCACGACGGACGGCAGGCCCGCGACCATGTCGGCCAGGCGCGCGTGGATCTCGGACTCGCGGCCGCGCACGGCGTCGTCGTCGCCCGCCGCGGCGTCCTCGGCCCGGTGGGCGATGTCGCGCGCGATCTCGAAGGTGCGCTGCGCCTGGCCGCGCACCAGCACGGCGCTGCGCTCGGCCGTCGCCTGCGCCTCGCGCACCGCATGCTCGTAGCCCCACCACGCGGCCGCGACGAAGGCGGTGAGCGGCACCAGGACGGCACCCCACACCATCGCGCGCAGCCAGGTGGCCAGCGGCGTGGCGACGCCGGTGTCGGTGTCGTCGAAGCCCGGCGCGGTGGTCGAGCGCGCCCGCAGGTTGCTCACCAGGCAGATGAAGATCGCCACCAGCCCGAACGCCCCCAGGTGCATCGGGCGGTCGGTCGGCGCCAGCGTCGGCGGGATGAACGGCAGCGCCGCCACCAGGGCACAGGTGAAGGCGACGAACACGCCCGACGCGATGCCCCACATCGAGGCCGCCAGGACCACTGCCGGATACGCGACCAGGAAGGGCATCACGTCGCCCAGCACGGGCTCCAGCAGCGCGCGGATCGCGACCGCGCCGACCGCCGTCAGCAGCGTCAACGTCCAGCGCGACAGCTTCAGGGGGCGGCGGGAGGGAGCGGCGTGCGGGCGCTGCGGCATGGGCCAGACTGGGCGTGGGCAACGTCCCATGTTAGCGGCGACGCGGCCTTCGCGCTGTCCATGCCTGGTCGACAGGCACCGGCATGCCCCGGGTGCCGGCCGGTGTTCAGCCTCAATTGGTAAACTGGCTTATGATATATCCCTATATGAAAAAGCACGACTTCTCGCACCGCTTCGGCTTCATCGTCAACGAGGTGGGTCGCCTGTATGGCCGCCAGTTCGACCAGTTGTCGCGCGAGGAGCTGGGCCTGTCGCGTGCGCAATGCCGGCTGCTGGGCCAGGTGGCGTACCGCGAAGGCGACCACGCGCCGACGCAGGCCGAACTGGCCGCCAACCTCGACCTGACGCCGATGGCCGTGGCCACGCTGGTGGACCGCATGGAAGCTGCCGGCTGGATCTCGCGCCGGCCGAGCGAGACGGACCGCCGCGCCAACGCCATCGCGCTGCAGCCGCAAGCCGAGGCCGCGCTCGAGAAGGCGATGGCGGTCAGCGATCGCGTGCAGGAGGCGGCGCTGGCCGGCTTCAGCGCCGCCGAGCGCAAGCAGCTGGTGGCGATGCTGCAGCGCGTGCGCGCCAACCTGCAGGGCGAGGCGCCCGGAGCGCCAGCGTGAGCCTGGGCGACCACAGCCAGATCCCGCACCGCGGGATGATCACGGTCTCGATCATGCTGGCCACGATCATGCAGGCGCTCGATACCACGATCGCCAACGTCGCCCTGCCCCACATGCAGGGTGCGCTGCAGAGTTCGCAGGACCAGATCTCCTGGGTACTGACCTCCTACATCGTGGCTGCGGCCATCGCCACGCCGCTCACCGGCTGGCTGTGCTCGGCCTTCGGCCGCCGGCGCGTGTTCCTGATCGCGGTATGCGGCTTCACGGTGGCCTCCGCGCTGTGCGGCATGGCCGACAACATCGTCGAGATCGTCGGCGCGCGGCTGCTGCAGGGCCTGTTCGGCGCCGCGCTGGTGCCGCTGTCCCAGGCGGTGCTGCTGGACATCAACCCCAAGGAGAAGATCGGCCAGGCGATGGCGATCTGGGGCGCCGGCATCATGATCGGTCCCATCCTGGGTCCGATGCTGGGCGGATGGCTCACGGAGAACGCGAGCTGGCGCTGGGTGTTCTACATCAACCTGCCGGTAGGGGTGCTGGCCTTCTACGGCATCGCGCGCTACCTGCCCGAGAGCCGCCCGGCGGGCATCAAGCTCGACCTGTTCGGCTTTGCCACGCTGAGCCTGGCCATCGGCCTGCTGCAGATGTTCCTGGACCGGGGCGAGCAGCTGGACTGGTTCGACTCCGTCGAGATCCGGCTCGAGGCCATAGGCTGCCTGATCGCGTTCGCGTTCTTCGTCGCCCACACCTTCACCGCCATCGGCACCTCGTTCTTCGACCGCCGGCTGCTCAAGGACGCCAATTTCGTCACCGGCCTGCTGTTCGCATTCATCGTGGGCATGGTGCTGTACGCGACGATGGCGCTGCTTCCCACGCTGCTGCAGGGCCTGCTCGGATACCCGGTGGTGTACACGGGCATCGTGATGGCGCCGCGCGGCATCGGCACGATGGTGGCCATGCTGCTGGTGGGTCGCATGCTGCACTTCATCGACGCCCGCGCGATCATGGCGCTGGGCTTCGTGCTGACCGCCATCGCGCTGTACATGATGACGACGATGACCCTGGACATGGGCAGCCGCATCATCGTGGTGTCCGGCGTC
>Ga0207667_10009549_pt1 | contig 11416 bp, 8 predicted proteins | sample KBSCornC52_FD_184301 | JGI IMG/M metagenome (GOLD analysis project Ga0207667, IMG submission 184301) | Corn rhizosphere microbial communities from Kellogg Biological Station, Michigan, USA - KBS Corn C5-2 (SPAdes) (version 2) | ecosystem: Host-associated > Plants > Roots > Rhizosphere > Soil ...
CAACCTGGAAGAACCTGGGGCTGGACCTGCACCCGGACTTCCACGCGATCGCCTTCCAGTCCACCGACACCTCGCACATCGCGATCGGCAACGACGGTGGCGTGTGGGAGTCGCACACCGCAGGCGGCCGGACGAACCCGACCGACCCGCTGTCGGCCGCCGACTGGCAGAACCTCAACGGGCAGGTGAACCCGACGACCGCCGGCCTGATCCACTCGACCGGGCTCGCGATCACCCAGTTCACGTCGATGGCGACCGTGCCGAACATCCCGGGTCAGTACTGGGGCGGCACGCAGGACAACGGCACGCTGCGCAAGTCGCTGGCGAACCAGCGGTGGTTCGACCAGGCCAGCGGTGACGGCGGCCAGGTGATCGTCGACCAGACGACCGCGAACCAGATCAACCCGGGCGTGCCGGCGTACGTGTTCGGCAGCTACTTCAGCATCTCGCCCTACCGGTACGACCCGTCCGAGGCGAACACCTTCTTCGGCAACGAGCCGATCGACACCGGCATCGACGGCCACGACCGTTCCGAGTTCTACGTGCCCTGGGTGCAGAACCGCGGCAACGTCAACCAGCTGTTCCTCGGCACGTACCGGATGTATCGCACCGACAATGCCGAGGCGCCCAGCGCCGGCGACGTCACCTGGCACCCGGTCAGCCCGGACCTGACCAGTGGGTGCACCGGGGCCGCGCCGAACGGCGCGCGCGGCTGCTTCATCTCGGCCATCGGTGTGGCCGACGGTGGCGCCGGCGTGTACGCCGGAACGGACGAGGGCTGGATCCAGGTCAGCCCGGATGCCGTGACCTCGGCTTCGCCCAGCTGGCACCGGGTCGGCGTCGGCACGCTGCCGGACCGTCCGGTGAACCAGTTCGCCGTCGACCGCTCGAACTGGCGGATCGCCTACGCCGCGTACGGCGGCTTCGCGGAGGCGACGCCGGGCAAGAGCGGCCACGTCTTCGCCACGTCCGACGGTGGGACGCACTGGACGGACATCAGCGCGAACCTGCCGAACAGCCCGGTGAACACGATCGTGCTCGATCCCGGTGACGCCAAGACGCTCTACGTCGGCACGGACGTCGGCACGTTCGTCTCCACCAACGGTGGCCAGAAGTGGTTCACGCTCGGCAGCGGCGCACCCAAGGTCGCCTCATGGCAGCTGGACTTCGACGCCACCAACGGCGTCCTCGCGAACGGCACCCACGGCCGCGGCGGGTACACGCTGGCGACCGGCGTCGCCCGTCCCGCACTGATCGTGTCCACCACCGACAGCGGCAAGCCGGTCGGCCCGGGCAGCACGATCGACTACACGATCACCGTGCGCAACATCGGCAACGCCGCGGCGACCGGCGTCGCCGTCACCGATCCGGTGCCGAACCGGACCTCGGTGGCCAGCATCGGCAACGGCGGGTATCTCGGCGGTGGCTCGATCCATTGGGACAACCGGACGATCCCGGCCGGCGGCAGCCTCGCGCTCACGTTCCACGCGACGATCGCGGCGAACCTGTCGTCGTCGGTCACGGCCATCGTCAACGACGGTGTCGTCGTCAAGACGGGGACGGGCGTCGCCGCGACGGGCAGCCCCCGCACGACGCTGATCGCACCCGCGCACGCCGCCTCGATCACGCCGGCCTCCGGCACGGAGGCGGGGAAGGTCGGGCACAGCGCGACGTTCATCGAGCACATCGCGAACGACGGCTACCAGACCGACACGTACTCGGTGAGCGCGACGGGCGGAAGCTGGCCCGCGGCGGTGTACGACGCCAGCTGCACGACGCCGCTCACTGTCACCGCGGCGGTGGCCGGCGGCGACACGGCGGACGTCTGCGTCAAGGTGGACGTGCCGGCCGACGCCGCCGACAACGCGACGAACGCAACCACGTTCACCGCGACGTCCGCGGCCGACTCCTCGGTCACCGGATCGGCGGCCCTGACCTCGATCGCCGTCGCGACGGACACGTTGCTCGTCGACCAGGACACCAACGATCCGGTCGACTCGGCGCCGTACTACGAGAATGCCCTGACGACCGACGGCGTGTCGTACGGCTACTGGGACCTCGCGCAGAACCCGCAGGTGCCGGCGTCCTACCTTGCGGCGCACACCAACGTCATCTGGTTCACGGGCAACAGCTACCCGGCCCCCATCACGCCGTACGAGTCGGAGCTCAAGGCCTTCCTCGACGGCGGCGGGCGGCTGTTCATGTCCGGCCAGGACATCCTTGACCAGGCCGCGGGCACGACCGCGTTCGTGCACGACTACCTGCACGTCGACTGGGACGGCAGCGAGGTACAGAACGACAAGGCCACCAGCGCCGTCCACGGCGTCGGGGGCAACCCGGTGACCGACGGCATCGGCGCCGTCCCGCTGGACCACTCGGTGCTCAACGCCGCGTTCGAGGACCAGATCACGCCGGTCGCGCCGGCGACGGTGGCCTTCACCGACGACAGCTCGGCGACCGATGCCCTCAGCGTCGCCGACGCCGGGTACAAGGTGGTGTTCCTCGGCTTCCCGCTCGAGGCGTACGGGTCGGCCGCGAACAAGGCCGATCTCCTGAACCGCGCGCTCACCTGGCTCGACTCCTGACGGGCTACGGAGCCGGGGAGCGATCTACGGCTTGCGGCCGAACGCGACGAAGCCGGGCGCGAAGATCAGCGGACGGGTGGACGCGGCGTCCGACCGCAAGAACGCCGCGCCCCACCGCTCGACGTCCTCGACCGTCGCGGCCCCTTCGGCCAGCATCGCCTCGCGAGCGGCCCAGGAGGGCGGGCGCATTCCGGGCGGCGCTTCGATGATGGTGTAGCTGCCGGTGAAGCTGGCGACCTCCAGTCCGGCCGCCCGCAGGAGATGGCTCAGCCGGAGCCCGATACGTGGATCGTTCCCCCGCATCGCATGGAAGCGGGCGTACTTCTCCGAGAGGTCGTCCAGCTCGGGGTCGGCGTCGATCATGCGCAGCGCCGTGAGGTCGACGTCCACGAGGTACACCGATCCCCCGGCCCGCGGCAACGTGGCGAGGTGATCCACGATGGCCTGCTCGCGCCCGCCGTTGTGGGCCAGCACGTGGCGCATCATCGCCAGGTCCACCGAGCCGGGCTCGATGCCGGTCTCCTCGGCGGTACCGGCCCGCACCTCGACGTTCGTGACACCACTCTGCTCGACCAGCGACCGCGCGGTGGCGAGCGCCTGTTCGTCGCGCTCGATCCCGATGACCCGCCCGTCCGGACCGACCTCCTTGGCCAGCTCCACGCTCATCGCGGCCGGACCGCACCCGACGTCGGCGACGACCGCGCCCGGCCCGACGCCGGCAGCCCGCAGTAGAGCTTCTTCCAACGTCAGCGCGTTGGCGGCCATCATCCGGTACCGCGCGACCTCGGCCTCGCTCAGGGCGAGGGCGTACTCACTCATGCCCGCCCAGCTTCCCGTGCTGCATGCCCGAAGTATGCGCCGCACCGAGCCGTCGGCGCGCCGTCCGCGTCCTCCCGAGAAATCGACCCCGCTCTGGCGACACTCGCGATAACGCCGATGTTGACCAACGAAGGTGGGAGGGCACGCATGCTTCGCGCGGAGCTTTCGCGGCTGACCACGGTCGCCGAGCGGCATCGTCGCCTCGCGGCCCGACTCGTGCTGGCCCTGGTCATGACCCTCGCGATGTTCATCGCCGGGACGTTGCTCATCTGGACCGTCGAGACCGGGCAGCACGGTAGCCAGATTCACGGCATCGGCGACGCCGCCTTCTTCACCGCCGTCCAGCTGTTGACGGTGTCCTCGTCGATCCCCAACCCGGTGACGTCCGCCGGCAAGGTCATCGACGTGCTGCTCGAAGGATGGGCCATCTTCGTCGTCACCGCGGTCGCCGGGAGCTTCGCCACGTTCTTCAGCTCGGGCGACGCCGGCTAGGCCCGGCGCGGATTGTCACAACCGGACCGCCACTCTCGTCTACGGCTCAGAACCAGTTCAGGGGAACAGCCGAAAGGGACGATCGTCATGAGGGTTTTCGTGGCGGGCGGCAGCGGCGCCATGGGACGGCGGCTGGTGCCGCAGCTGATCGGCGCCGGACACGAGGTCGTCGCGCTGACGCGCAGTGAACGAAACGGCGACTGGCTACGTGGCATCGGTGCGACCGCAGCGGTCGGCGACGCGCTGGAGAAGAAGTCGGTCGTCGAGGCGATCAAGCGAGCCGAGCCCGACGCCGTCATCCATCAGCTCACCGGGCTGACCGGAGCCAAGAGCTTCAAGAGGTTCGACAAGGAGTTCGCGCTGACCAATCGACTGCGTACCGAAGGCACCGACTACTTGATCGAGGGCGCTCGCAACGCCGGCGTACGGCGATTCGTGGCCCAGTCGTACGGCAACTGGAACTATGCCCGCACCGGCAGTGCGCTCAAGACCGAACAGGACGAGTTCGACCCCCAACCACCCGCCTACCAGGCCAAGTCGCTGGCCGCCATCCGCTACCTCGAGGCGGCCGTGCTGGACACCGGTGGCATCGCGCTGCGCTACGGCAACTTCTACGGCCCCGGGACAGGCATCGACGTCGGCGGCGACATCGCCGAACAGGTACGCAAGCGTCGCCTGCCGATCGTCGGCGACGGGAGCGGGGTGTGGTCATTCATTCATATGGACGACGCGGCCAGCGCGGCCATCGCGGCGCTCGAGCACGGCAACGCGGGCGTCTACAACATCACCGACGACGAGCCGGCCCGCGTCTCGGCGTGGCTGCCGTTCCTGGCCGACACGCTCGGCGCCAAGCCTCCCCGGCACGTCCCGGTCTGGCTGGGCCGCCTGGCCGCCGGCGAGGTCGGCGTGTCGATGATGACCCGGATCCGCGGGACGTCGAACGCCAAGGCCAAGCGTGAACTCGCCTGGACGCCCCGCTACCGCAGCTACCGCGAAGGCTTCACCTCCGGCCTCGGTGACGTTCCGGTGCCGGGTTACGGTCCGCTCCCCCGCCAGCGGTGACGGATCTCGAGGACGCCTACCGCGAGCTGCGGCCCTACGCGTTCGCGGTCGCCTACCGCATGCTCGGCAGCGTCACCGAGGCCGAGGACGTGGTGCAGGATGCCTTCCTTCGCCTCGTCCAGGACGATGTAACCGAGATCCGCTCGCCCAAGGCCTACGTCGCGACGATCACCACCCGGCTCGCCATCGACCGACTCCGGGCGAACCGGGCCCGCCGGGAGACGTACTTCGGGCCGTGGCTGCCGGAGCCGGTGCTCGACGAGAAGGTCGGCGGCCAGCAACCGGACGTCGCGGCCACGGCCGAACTCGCCGATTCGCTCAGCATGGCGTTCCTGGTCGTTCTGGAAACGCTCAATCCGCTCGAGCGCGCGGTGTTCCTGCTCCACGACGTGTTCAGCTACGGCTACGACGAGATCGCCCCGATCGTCGAGAAGTCCGCGACGAACTGCCGCCAACTCGCCAGCCGCGCCCGTCGCCGCGTGCAGGCCGAGCGACCACGCTTCACCGCCTCGCGGGAACAGCGCGAGCGGCTCGCCGACCAGTTCTTCGCCGCCTGCCGTGGCCAGGACGTCCAGGGGCTGGTGCAGGTGCTGGCCCACGATGCCGTGCTGTACGGCGACGGCGGCCCGCGAGGTGTGGGCCTCAACCGGTCGATCAACGGCCGCCAGGCCGTGGCGGCGATGCTCGAGACGTGGTTCCGGCAGATGTCGCAGCTCGGCATCGATGCCGTACCCGTCTCGGTGAATGGTCAGCCGGGCGCGAAGTTCCTCGACCGGCAGCGACGTCTGGTCAACGTGATCACCGTCGACGTCGTGGACGGCTGCGTGCAGACGGTCCGATCGGTGATCAACCCGGACAAGCTGACGCACCTCGGCGAGCTGTCCCCACTGGGCCGGCGCGACGGCGCCCGGAAGTCGGCGCGCGACGCCGACGAGGCTGACGATGACTGACCGCACCCGCGCGGATTCTTCCCGTGGCTCGGCCACGCGCCGGGTCTACGACGTGACCAGTAGCTCGGACTGGGACGCCGTCCTGGCCGACGGAGCCGCCGCGGGTCAGGACCGGATCTGGGTCAACCTCGGACCGGTGCATCCGTCCTCTCATGGTGTACTTCGCCTCGTCCTCGAGCTGGAGGGGGAGACGGTCACGGACTGCCGCCCCGTCGTCGGATATCTGCACACCGGCATCGAGAAGAGCGTCGAACACCGCACCTGGACGCAGGCGGTAACGTTCCTGACCCGGGCCGATTACCTGTCGCCCTTCTTCAACGAGACCGTGTACTGCCTCGGGGTCGAGCGGCTGCTCGGCATCGAGGCGCCACCCCGATCCCGGCTGATCCGGATCCTGCTGATGGAGATCAATCGCGTCGCGTCGCACCTGATGACGCTCGGACCGACCGGCATGGAGCTCGGCGCGATCACCGTCATGACGACGGCTCTGCGGGCACGCGAGAGATGCCTCGACGTGTTCGAGATGATCACCGGCCTGCGGCTGAACCACGGTTACATCCGTCCCGGCGGCGTGGCGCAGGATCTGCCCGACGATGCACCGCAACGGATCCGTGACTTGGCCCGGCAGCTGCGGGGCGAACTGGCGGCTCTGAACAAGCTGGTCGGCGGCCAGCCGATCTGGATTCGACGGCTGCGAAACGTCGGCTGGATCGGCATCCAGGAATGCGTGGCTCTCGGGGTGACCGGCCCCGTCTTGCGGGCCGCCGGGCTCCCCTGGGATCTGCGCAAGACCGAGCCCTACCTCGGGTACGAGACCTTCGACTTCGACGTACCGACCGACGACCGCGGTGACTGCTGGGCTCGATTCGTCATCCGGATGGCCGAGATGCACGAGTCGATCAAGATCGTCGAGCAGGTGCTCGATCGATTGGAACCCGGCCCCACCATGATCGACGACCCGAAGATCGCCCAGCCGGCCAAGCTCGCGCTGGGTCCGGACGGCCTGGGCAACTCCCTCGAGCACGTGCAGCACATCATGGCCGAGTCGATGGAGTCGCTCATCCACCACTTCAAACTGGTCACCGAGGGCTTCCGCGTGTCGCCCGGCCAGACCTACACCGAGGTCGAATCACCGCGCGGCACCCTCGGCGCACACGTCGTGAGCGACGGCGGCACCCGCCCGTACCGCGTGCACCTGCGCGAACCTTCGTTCGTCAACATCCAGGCGCTGCCGATGCTCGTGCAAGGCGGCATGCTCGCCGACGTGATCGCCTGCGTCGCCTCGGTCGACTCGTTGATGGGCGGCTGCGACCGCTGAGCGCGCGACCGGCCGGCCTTGCCTGCGGTGGCCGGGCCCGGCAGCGGCAGGCAACATGAGCGCATGCCGATCAGCGACTACGACGTCATCGCCGAGGCGTACGCGACCGAGAACGAGACCAACCTCATCAACGCGCACTACGAGCGACCCGCGATGCTCGCGCTGGCCGGGAACGTCGCCGGCCGGCGGATCCTGGACGCCGGCTGCGGCGCCGGCCCGCTGCTCGAGGCGCTGCGCGACCGGGGGGCCGCGGTCACCGGTTTCGACCAGAGCCCGGCAATGCTGCGACTGGCTCGGCGCCGGCTCGGCGACTACGCCGACCTGCAGGTCGCGGACCTCGACAAACCACTTCCCTACCGCGACGACACGTTCGATGACGTGACCGCGTCCCTCGTCCTGCATTACCTGCCGGACTGGGGTCCCGCCCTCGCCGAGCTGCGGCGCGTCCTCAAGCCCGGCGGCCGGCTCATCGCGTCCGTCGACCATCCGTTTGCCGTCCACCTCATGAGCCGCGAGGGTGGCCGGTCCGTCGACTATTTCGAGACCACCAACCGGATCGAACACTGGACGATGAGCGGGCGGACCGCCGCGATGAGCTTCTGGGACCGCCCCCTGCACGCCATGACCGACGCCTTCACCGCGGCCGGCTTTCGCATAGAGCTCATCAGCGAGCCCGATCCCGCGCCCGACGCCCGCGCGCTGTTTCCCGACGAACCGCCGCGCTTCCTCGCCTTCCTGTTCTTCGTCCTCCGGGCGGCCGAATGAGGCGGAGCGCCTCGCGGACGGCCGGCGACGTCGTCACCGAGGTGCTCGACTACGACGGCGGGCGGCCGATCACGCTCTACCGACCGAATGCCCGGCCGCTCGCCGGGCTGGCCAGTGGCGGGTCACTCGCGTGCAACTCGACGGCGAGCAACCGACGCCGGCGGACGCGTCCGTCACGACGTCATTGACGTTCGACCGAGATCAAGAGTTGATCAACAGCGACGAGCGCTGCAGTCCGCCCACCCACTTCAGCATCGCGATGGTTCACGGATCACCTTGCATGGGCCGGGCATGACCAACTGCGCTGGTCTTCTCCGCAGAACACGGGCCGCGGTGCGTGTCGCGGAGGCGGTCCAGCAGCTGACCAGCCACTCCCGCATCAGGTACGAGCTGCACGGCTCGGACACCCTGACGCTGGCCGCCGGGCGCTGCCGAGTCGTCCTGCGGCGAGGTGTCGCACCGCAGGTCCCGACTACCCTCAGGCCCTCGAGCCCACGCGGATAGTCCGGACCCAGCCGTCGGTGTAGAGCACTCGATCGGTCGGAGCGGTCGTGCCAGCGATGGGATCATCCGCGCACCTGGACATCGCAAACAGGGTGACGTCAGTCGTAGTTCCCGCGATCATGATCGACGTGGTCGAGGTCGAGGTCGTCGTCGCTCACAACGAGCGCGCGACCCTGCGCGTCGGTGACGTGTTCCTGAAGATCGACGCCGATCAGACTCGCACCGACGTGGAGGTCGAGGCGATGGCGCTCGCGCCCGTCCCGACTCCGCGGATCCTCTGGCGGAGGCCGCCCGTGCTCGCGCTTGCGGCTGCGCCGGGGACGAGGCTGGGTCATCTCGGGGAGCCGTCGACCGCATCCTCGGCGGCATGGACCGCTGCGGGCGCCGCCGTCCGGAAGCTGCACGACGCGCCGCTACCACCATGGCCCAGTCGCAACCTTCACGAACTCACGTCGTCGCGCCTCGCCAGTGAGTGCGAATGGCTGATCGGGGATGGTGTCGTTCCGGCCGACGTCGTGACACGCAACCGCCGACTCGCCGAAGCCGCGCTCCGCGAGTGGACGCCGGTCTTCGTGCACGGCGACCTGCAGGTCGATCACGTCTTCGTCGCCGATGACGAGATCACCTGCGTCCTCGACTGGTCCGACGGCGGCCGCGGCGATGCGCTGTTCGACCTCGCGACCCTGACGCTCGGACACCCGGAACACCTCGACGACGTCATCACCGGCTACGGCACTGACGTCGAGGTCGACCTCATTCGCGCGTGGTGGTCGATGCGATGTTTGACCAACATCCGGTGGCTGGTCGAGCACGGGTACGGACCACCCGATGAGTACCCCGAGGTCGCCGTCCTGCAGTCGACGCTGTAGCGCTTCGACGTCTCCTCCCACGACTACTGATTGGGTGCGGTCCACGGTTCGCTCGCCGGATAGCCGTCGATCCGTGCGCCCGAGTAGCGCCCGCCGTCGCGCAAAGATGCATCCCTCCGTGCGCTCTGAGGACGATCCGCCCGGGCCTATGCCGTCCGCTAGAGCCAGCGCCGGACGCGCCTTCGGTAATCGTCGTAATCGGTACCGAACTTAGTGCTCAGGTAGCGCTCTTCGGGCAGGATCGCGCCCCAGCGCAGACCGGCCACCCCGAGTGGCACGAAGAGCAGCGCCCACCCAGAGGGCCAGAGCAGCGCGAGTCCGACATCGAGCGCGATCAGCCCGAGGTAGAGCGGGTTTCGGCTCAGGCCGAATGGTCCACGATCAAGGATCACTCGTGTGGCGCCACCGGGAAGCAACGCCGTCCGTTCCCGCGCCATGATCCACAAGGCCGCCCCGTTCCAGACCGCGAATATTGCAACGAGAATCGTGCCGACTACGCGCGTTGCCAGCGACGGCATCATGAACGGATCACCCGCAGTTGCAGTGATCACTACGCCGGCCAGCAGCGGCCCACCGAGCGCGACGGGTGGCCAGATTCGGAAGGCCGGAGCGTCAGGCACCACCGCATGGTGGCACTCGGCGCCGCTGAAGGCACGACGGATACATCCGTTCTCAGTCCAAACGATCGCCCAGCAACCCGGCGAATGCCGCGGCGCTCCTTCTGCCGCGCGCGGAGCCGTCCAGCTCGAGCATGTCTCGGTGGCCGGCCGATCGTGCAGGTCGCTCCCTATGGCCGTCGACGGTTCACAGCTCATGCCGACGTCAGTGCGCACGACGATCTTGTTCGCTCGCCGCCGAGCACGTGTGTGGCGACCGTGCGGGATAACACGCCGTGCCGCTACCCCGCTCCGGCGCCACACCCGAGCGAGGCTCGACGCCGAAGCAGCCGCCTCTGCCGCGTACAGCGCGATCCTGCCGAGTTGAGTGCGTGCCCGCCCTAGACCCTGTCGTGCCACACTCTCCGCGTGAGCGGGCGAGGGTGGGCTTGGGCGACGGCGTGGTGGACCGCGCTCATGTGTGCCCTGTGGCTGGTTTGCCATGTGGAGTGGCGGGGCTCAGGTGCCGTCTTCTTGCCCGTCTTGGGATCGGTACTCGGCAATTGGCTGATCGGTTACCGGTACAAGCGGGGGCACTGGCCTTGGGCCAGGCGTGGCGCGGTCGAACGCCTCCGGCATTAGGAGCCGAGACCGCCGGACATGAACACGGCTGTACCGCGCAGCATCTCAATCGGATCTGCCGCAGTGCGAGTGTCTGTCGGGCCGTTCGCTCCACGAGCGGATTTGCCGCGCAGCGACCTTACTGGCTTGGCTGGCGGGACGGACGCCCAATAGGAGCTGTCGCCCAGCGAGAAGTGAAAGTGCTTCGGGCCAGGGGTGCTTAGCTTAGCGATCGTGACATGGCTCGTCGTCGGCTTGATCATCGGAGTTGTCGGAGGTGCCCTGGCAGCTCTGATCTACGGGCGTCGCCGCCGATAGCCGAACCGCACTGTCGTGCCGCGCAACGGCCCTACCGTCTTTACTGCCGAGTTGTCCGAGAGGGCAGGGCGACTACGGGCAGCCGACTTGGTTCCACACACCCGAGTCGCCGGACTGGGCGTCCACCACCACAACGATGTCGACGCGGGCGTTAGTCCGCCAGTGACACTCGGCGGACTGGCTGCCGGTACCGGCGCCAGGCGGTACGTCCATCGCAGGAACCGAGTACACGGCAATCCATGCGGGCCGCCTTACCAGACCTCCGAGGTCGGTGGCGTTGGTTGTCACGCGAGCCAGGCCGAATTTTATCCGGCGTGCGCCGGGCCATGAGCCCGTAGCCATGGCTGAGTCGATGACGCTGTTGGCCGCCCCGGACGTGATCGAAGTATTCACTCCGCCAAGCGGCGACGCCACGAGAGCGGTGTCGCCGCTGCCGAGGGTGAGCGGTTTCGAGATCCCGCCGACATGCGAGGACGGATGGCCGCACGCAGCCAGCAGCGCGAACGTCGACGTCGCG
>Ga0207667_10009554_pt1 | contig 11415 bp, 5 predicted proteins | sample KBSCornC52_FD_184301 | JGI IMG/M metagenome (GOLD analysis project Ga0207667, IMG submission 184301) | Corn rhizosphere microbial communities from Kellogg Biological Station, Michigan, USA - KBS Corn C5-2 (SPAdes) (version 2) | ecosystem: Host-associated > Plants > Roots > Rhizosphere > Soil ...
CCAGCCCGGCGATCGTGGGCGTGCCCTGTCCGCGCGGCCCGGTCAGGTCCAGCACGACGACGTCGTTGCGACCCTTGCGCAGCCACGGCCCCGGCAGGTACATCGTCTGCGTGGGACCGATGCTCCAGAAGCGGCCCAGGCAGCGGCCGTTGACCCACACGATACCCTGCCCCCACGCGGACATGTCGAGGAATGTGTCGTCGTTGCGTGCCGTGTCGAAGCCGCCGCGCCAGAACGCGGCGCCCTTCCCTCGGCCTTTCCTGAACGCCAGCGGCGGCAGCGTGCCGTCCGCGTCGAAGTCCAGTGCGCGGATTTCCCAGCCTTCGACCGGCTGCGCCTTGCCGCCCTTCGCCGTGAACGTGACCGGGCCATGCAGGCCCTTGCGGTCGTGGACTTCCGGACCGAAGTTCACGCGTGCGATCGTGTACAGCAGGATGTCGACGACGGCGGGCTTGCTGCGCGCCGGGATCTCGACCCTGTAGCGGCGGTAGCGCGTGTCGAACGTGCCGACCGGCTTGCCGTCGACGTGGATCCATGCGAGGTCACGCACGCGCGCCGCTTCCAGCACGCCGGCCGGGCCTGCGGGCAACGTGACGCGGTACGCGACCAGGCCGCGGCTGATGTCATACTGTTCGATCGGCCGTGGCGACACATCCTTGATCACGCGCGCCGGCAGACTCGCCGTCACCGCCACGGATTCCGCCAGCATGAACGGCGCGATCGTCTGCACGGGCATGCGCGGCGGCGGGTCCGGCAGCTTTTCGCCGGGCGCGAGGAATGGCGTGATGGCGGCGCGGTAGGCGTCGAATTTTGCGCCGATCCAGCCCGCCTCGCCGATCGGCGCGTCGTAGTCGTAGCTCGTCGTGTCGGGCCGGAACGGACGGTCGCAGCCGCCCCACAGGCCGAACGTCGTGCCGCCATGCGCCATGTACAGGCTGAACGAACCGTTCGCCTTCAGCATCGCCGCGATGTCCTTCGTCGCGCCCTCGACGGTGCCGCCGTGGTGCGGCGCGCCCCACGTGTCGAACCAGCCCGAGTAATATTCGCCGCACATCCGGGGCCCCTGCTGCACCGCGTCCAGCGCCTTGAACCCGGCGGCCGGATCGCTGCCGAAGTTCGCCACCGAGAACAGTTCGGGGATGTGCGTGCGCGCGACGGCATTCGTCGGATTGCACTGGAACAGCGGGACGTCGAAGCCGGCGTCCAGCAATGCCTGGCGCAGCACGCGCAGATAGCCCACATCGTCGCCGTAGAAACCGTATTCGTTCTCGACCTGCACCATCAGGATGTTCCCGCCCTGCGTGACCTGCTGCGGACCCAGTACGCGGCCGACTTCCTTCAGCCAGCGCCGCGCGGGCGCCAGGTACGCCTCGTCGCGCGTGCGCAGGAAGGCGTCGCCGTCGTGCTTCAGCAGCCACCACGGCAATCCGCCCATTTCCCATTCGGCGCAGGCGTAAGGGCCGGGGCGCAGGATCACCCACAGGCCTTCCTCTTGCGCCAAGCGGCAGAATTCGGCCGCGTCGCGCTGGGCGGCCCAGTCGTAGCGGCCCTCCCTCCACTCGTGGTAATTCCAGAACAGGTAGGCGCAGACGGCGTTCAGGCCCATCGCCTTGATGGTCTTCAGCCGGTGCGTCCAGTACTCGCGCGGCACGCGCGCGAAGTGCATCTCGCCGCAGCGGATCTGGAGCGGCTTCCCGTCCAGCAGGAAGTCGTGTTCGCCGATGACGAAGCGGTTCGATGCGGCCGCGTGCACGGTGGCTGTGAGCGGCAGCAGCGCTGCGGCAGCGCCGCCCTGCAGCAGGCGCCGGCGTTGGAAACTGATGGTCATGTGTTCTTCGGTCAGGTTAATCGTCAAAGCTTGCCGCGCAGGCCGAACTTGATCGTGCGGCCGTCATACTTCGCATAGTCCATGCGGGTGCGGTGGCCGTCGCCGTACTGGCCGGTCGCATCCTCGAAGTAGTCGTAGGACAGCGTATTGGTCAGGTTCAGGGCGTCCAGGCGCAGTTCCAGGTTTTCCGACAGCTTGTAGCTGATGGTGCCGTCCAGGTAGCCGCGCGCCGCGCGCCAGCGGATCAGGTCATCGCCGTTGTTCTTCGGATTATCCGGATGCAGCGAGCGACCCTTGTAATTGTACGAGAGACGCATCGCCAACGGACCGCGTTCGTAATACGTGGTGAAGCTGTACGCATACTTCGGCACCGAGTTGACCTCGATCTCCTTGCCCGCCGTCGTGATCCACTTCTGGCTGTTGAACGGGTCGATATGCGTATAGCTGGCCAGTGCCCCGAGGCCCTTGAACGGGTCCGGCAGGAAGTTGAAGTCCTGCTGGTACGCGAGCTCGTAGCCCTTCAGCGTCTGCTGGCCCGCATTGCCGTAGGTGCGCAGGGTCATCGGCAGGTTCGGGTCGACGTGGCCGTTCTTGTCCTGGAAGATCGCGCCCAGTGCCGTGTCGGGCAGGCCAAGTGCACCGAACGTGGTCTGCGTCGTGCTCGAGACCGTGGCGTCCGTCAGCTCCTTCTTGAAGTACGCGGCCGACAGCACGCTGCCCGGCTTGAAATACCATTCGAGGCTGGTGTCAAGGTTCCTTGACTGCTGCGGCTTCAGGTTCGGATTGCCCGCCGTGGCCGTGTTGTCGAACATGTTCGGGATGACGGTCTGCGCAGCGATGATCGACAGCGATGCGCGGCTGATCGTCTTGCCGTACGATGCGCGCCAGACCAGGTCTTCCGCCAGGTCATACGCGGCGCTGACGGCCGGCAGCACGTTCGTGTACTTGCCGTGCTCCGCGTTCGGGGCATACGTGTTGCCGGTGCCCGTCTTCTTGAAATTGTCGATGCCGAGCTTCGTCTGGGCCCAGCGCACGCCGGCATTGATACGCAGCTCGCGCGCCAGCACCTGACCCTTGAAGTCCGACTGCACGAAGGCGGTGGTGACCTTTTCCTCGGCGCCGAAGCTTTGCGCCGGCGTGAACGTGGCGCCCGTGTTGTACGCGAGCGGGTCGAACGTACCGAAGGTGTAGCCGCGCGTGAACGTCCCGAACTGGTGCGGCCAGCCGTCGCCCATGTCCAAGTTCGAAATGGGCAGGTTCGACACCATGCCGGCCCGCAGGCCCGCGTCGCCCAGCTGGTTCAGCTTCGTGGTCATGGCGGCCGTGCCGTTGCGCTTCTCGATGCCCTTGGTCGTGTCGACATACACGAAGCCGCCCTTGAAATGGCCCGTCCAGTCGCCCCACAGATCGTAGTCCTGGTCCAGCACGAGGCGCGCCTGGCGGCCCTTGTCGGTCTCGCGCGTCCAGCTCGTGCCGATGCCAAAGCCCGTGAAGTTGGCGGGATTCGTGTAGTCGACTGGCGACGACAGCGACGGGTACACGTGGTCGGCACCGTAGGCTATCGTGGAATCGACGCCGAAGATCTGGCCCGACAGCGTGTCCTGGTAGCTCAGCGCGTCGCTGTTGTTGGCCGACAGCTGGCCGGTCAGCACGGTGCCCTTCTTCACTTCCCAGCGGCCGTTCAGCGCGAGGTAGCCGAACTTCGTCTTGTCCTCGCCATACGTGACGCCGCTGCTGTACGACGTATTGCCGAAGGTGCCCGTCAACAGGTTCGAGTCCGGATCGATGTGGACGTCCAGCGGCACCAGGCCATTGTGGCCCGTCTGGCCGGCGGGGGCGGTGCGGTCGGTCGTCTTGCTGTTGCGGATCAGGATGCCGTAGTACAGCTCGTCGCGGCTGTTCTTCAGCTGCGAGGCCAGGCCGTCCAGGCTGATGTTCAGGCCGCCCTCCTTGAATTGCAGCGACGTCACGAGGCCGTCGCGCGTGCGCCGGTTCTGCGAGCCGTAGAAGCGGTAGATGCGGGGCAGCAGCGCGTTGTCGACCTGGTCGCGCGTGTAGCCGGACAGGTTGGCGCGCGGGTCGTCGTAGTCGAGCTGCAGCGCGAAGTTGCCCAGCACGGGCGATGCACTGCCGCGGCGCGAGCTGTTGTAGCCGCCCGTCGCCTCGAAGCCGGAACGGTTGTTGACGGCCTTCGAGTGCGACGCGCCGATCAGAAAGCCCAGGTTGCCCCACGTGTTCGAATACAGGGCGAACAGGTTCGGATCGGTCTTCTCGGACATCGTGTTGTACGCGGCCGACACGCCGTAACGGATGGTGCGCTTCGGATTGTCGAACGGACGCGGCGTCTGCAAGTCGACGACGCCGCCCATGCCGCCTTCGGGCAGTTCCGCCAGCGGCGTCTTGTAGAAGTCGACGCGGCCGAACAGCTCGGACGCGAACACGTCGTAGTTGAAGCCGCGCGCCGCGCTGCCGATCGTGCTCGTGGACGTCGTGTTGACCGGGGCGCCGTTCAGCGTCGTCACCGTGTAGTCGGTCGGCAGTCCGCGGATCGAGATGCGCTGGCCCTCCGCCGAGCTTTCGTCGCGATTCAGGATCACGCCCGGCACGCGCTGCAGCGACTCGGCCACGTTCGCCTCGGGGAATTTGCCGATGTCCTCGGCGACGATGGAATCGCGCACGCCGATGGCCTGCTGTTTCAGGTTCAGCGCCTTCTGCAGGCTGGAACGGAAGCCCGTCACGACGACGGTATTGGCGGCCGCTGCGGGTGCGTCGGGGGTCGGTGCCGCCGCGGCGGGCGCTCCCGCATCGCTTGCGGAGGCGGCGGGAGCGGCAGTGTCCTGGGCCAGGGCCGGATTCCCGTATGCAGCGGCTAGCGCCACCGGCAACAGCGTGGCGAGCAACGTCTTGTTCATCTTGTCTCCGTGTTTGTCGTTATATATGATCCCGTTCGAGGAGTCTTTACGCGGGATGGTGGTCACGTTACCACAAGCGATTATTAAAGAGCAATAGCGCACAAACGACACGAAATCGCAGATAAATCCTTGTTTTCTCGATGGATTTACATATGTTTCGGTAAATTTTGTGTCGCGAAACCGCAGCATCCATACGAAACAGTCATACCTTTGACGAAATTTGTGATGTACGTTGTCTCATTAATCCGTCACACTGCGTGCTTTTCGGATACGCCATGCGCAAAACCAGCAAACTCAGTGAAGTCGCCCGGCTCGCGGGTGTGGCGCCCATCACGGCATCGCGCGCGATCCGCGGCGAGGGTTATGTGTCGGCCGAGGCGCGCGAACGCATCATGGCCGCCGCCGCGCAACTGCAGTACACGCCCGATCCGCTGGCGCGGCGCATGCGCGGCGACCGCAGCCGCCTGCTCGGCGTCTTCGTCAACAACTACGGCCCCGTCGTGCTGCACGAGATCATCCGCGCGCTGAGCACGCACGCGCGTGCGCAGGGCTACGACCTGTTGCTGTTCAACGCGGAGCGCTTCGACAGCCCGGACCGCATGGCGACCTGCGACCTGCTGGGCAAGCTGTGCGACGGCTTGCTGCTCGTGATGCCGGGCGGGGACGACCGCTATCTCGACGCCATCGAGCGCCAGCAACTGGCCAGCGTCGTGATCTGCTTCGATGCCCGCCCGCTCGCGGTTCCCGTCGTGGCGGCGGAAAACCGCCTGGGCGCGCGCGCGGCCGTCGAGCACCTGCTGGCGCTGGGCCACCGCCGCATCGCCTTCATCGCCGGCAATCCGGGCACCGGCCAGAGCGTGGAGCGCCAGCGCGGTTACGAGGACGCACTGCGCACGGCCGGCGTCAACCCCGATCCGACGCTCGTCGTCAACGGCGCGTTCGTGCAGACGGGCGGCTTCGCGGCCACCGAAAGCCTGCTCGCCCTCCCCGCCGCGCCGACCGCCATCTTCGCGGCCAACGACGAGATGGCGTTCGGCGCGATGGACGCCATCAACAGCCGCGGCCTGCGGGTGCCCGACGACATCTCCGTGATCGGCTTCGACGACATCCCGACCGCGAATTGCGTCTATCCGCGGCTGACGACGATGCGCCAGCCGTTCGACGCGATCGCCGCGTACGCCGTGCGCGAAGTGGTCGGCATGATCGCCGGCGGCGTCACGGACCCGGCGCGCATCGCCTTCCCGGCGAAGCTCGTCGTGCGCGAATCGACCGGTCCCGCAAACGACCCGGCGGCCGGCGACCCGGCAGGCGTCAAGCCGACGACGCCGCGCCGACGCGCCCGCGCGCCGCGCGGAACAGCGTCCGGAACGTGACGACGCTGGCCGCCGCCAGCAACGCCCCGAACGACAGCGTCAGGCCGTAGTGGTGGCCCGTCGCGTCGAGCATCGGGCCGAGCAGGAAGCTCAGCACGGTGTTCGACGTCGAGAAGAACAACCGCTTCGCCGCGTCGAACTGGAGAAAGCGGGCGCGCGGGAACAGCACCATCGGCAGCGACGCGGACGCCGTGTAATAGGCGCCCGACACGAGCACGTGCAACACGTAGACGACGGCGAAGCTGTCCAGGTCATGCACGGCGAAGTAACCGCCGCCCGCCACGCACAGGTACAGGCCCATCACCAGCAGGGTGACGCTGGCCGCGCTGTAGCGGTCGACCAGCCAGCCGACCGCGGACGACAGCCCGATCGACAGCGCGTACGCCGTCGCCAGCAGCCGGCCCAGCTGGGCCTTGTCCATGCCCAGCGATTCGGCGTACAGCTGCGAGAACGTATTGAATGGCGAGAACGTCAGCTCGGACGCCGTGAGCGCGAGGAAGACGAGCAGGAAGTAGCGGTCCGACAGGCATTCGCGCCAGTACGCCCGGGCCATCGCGCGCCAGGACGCGGTCCCTTGCGCGCCCTGCCCGTCCTGCACCACCGGCCCGTATTCGCCTTCGCGCAGGCGCCAGCACATCAGCATGCAGGCGACGCCGAAGAACAGCCCGATCGCGAGAAAGACTTCGCGCAGGTGGTGCTCCGTGAGACGGAACACCCACAGGTTGAACAGGATGCCGGCGCCGAGGCTGACCATGCGAAACCCCGCGTAGAACCGCCCGAGGACGGGGCGCGGCACGATGTCGTTCACGAGGCCCCCGTACAGAGCGAGCGTCACGACCGCGACGCCCTCGAACAGGGTCCAGAACAGGCAGAACCACGCCAGCACGCACGCGTCGACGCCGGGCGACCAGGTGCCCAGCAGCCGGTCGGTGGCATGACCGATCATCGCACAATGCCCCAGCGCGACGAGGACCAGCGCCGCAATGGGCGTTGTCCCCATCAGGAACGGCAGGCGCCGCCCCCAGCGGCTGCGGAAGCGGTCGGAGCGGAAGCCGATGATGGGCACGAGGACGCTGCCCAACAGCGCCGGCAGCGCCGACACGAGCAGGGCGACCATGGTATCGCTGGCATGGTGCTGCCGCAGCAATTCCATCACGCCCGGGATGGCGGAACGGTCGCGGAAGGCGATGGCGAATTCGCCGAACAGCAGCCAGAACACGACGATGGCGAGGCCGGCCGCGGTGTACCGCAGCGTACCGACAGTCCAGGCGCTTTTGTCTTCCAACATGACGCTTCTTTCCGACTAACAAGAGTCAGAGGATCGCGCCGGATTGGAGAAAGTGCAAGCTTTTTTCGTTGCGGTTGTTACGTACCGGCCTCGATGACGACCGGTGTGATGACGAACAACAGTTCACGCTTGACCGACGAGCTGGTGTCACTCTTGAACAAGTGACCGAGTATCGGCACGTCGCCGAGCAGCGGCGTCTTGTCCGTTTCCTTCGTCTCGACCGAATTCTGGAAGCCGCCCAGCACCAGCGTCTCGCCGCTCTTCAGGGTCACGTTCGAGGTGACCTGGTTCGTGTTGATGGTGGGACCGACGGGCGATACCGAACCGACGCTGTCGTCGGTCAGGGTCAGGTCCATGGAGATGGAACCGTCGGGCGCGACGAGCGCGGTGACGGTGATGCTCACCTTGGCATCGATAAATTCCGTCGTGTTCACGCCCTGCACGATCGACGGCCGCGAGTACGGGATGCGCTGGCCCGATGACAGCAGCCCCGGCTTGAAATTGCTGAGCACGAGCTTCGGGCTGCTGAGGACCTTGGTATGGCCCGCCTCTTCCAGCGCGCTCAACTCGAGCCCGATATTGATGCCGGCCGGGATCTTGTACAGCCCGACGGCGAACGTGCTGGGCGCGGCATTGGTCAGGTTGTTAGTGGCCGGCAACGATACCATGGGCGCGAAGTTCGACGTGCCCGTGGTGGCGATATTGTTCAATTCCGCATTCGTCGCGGCGACCTGCACGCCTTTCGGCTTGTCGGTTGCGACGTTCAGCAGGTGCGACGCGGTGATGCCGAGCCGGGCGCCCAGGCTCTTGCCGAAGAACTCGTCCGCACTGACGATCTTGACCTCGACGAGGATCTGCTTGACCGGCACGTCGACGCGGCGCACGAGATTGTCGACCAGCTGGTGGTCGGCCTCGCTGCCCTTCACGAACAACGTATTGCTGCGCGAGTCGGCGACGACGGTGGCGTCGCGTCCGAGCAATGGCGCGGCCGGATCGGCGACGAGGGCCTGCACTTCCGCCGCGCGAAGATGGGTGATCGTATAGGCCTTCGTGGTCGTCCCGATGGCCGTGCTGCCGAGTACCTGTGCGATGTTCGTGGACTCCGCTTCCAGCCGTGCCGCCGGCAGCGGTACGGAGACGGATTCCCCGCGCTGCGCGCCAACGCTCGGCGCGACCGGCTGCAACAGGTCGCGCAGGTTCGGGGCGGCGGCGGGCGCGGCTTGCTGGCCGGCGCCCGCCGCAGTGGGCACGGCCCCGGCGCAGGCGCATACACCGGTCATCAACATCAACAAGGTAGATAGCTTCATTCTCGGCTCTTCGAGAGGCTGGTAACGGCAGAGGCCACCCACACCGGGCGGCCTTTGCCGTTGCCGTCAGGCCCCGGTCAAACGGTTACTTCGTGCCGCCGGCCGGCACCACAGCGGACATCAGGGCCTTGAACTTCGGATCCTGCACGAACGTGTTCCAGTTGGCGACGATGCTGTTGTACGCATCCTGGCTCACCACTTTCGCGTTGACGACCGTGGTGAGCGCGGCATTCAGCTTGACCAGGTCGGCGTAGCGCGCATAGCCCGACGTCTTCAACTGCGTGGTCGCGTAATTGCTGTAGCCCCAGATCGTGTTCAGGTTGTTCCACTCGGCCGAACCGGGCGCGAATTTCACTTCGGCCGGCTTGGCCGGCGCGGGCGCGGGCGCCGGAGCCGGGGTCGGCGCAGTCGCTGCGACCGGCTTGGCCGGGGCGGGTGCGGGCGCCGGAGCCGGGGTCGGCACAGTCGCTGCGACCGGCTTGGCCGGCGTCGCGGGTGCGGGCGCCGGCGCAGTCGATGCGGCCGGCTTGTCGGCGGGTTTATCGGACTGCGGGACGACCGCTTCCATCAGCGCCTTGAACTTCGGATCGGTGACGAACGTGTTCCATGCGGTGACGGTGCTGTTGTACGCATCCTGGCTCACGACTTTCGCGTTGATGATGGTCGTGATCGCGGCATTCAGCTTCACCAGGTCGGCGTAGCGCGCATAGCCCGACGTCTTCAGCTGCGTGGTCGCGTAATTGCTGTAGCCCCAGATCGTGTTCAGGTTGTTCCACTCCGCCGAGCCCGGGGCGAACCGGACTTCCTGCTTCGGCGGCGCGGGCGGCGGCGTGGTCGGCGTGGTCGGCGTAGGCGTGGGCGCCGTGGTCGGCTTCGGCGGTTCCGCCGGCTTGGCCGCTGCGGCGCCGCACGTGCCGGCGACGTTCACCCGCACCCATTTCGTGCTCGGCGCGGCACCGTCGGCATTCACGACGATCCGCACGTTGTTCACGCCCGGCACCAGGTAAGGCTGGGTCCAGACCGTCTTGACCACGCGGGCCTGCAGGTCGATCTTCGTGTTCTGCGCCACCAGTGCGTCGTTGCTGTACAGGCGGTTCGTCGTCCCGGTCACCACTACCTGCGAGACTTCGTCATAGGTGACGTTGAACGCGCATTTGCCGCCGCTCGTCAGGAAGGCGTCCTTGTCGCTGACGTTCAGGTTGCCGGCGGGATCGGCCACGCTGGTGCCCATCGTGGCTTGCTGGATGACCGTCGAACCGTCCGGCTTGACGATACGGAAACCGGGGCCGGCCTGCGGGCCCGTCGCCGTGGGGGCGGGGGTGGAGACGACGGGGGCGCTTGCCGCGACCGGTGTCGCCGGCTTGGTCGGAACGGCGGGCGTACCGAAGTTGCTCGCGTACGCGGGCAGGCATGCGGCAGCGGCGAATGCGCTACCCAGCAGCGTGCCAACAACAGATTGTCGTTTCATCTTTGTGACTCCTATGAGTGGACTTTGGATTCATCTGTTGTTGAAAGCCAAATCATGAGGAGTTTTGGCAGCCCGGCTGCCATACGGCCCCGCCTGTAAGCGGAGCCGCTTAGGCCCGTGGCTTTGCGTCCCCGGCTTTCGCCGGGTTTGCCCTTTCAACGGCGCCTAATTTATCAGCTGTATTTACAAACAGCAATATGTATTTCTATTTGGTAATAATGATACGGATCAAGGCAATGGAGCCAGCCGTGCCATCTCGGACGCCGCCAACAGCACGGCCCCCACGCCGAAATGCGCGGTCGAAGCGCGGTCGACGACCTGGCCGGGGATCGCGCGGTCGCCGATGGGCTGCACATAGCCCACCTTCCCGTCCGGTTGGATGGCGACACGGGTCAGGTAATCCCAGCCCTTCAGCGCAACGGGCAGGTAGGCGTCCCGGTCGAGCAGGCCGTTATTGATGCCCCACAGGATGCCGTAGGTGAAGAACGCCGTGCCGCTCGTCTCCGGACCGGGCGCATGATCCGGGTCGAGCAGGCTGCGGGTCCAGTAACCGTCGGGCTGCTGGATCGTGCGCAGGGTCTGCGCCATTGCACGGAACCGGTCCACGAACAGCGCGCGTGCCGTATCGTCGCGCGGCAGGTCGGACAACACCTTGGCCAGCGCGGCGAACACCCAGCCGTCGCCGCGCGCCCAGAAGTCCTTCTTGCCGTGGATGCTCTGGTGCTGCGGGTAGACGTAGCGGGCGTCGCGGTAGTACAGGTGCGTCGCCGGGTCGTACATCAAGCCGCTCGCGTACTGGAAATACGCGACCAATTTCTCGATGTAGCGCCGGTCGCCGGTCAGCCTGTACATCTTCGTCATCACGGGCATGACCATGTAGAGGCCGTCCGCCCACCACCAGTAGTCGACGCGGTCGGTGCCGATCTCGTATGCCATCACTTCCTGCGCGCGCGCGATCCGGCGCGGGTCCTGCGGGCCCAGGTGGTACAGGTCCAGGTAGGTCTGGAAGCAGACCTGCCAGTCGCCGAACAGCACGTGGTCGTCCGTCTCGCCGTACGTGAGCTTCCACTCGGCCTTGTCGTCGGACTTCGCGCCCTTCCACTGGTTGTGCTCGGCCCAGCGTTCGGAATACTGCCGGTATGCTTCGTTGCCCGTGACGGCGTAGGCCGCCATGTTCCCCGTGTGGTAGACGGCCACGTTCCAGAACGACGTTTCCGTCGGCGGCGTCGTGCGCTGCCA
>Ga0207667_10009556_pt1 | contig 11412 bp, 11 predicted proteins | sample KBSCornC52_FD_184301 | JGI IMG/M metagenome (GOLD analysis project Ga0207667, IMG submission 184301) | Corn rhizosphere microbial communities from Kellogg Biological Station, Michigan, USA - KBS Corn C5-2 (SPAdes) (version 2) | ecosystem: Host-associated > Plants > Roots > Rhizosphere > Soil ...
GCGCCGACGCGCACCTGCTCGCCGGCGTCGGCATGCTGCTGACCGCGTACTCGCTGTGGATGATGACGCGCTTCAGCCTTGACGTGCCGCAGTCGATGATCGTCACGACCGGCGTGATCCAGGGCCTCGGCCTCGGCCTGGTATTCGTGCCGATCTCGACCGTCGCCTACTCGACCCTGCCGATGAGCGCGCGCACCGAAGCCGCCGGCATCTTCAGCCTGATGCGCAACATCGGCTCCAGCGTCGGCATCTCGATCGTGATGACCCTGCTGTCGCGCAATACCCAGATCAACCATGCGGAAATCGCCGCGCGCCTGACCCCGTTCGGCACGCCGCTGCCGCCGGCGCTGTCCGGTGCCGGCGGGCTCGCCGCACTCAACGGTGAAGTCACGCGACAGGCCAGCGGCATCGCGTTCCTCAACGACTTCTGGCTGATGATGGTCATGACGCTCGTGTCGATCCCGTTGCTGCTCCTGCTGAAGCCGGTGCGCAGCGCTGCAGCGCCGGCCGTCGTCGCGGACCATTGATCGCTCTTCGCAGGCGCACGCGCCCGGCGCGGGCCCGCGCGGCGCATGGGATCGCGCAAGGCGCCGGTCGATCTTCCGTCGTCCGGCCTGCGCGCAGCAGGCACGCGCGGCGTCGTGACGTTACGATCTCGCCATGGTCAATCCCGATACGCTGCCGCTGCCACGCCTCGATTGCGGCGCCGCGCTGTTGCGCCCATGGCATGCCGACGACCTCGAAAGCCTCGTGGCGAACGCGAGCCACGCCGATGTCTCGCGCGGACTGCGCGACCGCTTCCCGTATCCCTATACCGGTGACGACGGGCGTGCCTGGCTCGCGCGCGCAGTCGACGATTCCGACCGCGCGTGGGCGATCGAGGTCGACGGCGCCGCCGTCGGCGGCGTCAGCCTGCATCCGGGCACCGACGTGCACCGCCATTCGGCCGAACTCGGTTACTGGCTCGGCCGCCGCTACTGGGGGCGCGGCCTGATGAGCGCGATCATCGCCGCGTTCGCGCCGCGCGCGATGAGCGTGTTCCGCCTGCACCGCCTGTACGCGACGGTGTACGCGAACAATCCCGCCTCGATGCGTGTGCTGGAGAAGGCCGGCTTCGAGCGCGAGGGCGTGCAGAAATCGGCGGTGGTCAAGCGTGGCGAGTTGCTCGACATCGTCGTCTACGCGCGGGTGCGCGCGCAGCTCGACGCGGACGGTTCCGGCAACGCGGTTCTGCGACAATGAGCATCGCTGCGCGCATCGGACGCGCAGCGACGAACCAGCGAGGCGGCAGGGATGGACAAGGACAAGGACCCGCAATCACCGTGGGCGCAGGCGCGCCCGCGCACCGGCAAGGCCGCGCGTCCGGAGCGTGCGTCCGGCGCGGGCCGGTCGGAACCCGACGAACGTGCGCGTGCCCATATCGACGGACGTGACGCGAACGCGCGGCCGTCGCGCCCCCGTGCAAGCACGGACACGGCGCGCGCTCCCGGCGGACCATCGCAGGCGCAGCCCGCGCGCGAGCAACGCCTGTATGGACTCAATGCGTGCCTCGCCGCGTTCGCGCGGCGGCCGGACGCGTTGCGCAAGGTCTATCTGGTCGAATCACGCATGGGCGCGCTCAAGGCAGTGCTCGCCTGGTGCGTGCAGCGGCGCATCGGCTATCGCGTCGTCGAGGCCGAGGATCTCGACAAGCTGACTGCCTCGCGCCACCACGAAGGCGTGTGCTTCGACCTGCAGCGGCCCGAACCGCTGACGCTGAATGCGCTGCTCGCGGCGCAACCGGAAGCGCCGGCGCCGTCGCTGCTGCTGTGGCTCGATGGCGTCGGCAATCCGCACAACCTCGGCGCACTGCTGCGCAGCGCAGCGCATTTCGGCGTAGCCGGCGTGATCGTGCCCACGGGCGCCGCGCTCGATGTCTCGGGCGCAGCGGCGCGCGTCGCCGAGGGCGCGGCCGAAATCGTGCCGCTGATACAGGCCGCGGCAGGACCGGCATTGCGCGAGCTGCGCGCACATGGATACCTGTTCGCGGGGACGGTGCCGCGCGAAGGCATGTCGCCGTATGCGACCGTGCTGCCGAGTCGCCTCGTGCTCGTCCTCGGCGCGGAGGGCGAGGGGATGAGCGGCGCGATGATCGAACACGTCGACCTGCGCCTGACCATTCCGGGCAGCGGCGCGATCGAGAGCCTCAACGTCGCCGCGAGCGTGGCGGTGTTGCTCGGCGAATACTGGCGCCAGTTGCACGCCTGATTCGACCGAATGTCACCGGCGCGCAACACGCGGCGCCGATCCTCGCGGGTTTGGAGCGGAACCCGGCGATGAACGCGGTCGCGATGCCACTGCCGCAAGCACGCAGCCACGGCCAGGGCGGCTGGTTGCGTTCGCTGCGCGTCGCGTGCTTCGCCTACGCGCTCTCGCGGGGGCTGATCTTCGCGGTGTGGCTGCTCGCGGCGCAACTGCAGCTCGGCCATCCACCCGGGCGCGAGCAGCTCGCGATGCCGAGCGCGCAGGTGGGCCCGGGCGAACTCGCGCGCACCTTGCGCGACTTCGCGCTGTACAACGACGGCGGCTGGTACGCGACGATCGTCGAGCACGGCTATGAACAACGCGTGTTCGATACCACGCGCCCGGCAAACTGGGCATTCTTCCCGCTGCATCCGCTGCTGTGGCGCGCGACGGCGCGCGCGATCGGCGACGTTCCGCTCGCCGGCCTGTGGCTGGCGAATCTCACCTTCCTCGCGGCCCTCGTTCTGCTGCACGAACTCGCGCTCGCACTAGGCCGCGACCGTACCGCGGCGGAGCGCGCGGTGCTTGCGCTCGCGCTGTTCCCGGTGAGCTATTTCGGCGCGTTGCCATGGAGCGAGGCGCTGTTCCTGCTGCTGTCGACCGGCGCCTTCCTCGCCGCGCTGCGCGGTCGCTGGGGCTGGCTCGCCCTGCTGCTGGCATTGGCCGGTGCGACGCGTCTGGCCGGCCTGTTCCTGCTGCCTGCACTGCTGCTGTGGATGTGGCCGCGTCGCCACGCATTGCCGCGCCATGCCTGGCTCGCGCTCGCATGCGCGCCGATCGGCCTGCTCGCGTTCATGGCGGAGCTGCACGCGGCGAGCGGCAACGCGCTCGCATTCAGCGGCATCCAGCATGCCTGGGGGCGCCATCCGACGATGCCGCTGATGCCGTTCATCGACGTGCTGCAACAGCCGCGCCTCGCGATCGAGGACTGGAACTTCCGCTACCTGAACTTCGCCGCAGCGCTCGGCGGTGTCGCCGCGTGCATCGCGCTGTGGCGCCGACGCGAGCCCGGGCTCGCGTTGTTCCTCGCGCTCGGCCTGCTCGCACCGCTCGCGACGGGCACGCTGATGTCGCTCACGCGCTACCTGTTCGGCCTGTTCCCGTTCGCGCTCGCGATCGCCGACGCGACCGCGAATCGCAGCGTCGAGCGCGGCTGGTTCGCGGTGTCGACGGCGCTGCTCGCGCTGATGTCGGCCGCGTTCGCGCTGCACATGACGTTCGCCGGCGCCTGACGCCGGCAACGATCATTCGTGCTCGTCGGCCCAGGCGCCCGGCTTCGAACCGAAGTCGCCGTTCGCCTGCGCCGCGAGGTATGCGGTGACCGCATACACGGCGACGTTCTGGCGCAACTGTTCCGGGTCGATCTTGTCGAGCGTGTCGTTCGCGGTGTGGTGCCAGTCGAAGTAGCGCGTCGCATCCTGGTGCAGCGATACCGCGGCCATGCCGACCGCATGCACGGCGGAAAGGTCCGAGCCGCCGTTGCCGATCGCGGCGGCGTCGTATTCGACGCCGAGCGGCTTCAAGACCTCGGCGATCTGCGCGATCGCGCCGCGCGCCTGCGGTTTCACGCTCGCGGTGATCTTCCAGATGCGATCGGCGCCGGCGTCGGACTCGCTGCCGAGCACGGCCTTGGCGATCTGCGCCTTGTGCGCCTGCGCGAAGGCCTTGCCGCCCCACAGGCCGGCTTCCTCGTTCGCGAACGCGACCACGCGAATGCTGCGCGCGGGGCGATGCGGCAGCGCCGCGATCGCGTGCGCGGCACCGACCGCGATGCCGATGCCGGCGGCGTCGTCGATTGCGCCGGTGCCCGGGTCCCACGAATCGAGGTGGCCGCCCATCACGAAGTATTCGTCGGGCTTCTTCGCGCCGCGCAGCTCGGCGATCACGTTCGCGCCGGTGTACTCGCCTTCGATGCCGCAGTCGAGCGCGAGGCGGATCGATACCGGTTGGCCGCTCTTGAGCATGCGCTCGATCTGTTCCGCATCGGGGGCCGATACCGCGGCGGCCGGGATCGGCGTCGCACCGGCGAAGTTGGTCACGCCCGTATGCGGCAGGCGATTGTTGTCGGTGCCGGCCGAGCGCAGCAGGAACGCGGCCGCGCCCATGTGCGAGGCGAGCGCGGGCCCCTTCGTGCGCACGGTCGAGCCGATGCCGTAGTCGTGGCCGTCGCGGAACGCCTGCATGCGCGCGCCGACGAACACGATCTTGCCGCGTACGCTGGCCGGATCAGCGGCCTTGAGCGCATCGAACGAATCGAAACCGACGATTTCGGCGGTGAGGCCGCCGGCTGGCGTCGCCGGAGAGTTGCCGAGCGCGGTCAGCGCGAGCGGCTGCGGGAACGGTGCGAGGATCTCGCCATGTTCGCTGCGGCGAACCCACTTCGGATAGGTGACCGGCTCCGTCCAGACCTTGTCGAACCCGAGCGCCTTGAACTTCGCGATGACCCATTCGCGCGCCTTGAGGTCGTTGTCGCCACCGGCGAGGCGTTCGCCGACATCGGTGGTCAGGCCTTCGACGAACTCGAATGCGCTGTCGTCGTGCAGTGCCGCGTCACGCAGCTGCTCGGCGTTCGCGATGTCGCCTGCGGCGATCGTGGTCGGCGGCGGGTTCGCGCCGAATGCGGGCGCCGCGCAGAACAGGAGGGCGGCGGCGAGCGGATGCATGCGCGGTACGTGCAGGCGGGGCATGGGCGATCTCCGATGCGGAAAACGCCGAGTATGCGCCGCGTGCGCGCAGGCGCATCGGGCCAAACGTCACGGAATCGACGGGGCCGCTCGCAACCGGCAGCCAAGCCGAAAGGTCGCCACAGCAGAACTGCGGCGACCCCGACGTGCGATCTCAGCCTTTCTTGAGCAGGTCGCGGATCTCGGTGAGCAGGGTGACCTCCGGCGGCGGCGGGGCCGGTGCGGCTTCTTCCTTCTTGATCATGCGGTTCATGATCTTGACGACGAGGAAGATCGCCAGCGCGACGATCGCGAACTGGATGATCGTGTTGAAGAACGCGCCGTACTGCAGCGCGACTTCGCCCTTGCCGTCCGGACCGGCGGGCTGCAGGATCCATTTGTAGGACGAGAAATCGACGCCGCCGATCAGCATGCCGATCGGCGGCATGATGACCTGGTCGACCAGCGAGGTGACGATCTTTCCGAACGCGGCGCCGATGACCACGCCGACGGCGAGATCCATGACGTTGCCGCGCATTGCGAAAGCCTTGAATTCCGAAAGCATGCCCATGCGAGGTTCCTCCAGGGTGGAATGATCGAGGCGCCGGTTCGGCCTCGCCACTCTACCCGAACACGCGGCGACCCGGCCGCGCGCAACGATTCTTTGCAGGTCGAGCCGCCGTGGTGCAGCGTCAGTCGAACCCGTCGGTGAACAGGCTCGTTTCCACGTGGGCGATCTCGATGCCGAGCGAGCCTTGCGTGCCCGAGGCTTCGATGTACCAGTGCACGCCGTCCAGCGCGATGTCGCCGCCCGGCATCGGGTCGCGGATCAGTCCCAGCGCATCGAAGCAGGCGAGGATGCGCCCGAAGTCGATCGCGTAGCGCTGGTGGGTGCCGGCCAGGTCGAGCCGCGGCACGTCGATCCCGCAGTAGGCCTGCAGCGTATCGCCGGCGCTGGCGTACAGCACTTCAGCCCCGGGAAACTGGAAGCTGTCGTGCACCGGCCAGTTCCATTTCGATTCGCCCGGCGGGCCCCCTGAATAGTCGAGCACGCCGCTGCCGTACAGGTCGATGAACACGAGATGCGGCATCCCGGCCCAGGTCGCGTACGCATAGAGCCCGGCGTGGATGCCGTTCGATGCCGGCGAACAGATCGTCTGCGTGCCGCTGGCGCATCCGATCGTGCTGTGGCTGCTGATCGCGGCGTCGAACGCGATCGTGCCGCGCGGCGAACCGCGCCGCGCGATGGTCCCGACCGGCCCCGCATTGCCGCGTCCGTTCTGCGCGCCGATCGAGAGGAACGGGATGCTGTACTCGTACGCCCCGGCACGCGGGCAGAAGAAGTCCTTGTCGCCGAGGTCGAGCGCGAGGCGCAGGCGCTTTCGCGAACCGGTACCGGGCAACACATCGAGCTTGAACATCGTCTGTGGTTGCGCGTTGGCGGCCGTGACCCGGTGCGACGAACCCGGCGGTCCTTCGTTGCACTGGTCGAAGGCCGGATCGTCGTTGGCGACGAGTACCCAGTAGGCATCCGTCGGCGAGTTTTGCGAGAAGTACGCGTCGGTGTCGTAGGCGATGCAGCCGATCCACGAATTGCCGATGCGCGTGGTCGAGCCACCGCAGGCGGCGCTGCGCTGCAGGGTTCCGGCCCATACCGGCACGCCACCGGGCCGATCCGGGAGGCCGGCTCGACCCGGGCATCCGGAAAACGCTCCGGTGGAGTCCCACAGGCATCCCTCGGCACCGCCCTCGATGTAGTCGAGTTGCAGGTAGTGGCTGCCGGTGCCGACGCCTGCCGGCAGGTCGCTGCGCACGCGGCCGGCCTTGATGTCCGCGTCGCGGATCGATTGCGAAGTGCTGTTGGCGGCGTATGTCGCGAACAGCGTGGCGAGCAGCGCGCGTGCGGCGGGAAGGAAGCGCGCCGACCACATCTCAGGTGACCCGCGCATCGAGGCGGGCGACGCCGGCGAGTGTCGCGACGGCGTGGTCGCCGCGCCGCAGCGCGGCGACGCCGGCGGGCGTGCCCGTGAAGACGAGGTCGCCCGACGCAAGTGTCCACAGTTTCGACAGCTCATGGATGATCGCCGCGACGTCGAAGATCATTTCGGCGATGTCGGCTTGCTGGCGGCGTGCGCCGTTCACGTCGAGGCTCAACTGCGCGCTGCGCGGGTGGCCGACTTCCTCCACGCGATGCAGCGCGGACACCGGCGCGGAGGCGTCGAAACCCTTCGCCGCGTCCCATGGATGGCCTTTCGCCTTGGCCGCGGCCTGCAGGTCGCGGCGCGTGAGGTCGAGGCCGACGCCATAGCCGAACACGCAGTCGAGCGCGTGTTCGCGCGCGATGTCGCGACCGCCGCGCGCGAGCGCGACGATCATCTCGACTTCGTGGTGCAGGTCGGTCGTTGCGGGCGGGTAGGGAATGTCGGCGCCATCGACGACGATCGCGTCGGCCGGCTTCATGAAGAACATCGGCTGCGAGCGCTCGACCGCGGCGCCCATCTCCTTCGCGTGGTCGGCGTAGTTGCGCCCGATGCAGTAGATGCGGTGCACCGGGAAGCGCGTGTCGCCGCCGGCGACGGCGATGCTGGGAATGGCCGGTGCGGCAATGGCAAAGGGCATGGTCGGAACCGCTTGCGGGAGATGCGCAGGATAGCAGCGCGCTCAGCGCGACCGCAGCGCCTTGCCGGCGCGCAGCTCGCGCCGCCACATGAATTTCAGGCCGGACCAGGTCGCGTCGATCGCGCAGACCTTGATGTCGACCAGGCCGAGCGGCAGCGCGATCGCGCGCAGCGTGTCCTCGCTGATGTCGGTCGCGACACCGGAACTCTTCTTCGGCCACGACAGCCAGACCACGCCGTCCGGTGGCAGGCGCGCGGCGAGCGCGCCGAGTTCGCGCGCGAGGCGGCCGGCGTCGGTGCCGAACAGGTGGGCGAGGTCGAACGCGGCGCGTGGGCCGACGAGTTCGATCGCGTCAGCGTCGAGGCCGACCAGGGCGGCATAGTCGCCGGGCGCATTGCCGACGCGCACGCGCATGCCGGCGGCGATATCCAGTTTCCGCCACACCGGTTTGCCGGAATAGCCGGCTTGCGCCTGTGACATCTGTCACCCCATCGGCCTGACCACGACGGCTTGTCTTGTCGTGGCACGTTCGCGAGTCTATGGCAGACTTGAAAGCCTTGCGTGCGTCATCAGGAACGGTGAAGTGGAAAAGTCGGATCTGTTGCAACAATTGCGCATCGACCGCAGCGAACCCGCACCCCGCGTGCGCGGCAGTGGCGGTGCATGGATCGCGGGGGCGCTGGTTGCCCTGCTGGTGGTCGGGCTCGCGGGTGCCGGCTGGTGGTGGCTGGGCGTCGCGAAGGCCGTCGAAGTCGACATCGCGACCGCGACGCCGCCGAGTGCCGGCGCCACGGGTCCGCTCGCGGTGCTGCAGGCGACCGGCTACGTGACCGCGCGGCGCCAGGCCACCGTGTCCGCGCAGATCACCGGTACCCTCACCGACGTGCTCATCGAGGAAGGCGAGCACGTCGAGCAGGGCCAGGTGCTCGCGCACCTCGAGAACACTGCGCAGAAGGCGCAGCTCGCGCAGGCGCAGGCCGCGCTCAAGGCGGCGCAGGCGCAACTCGCGCAGGCAGGTACGCAGCTCGCGCAGAACCGCCGCGACGTCGCGCGCGCGGAGGAACTGGTCGGGCGCAAGCTCGTGTCGAAGCAGGCGGTCGAGCTTGCGCGCACCCAGGTCGATGCGCAGTCGGCGCAGGTTGAATCGCAGCGGCGCCAGGTCGAGGTCGCGCGCGCGGGCGTTGACGGCGCGCAGGTGCAGCTCGACTACTGCACCGTGCGCGCGCCGTTCTCCGGCGTCGTCATCGCCAAGGCCGCGCAGCCGGGCGAGATCGTCTCGCCGCTGTCGGCCGGCGGTGGCTTCACCCGCACCGGCGTCGGCACGATCGTCGACATGGACTCGCTCGAGGTCGAGGTCGACGTCAACGAGTCCTACATCAACCGCGTCGCCGCGAAGCAGGGCACGGAAGCGATCCTCGACGCGTACCCGGACTGGAAGATCCCCGGCCACGTGATCGCGATCATCCCGACCGCGGACCGTGGCAAGGCGACGGTCAAGGTACGCGTCGCGCTCGACCAGAAGGACGCGCGCATCGTGCCCGACATGGGCGTGCGCGTGTCGTTCCTCGAGGCCGCGGACAAGGACGCCGCGCAGGCCGCGCCGGCGCCGCCGAAGGGCGCGCTGGTGCCGTCCGCGAGCATCGTGCAGCGCGACGGCAAAAGCGTCGTGTTCGCGTTCGAAGGTGACCGCGCGCGCGTTCGCCCGGTCGTGCCGGGCCAGACCTATGCGGACCTGCGCCTGGTCGAGGGCATCCCGGCCGGCACCCGCGTCGTGCGCGATCCGCCCGCGGAGCTCGCCGATGGCGCGCGTGTCGCGGCCAAGCCCGTGTCGAAATAGCGACGTCCCGTTCGTCGCAACGAAGTATCCAGCACCCCTTAGAGGAAGCAAGGAAATGAGCGCACTCGTCGAGATCCGCAACGTCAGCAAGGTCTACACGCGCGGCAAGCAGAAGGTCGAGGTGCTGCACCACATCGAACTCGACATCGCCAAGGGCGACTTCCTCGCCCTGATGGGTCCGTCCGGCTCCGGCAAGACGACGCTGCTGAACCTCATCGGTGGCCTCGATTCGCCCACCGACGGCAGCATCGCGGTCGGCGGCGAGAAGATCGACCGCCTCGGCGAGGGTGCGCTGGCGAAATGGCGCTCCGAGCACGTCGGCTTCATCTTCCAGTTCTACAACCTGCTGCCGATGCTGTCGGCGCAGAAGAACGTCGAGTTGCCGCTGCTGTTGACCAACCTGTCGGCCGCGCAGCGCAAGAAGAATGCGAGCATCGCATTGCAGCTGGTCGGTCTCGCCGACCGCGCGAGCCACAAGCCGACCGAGCTGTCGGGCGGCCAGCAGCAGCGCGTCGCGATCGCGCGTGCGATCGTCTCCGATCCGGACCTGCTGGTCTGCGACGAACCGACCGGCGACCTCGACCGCCAGTCGGCCGAGGACGTGCTCGGCCTGCTGCAGACGCTCAACCGCCAGCACGGCAAGACGATCATCATGGTCACGCATGATCCGAAGGCGGCCGAATACGCGAGCCATACGCTGCATCTGGACAAGGGCACGCTCGTCGAACAGTCGCAGCACGCCTGACGGAGGCCACGATGAAATATCTTCATCTGATCTGGGCGGCGCTGTTCCGGCGCAAGACCCGCACGATCCTCACGCTGTTGTCGATCACGATGGCGTTCCTGCTGTTCGGTTTGCTCGACGCGGTGCGCGTCTCGTTCGCCGAGGCGGGCCAGTCGGCGAACGGCGCCGAGCGTTTGCAGACCGGCGCGAAACTGTCGTTCATCCAGCCGTTGCCGAAGAGCCTGCAGGCGCGCATCGCGCAGGTTCCCGGCGTGAAGGACGTCGCACATGCAAACTGGTTCGGCGGTGCCTACCAGGACCCGCACAACCAGATCTTCACGTTCGCGGTCAGCGACAACTACCTCGACGTCTATCCGGAAGTCACGGTGTCGCCGGAAGAACGCAAGGCGTTCGACGCGACCGCCGACGGCGTGCTCGTCGGCGACATCCTCATGAAGAAGTACAAGTGGAAGATCGGCGACCGGCTGCCGTTGCAGTCGCAGATCTTCCCGAACAAGGAAGGCAGCAAGAACTGGAGTTTCCAGATCGTCGGCACGATGGCGTCGAAGGACAACAAGGCCTTCCAGAGCCAGATGATCGTGCTGCACTGGAAGACCTTCGACGAAACCACGCCATACAACCGCGGTGCAGTCGGCTGGTACGTGAGCCGCGTCGCCGACGTCAACGAATCGGACCGCATCGCCAAGGCGATCGATGCCCTGTCGGTGAATTCGGATCACGAGACGAAGACTCAGACCGAGCAGGCGGCGACGAAGAACTGGATCAAGCAGATGGCCGACATCGGCCTGATCGTGACGTCGATCATGGGTGCGGTGTTCTTCACCCTCGTGCTGCTCACCGGCAACACGATGATGCAGGCGGTGCGCGAACGCACGAGCGAGCTCGCGGTGCTGAAGACGATCGGTTTCTCCAGCCCGAAGGTGCTCGCGCTCGTGCTGGCGGAATCGGTGCTGTTGCTGCTGCTCGGCGGACTGATCGGGCTGGGCCTGGTCAGCCTGATCAGCCTGGTCCTGCCCGCGATGAGCGGCGGCATGATCACCCGCACCCACGTCCACGCGAGCAGCTGGATGGTCGGCATCGGCCTCGCCGTCGCGATCGGACTCGTCATCGGTGCATTGCCCGCGCTGCGCGCGATGCGCCTCAACATCGTCGACGCGCTGGCCGGGCGCTGAGGAACCACGTCATGAAATTCCTGATCGGTCTGCTCACTTTCCTCGTCGTTGTCGTCGGCGTATTCGTGTTCCTGAGCCTGCCGTGGCAGGGCC
>Ga0207667_10009560_pt1 | contig 11410 bp, 9 predicted proteins | sample KBSCornC52_FD_184301 | JGI IMG/M metagenome (GOLD analysis project Ga0207667, IMG submission 184301) | Corn rhizosphere microbial communities from Kellogg Biological Station, Michigan, USA - KBS Corn C5-2 (SPAdes) (version 2) | ecosystem: Host-associated > Plants > Roots > Rhizosphere > Soil ...
GCAAACCCCCCCGACTCGAATGACGTGTCGGCACGTTAAAGAATTGCCGCGGCAAATGTAAATACGGCCCCTCCGCGCCGTCCATTTGGCTATATCCAGAGCCGCACGGCGAAGCGCGGCGCGATCTTTTTTCTTCGAACTTAAATACCAGTGTAAATAAACTAATTTATTGCTCTATTCAGGCGGAGTGAGTACCTTCTGATGCGCTCCGCACGGAGTGCGTTATCGATGCCGCGCAGTGGGTCAGCACTCAACCTAAGTAGTGTCTCTCGGGCGCGTCGTGCACATTGCATGACGCGCCGTCTTTCTTCGTTCGTTGTTATCTGACCGACCAGGACAGTGGCAATTCGATCATCGCCATGACGCTGCCCGATTTGGAGACGGGCCGCTTTCCGGGCGTCACAGTGAAATCGGGAATGCGCTTGAGCCATTCTTCGAGAAACACCTTGAGCTCAGTGCGTGCGAGCAGCGAGCCGATGCAGCGGTGCGCGCCCGATCCGAACGTCAAATGCTTGTTCGAGTCCTTGCGCTCGAAATCCACGGTGAGCGCATCCGCGAAGCGGCGGTCGTCGAGGCTGCCCAGGACGCTCGGCACCAGGATGGGATCGCCTTTCTTCATGCGTATACCTTTGTATTCCAGGTCTTGCGCGACCGTGCGTGCGAGGTTCGCAACGGAGAAGCGACGCAATAATTCTTCCACCGCGCGCGGAATGATGGCCGGATCGCTGATGATCTGCTGGCGGTGTTGCGGGCTGTTGGCGAGGAAGTGCGCCACGAACGTAAGCGTGGCAGCAACGGTATCGAGGCCGCCGAAGAGCGCAACGGAGCCCATGCCCAACATCTCTTCTTGAGTCAGCGGTCTGCCGAAAGCGCTGCCGTTCGCCAGCGCGCTGATCATATCGGAGCCGGGATGCGCGTGACGTGCTGCGATCTTATGCGCGAGATATTCCCAAGTCGCAGCGAACGCCTGTTGCACTTCGTTCATGTCGGAGGAGCGCACGACGGTATTGGCTAGCCTGAGCAGCGTCGTGCGATCGGAATCGGGCAGAGCAACCAGACTCATGAAAATGCCGATGGGCATATGCAACGCGAAGTCGCCGTAGAACTCGCATTCGCCCTTGGCCACGAAGCTTTCGATGAGTTCGATGGTCAGTTGCCGGGCGCGTTTTTCCAAATCACCGATGGCCTTCGGCGCGAAGAAAGGCACCATCAACCTACGGTATTCGGCGTGGTGCGGCGGGTCGAATTCCACCGGCGGAAACGCGAACGGCTTTTGCTTGATGGGAATCGATTGTCCCAGACTGGAAGTGAAGCGCGTGCTGTCTTTGAAAATCTCTTCGATGTCGTCCGCGCGCGTGGCTACCCAATGACCTTCGTTGCGCGGCGTCCAGAATATGTCCGGCGCTCCGTGCAGTTTGTTCCATTCCAAATGGAGATCGACATCGCCCGAGACGAAGTTGTAGTAGTCGAAGTCGATCACCCGGTCTGCGGGGACGTGATCGGGAATCGTACTGAGCGTCGTAGTCATGGCATGCTTACTCTGGTCGAACCGCGAATCGGGCAGAATCGGAACACGAGTGTATCGTTTCGGTCCGGCCCGCTCAACCGTGAGAGTCCGTCGTACATGAAGCAGAACGCAGCAAAGCTAGCCTCGGTCATCGCTCCGGAAAAACGCGTGCGCGCGCGAGTGCCGGGACGTCCGACTCAACAGAACGCGCTCAGACTGCGCGAAATTTGCCTGAGTGCCGCGCTCGACGAATTCATCCGGCACGGCTTCGCCGCAGCCACCATCGACGGCGTAGCGCGGCGCGCAAAGGCGAGTCGCAACACCGTTTATCGAACGTTTCGCGACAAAGAGACTCTATTTCGCGCCGTGCATCGTTGGGCGTTGGAAGGCCGGCAGTCGGACCTGCGCAAGCTGCTGCAAGCCGATCACCCGCCGGAGGAGATGCTGGCGCTCGTGATCGAGAAGGTCTATGTCGATTCGACACGGCCGCGGGATCTGGCGATGACGCGGTTGTTCGTGGCCGAGGGCGTGCGCTTTCCCGATCTCACTGACTCGCTCTTCGAAAAGTCTCTATTCGAGCCCCTGATCGAATATCTCGCCGATCTCGCGCGACGCGGCATCGCCGACATCGAAGATCCGCTGCACGCCGCATGGGATCTCACCGCACTTGCAGGCGGCGGTGTCTTGATGTTGCTTAAGAAGCCGATCACGCATCCCGCAGAACTGCGAGCACGAACTCAGCGGCTCGCCAAATTGGTGACTCGCGGTTGGCTCCATCCAAAAGAGATTCAGAACTAATACTATGAATGACATCCGTTTCGATGATCGCGTCGTCATTGTGACGGGCGCGAGCTCGGGTATCGGCCGTGCGCACGCACTGTATTTGGCGCGACGCGGCGCCAAGGTTCTCGTAAACAGCAGAACGAAACCGGCGGCCCAAGCCGTTACAGCGGAGATTGAAACTTCCGGTGGCGAGGCGTTGGCGTACGCGGGAGATGTGGGTTTGCGCGAAGATGCCGAAGCGATGGCTGCTGCTGCATTGACGCGCTGGGGTCGCATCGATGTTCTCATCAACAACGCCGGCTTCGTTCGCGATCGCAGCTTCATGAAAATGACGGCGGAAGATTTCGATGCCGTCGTTCAAGCGCACCTCGGCGGATCTATTCATTGCACACGCGCAGTGCTGCCTGCGATGAAGCAACAGGGTTACGGCCGTATCGTGTTCACGACTTCGGGCGCAGGCTTCTACGGTAATTTCGGCCAATCCAACTACAGCTCGGCCAAATTGGGGATGATCGGGTTCATGCGCACACTGCGCTTGGAGATCGCTCAATACGGCATCCACGTCAATGCGCTTGCGCCAATCGCATTGACGCCTATGAATGCAGCCCTCATGCCACCTGAATTGCGAGAGCGGTTGGACACACAAAGCACGGCTGCTGCCGCGACCTTTCTCGCATCGGAGCAATGCCGATTGAACGGCGAGACGTTAGTGGCAGGAGGAGGGCAGTTCGCATGCATGCAATTCACGGAAAGTCGTGGTGTGCAGGCGGCTGAGCACGAGATCAGCCCGGAATTCATCGCCTCCCGTTGGGATGCGATCGCCGACTCGCACGATGCCTACCAATTCGCTGACGGCAGTGCCGCGTTCGCGGCCCGTTTCGGTCACTCGTGGGGCAAGTAACAAGATGTACATTGCACTAGCGAGCTGAACGATGTTCAAATACCGGAACGCTGGCCGGGAAGCGTTCCCGGCCCCTCCCTAGATTGGCCGCATGAAGAAGTCCATATGATCGATTGTTACGGCTGCGGTAGTCCGAACGTTCTCAAAGTGTTGTTGATGCTCGAGGAGGCGGAACTGCCCTATACGTTTCACAAGGTCAACGTCTACGGCGCTGAACAATACTCGCCGCAATTTCTGGCACTCAATCCCAACAACAAAGTGCCTGTCATCGTCGACCACGATGCCGCAGGCGGGGCTCCGCATACCGTCATCGAATCCGGCGCGATCTTGTTTTATCTGGCCGAGAAGATAGGGCGGTTTTTCGGCCGCACGAGTCTCGAGCGCAGCGAAATCATGCAGTGGCTCATGTTGCAGATGGGCGGCATCGGCCCGATGTTCGGCCAGGCATTACACTTTCAATACATTGTGCCCGAAGGCAACGACTACGCCCGCAAACGGTATCTCACCGAAGTGAAGCGCTTGTATGACGTTGCGGAGATGCGTCTCTCCCAACAAGAATGGCTCGGCGGCCGCGACTATTCCATCGCCGATATCGCAGCATGGCCGTGGCTAGCGAAGTACTACAACTATAAAGGCATCGAGCTGCGTCTCGCTTCTTTTCCCAACCTATCGCGCTGGATTACGGCAATCGAACAGCGCAGTGCCTATCGCCGCATTCACGAGTCTTTCAGCGCGCTCTTCAAAGCGGGGCTTGCCGATCAACGCGTCGCGAATCCCGACGCACTCGATCGCTTCTTCGGACGCGGGCCGTATTTTCGCGCCTGAAGCAACCCGCTGAGTACACGCACCCGAGTCGTTCATGAAGTCGAGCCGCATCGAAACCGTCGCGATCAGAAACAAAACCGTCAGCGTACGTCATTGGGGAGACGTCGGAGCGCCGGTCATCTTCATGTTCCACGGCTGGATCGATTGCTCGGCAACGTTTCAATTCGTGATCGATGAGATGCGCCGGTCTTGGCACATCATCGCGCCCGACTGGCGCGGACACGGCGGCTCGCATCGCACGGGCGAGACGTATCCGTTTTTGCAACTCATCGCCGATGTGGATGCGATTTTGGAACACTACAGTCCGCACGAGCCGGTGCGACTCGTCGGGCACAGCCTGGGAGCGAATACATCAGCTGTGTATGCAGGCACGCGTCCCGAGCGACTGCAGCGCTTCGTCAATCTGGAAGGTATTGCGCCTGTGCCGGCGTTATCGAGAGGCACACCGGCAGAACGAATGTCGCGTTGGCTCGCAGTGTTGCGCAAGGGAGTACGGAATCGCCCATATAACAGTCATGTGGAGATGGCCGAACGGCTGCGTCAGGCGAATCCGCGCTTGACCGCAGAGCGCGCCGCGTTTCTCGCGCGCGAGTTTAGTATTCGGCAAGAGGACGGTAGCTTCGAATTTGCGATCGATCCTTACCAACAAGCGCCGTCCCCATTCTTCGGGCACGAGAGTCTCGTCGAATCGGTGTTTCCGCTGATCACGGCGCCGGTGTTGCTCGTGACGGCAGCGCAGTCGGATATTTTTATCGCCATGGAGCAAGTCCCCGGCTTGTTCGCGCAACGCCTCGCATTGATGAAGAAAGTGGAGCACGTGCATCTTCAAGAGGCGGGCCACAACGTGCATCACGATCAACCGGAACAGGTCGCGGCACTCATCGAACGCTTCCTGTCCTAAAGTCGAAGCATGCAACCGCTACGAGATAAAGCCATCGTAATCACCGGTGCAGGGCGAGGTATCGGCGCTGCGTGCGCACGCGAAGCCGCTCGGCTCGGCGCAAAGGTCGGCTTTCTATTGTCGGATCAGGCCAATCGAATCAATGGCCAAATCGTGCGCATCAACGGCCGGCAACTGGCGCTGCTGGCGCATCCCATGATTGCAGCGCCTGTGTTGGAAAGAGAGAGTTGGAATTTCGAAGAGGTCGCGGCTGCTTTCGCAGAACAGTTGGAGCAACGACAATTCCCGATCGGCATCGCGAGCGCGCAGGTGATCCCGATGAGTGGCGGTTCGGTGATGTGGGGGAGTAAGCGGGCTGCGGATTGACTCTACGCAGTAGCGCGCGACACCCATTCCGCCGCACGTTCGCTGATCGCAATGACCGGTGCGTTGGTGTTGCCCGAAGTGATGTTGGGCATCACTGAGGCATCCACTACACGCAAATTGTCGAGACCCCGCACGCGCAACTCGGGATCGACTACGGCGCGCGCGTCGCGGCCCATGCGGCAACTCCCGACGCAGTGATAGCCGATACCGGCGTAGTTGCGAATCATCGCTTCCCAGCCGGCATCCTCTTCCGGTATTGCTGCTGGAACGTTGTTGTCCATTACATGACGCGCGAGCGCTGGCGCGGTGAAGATATTTGCGATGTGCTTCTGTGCTTCGATGAGCAAGCGCAGATCGCGTTCGTCACCCAAGAGGCGATATTCGATGAGAGGCGCGCTCTGCGGACTCGCATCACGCAATCGAACGCGACCACGCGTCCAAGGTCGACCGGCATGTGCGCCGATCGTGATGCCCGCACGCTTGTGCAATTTGGGATGACCTCCGGTGAAGTCGATGCAGAGAGGCAGAAAGCTGAAAACGAGATCGGCTTCTTGCAACTCAGGACGGCTCTTGCCGTAGGCCATGGCTTGCACGGCAATGGAGGTGAGCGGGCCGCGACGCGCGATCAAGAGTTGCAATAGACTTTTCGTCAATCCGAACGGACCCATTTGCGTGTTGTAAGTGGGCACGTCGACGAAGCGGCTTTGCGACACACCGCAATGATCGTGCACGTTGGCGCCCACATCGGGACTATCGACGTGGACATGAATGCCGAGGGTCTGCAACTCGGCTCCAGGTCCAACTCCCGAGCGTAGCAATATAGCCGGAGAGCCTACGGCACCCGCGCACAGCAAAATTTCACGTCGAGCGCGCCATTGTTTGCTCACACCTGCGTGCACGGCACGTACTGCGGTTGCTCGTCCAGCACTGATCTCGATGCGGTCGACCAAACATTGCGTCAGCACCGTGAGATTGCGGCGATGGCGCGCAGGCTGCAAATAAGCCGCCGCAGCGCTGCAGCGATGACCGCGATGAGTCGTGCCCAGCGGATAATACGCACCGAGCACGGCACCATCGCAGGATTCGTCCACCGTCGGTAAGCCGCGTTCGGCACACGCTTCTAAAAAGACGGATGCCAAAGGATGCAAGGTGCGTGGAGGCGAGACACACAATGGACCGTCGTTACCGTGCCACGTTTGGCTCGTCGCGCTTTGTGGACCTTCGTAGCGTTCGGCGCGGCGGAGATAGGGCAGCAGATCTTCGAAGCTCCAATTTCGGCAACCTGCTGCGACCCATGCGTCGTAATCGCCTCGCAGTCCGCGGGTGTACACCATGCCGTTGATGCCGCTGCTGCCGCCGAGCATGCGTCCGGCAGCCCATCGAGTTTTGCGGCCGTGCACGGAAGGATCTGGTTCGGTGTCGTAATCCCAATCGACGCCGGCGCGTCCCATCAGCGCGAAGGTACCCGCGGGAACATCGACGAGAAATCCTTTACCTTCGTCGCCCGCTTCGAGCAGCAACACACGCGCCGACGGGTTTTCGCTCAAGCGGCCGGCCAGTACGCAACCGGCGCTGCCCGCGCCGATGATGATGAAATCGTATTCTTGTTCGTCTTCGATTCCGCCGGTGCGCATACCCATCTGGTTGTGCCTTTCTCTTGCGGAGCTGGCATGATGACATAGCGAGCACTGTACAGTGCAAGCTAAACGGATTTAACTTACCCCTCGCGAGTCGCTTGTATGAACCACACTTCCATCGATTCCGGCGTCGCCTTGCATGATGCGCTTCTCATCGGCGGCGAATGGCACAGGCAAACCAGCGGCGGACACAGCGAACACATCAATCCCAACGACGGGAAAACGATCGGCAGTTTCGCCGTCGGTGGAGCGGCCGAGATCGATGCCGCCGTGCAATCGGCACGCGCTGCGCAAAAGGTATGGATGTCGCACTCGGCGCCCGAACGTGCCGCAGTACTCAATAAATTAGCCGACATGATCGAACAGCGTGCGTCCACGCTGTTGGCGACGCTTGCCGTCGATGCCGGCGTTCCCGTGTGGCTGGGAATCGATATCGCAGTCGGTTGGGTCAGATATTTCGCCGGTTGGGCGGATAAGATCGGCGGCACCGCAAACGATGCATTCCCGGCGTCCGGCTTCAATTACACCCGCAAAGAGCCGTTCGGCGTCGTCGGCGTGATCATTCCCTGGAATCATCCGCTCATCGCAAGCTGTCAGATTGCGATACCCGCCATTGCCGCCGGCAACGCGGTTGTTTTGAAACCGCCGACCGCGACACCGTACACCGCACTCGCATTGGGAGCGCTCGCGCTCGAAGCGGGGTTTCCTCCTGGGCTTCTCAATGTGGTGCCCGGTGATGCGGCTGCAGGCGAGGCGCTGATTGCGCATCCGGGCGTAGGCAAGATCAGCTTCACAGGTGGCGGCGCGACAGCACGTCGAGTCATGGCATCGGCCGCACAATATTTGAAGCCGCTGTTTCTCGAACTCGGCGGTAAATCGGCCAATTTGCTGTTCGAGGATGCGGATCTCGGCACGCAGTTGCCTTTCTCATTGGCCTGTTGCATGTCGCTTGCGGGTCAGGGTTGTGCGTTGCCTACGCGCTTGATCGTGCAAGCGTCCATTTACGATCAAGTCGTCGAGCGTCTGCAAGGTATCGCACAGCATTTCAAAGTCGGCCCGTCGATGCATGCCGACAGTTTCATCGGACCCGTGGTCAACGCTGCCGCTTGTCAGCGCATTCTCGGCGTGATCGAAAAAGCGCGCGGGAAAGGCGAGGGACGCTTGATTGCAGGCGGCAAACGCATGCAGGGCGATTTGGCGCGTGGTTATTTCATCGAGCCCACGGTATTCGCCGACGTGCCTCCTGAGAGCTCGCTGGCGCGCGAAGAAGTGTTTGGTCCGGTGCTTTCCGTCATGCGCTTCGAGGATGAAGAAGAAGCGCTCGCACTCGCCAACGACAGCGACTTCGGTCTCGCTGCGTTCGTGCAGACGCGCGATTTGAATCGCGCCTTACGTCTCGCGAATAAGTTGGAAGCCGGGCTCGTCAATATCAACGGCTTCAACGGTGTTGCGCCGGGTGCGGTGTTCGGCGGCTACAAACAAAGCGGCTTCGGCCGCATCGGCGGGCGCGAAGGGCTCGAGGAATTTTTGCAGACAAAGAATGTGTTCATTCAGGTGTCACTATGAACGTAGGCGTGTATTTCGATCTGCGCAATCCGCCGCAGTGGCGTACGGATCCATCCCGTCTGTACGGCTTTACACTGGAAATGTGCGAAGAGGCGGAACGGCTCGGTGCTCATTCCGTGTGGTTTTCGGAACATCATTTATTTGAAGACGGCTATCTCACACAGCCGCTCACTTTTTGCGCAGCCGCTGCGGCGCGCACGAAGCGTGTGCGACTAGGCACTGCGATATTGATCGCGCCGTTACAGAAGCCGGTGCATATCGCCGAGCAAGCAGCGGTGATCGATCTCGTGAGCGGCGGGCGTCTCGACATCGGGTTGGGCACGGGCTATCGAATACCCGAGTTCGAACTTTATGGCGTGTCTCTCGAACGTCGCTATGGAGTCACTGACGACTGTGCCCGCGAATTGCGCAGGATTTGGCGAGAAGGCCGCGTAACGCCTGCACCGGCGCAAGCGCGTGTGCCGATTTGGATGGGCTATCAAGGTCCGCAAGGCGCCCATCGCGCCGGAATGTTGGGTGAAGGATTACTCTCGATCAAACCCGAACTGCACGAGCCTTACTTACAAGGGCTGCGGGATGGAGGACATCCTGCATCGACTGCGCGCATGTGCGGTCATGTCGACGGCTGGATCAGCGACGATCCGGAGAAAGATTGGCCCGTCGTCTCTAAACATCTTGCTTATCAAATGGATTCCTATCGACGCTATGCCGTCGAGGGCACGGGCAAGCCCGCACCGAAGCCAGTAAATCCCGACGACATCCGCACGCGTGGCAAGACTTGGCTTGGTGCGTATCACTACGGCGAGCCTGCAACCGTCGCTGCGGCGATCAACGCTCAATACGCAGGGCTGCCGATCGAATGTATGTACTTCTGGGCGTCGGTAGCGGGCATGCCGGAAAAGATGGTGGCCGACAACGTGCGTACTCTGCTCACTAAGCTTGTGCCGTTACTGAAGGTCTAACGTTTTTCCCTCGCTTCACTTCCCTCACCCGGCGCTATCACGCCGACCTCTCCCGCAGGCGGGAGAGGTGAAGAACGCTCTTTTCTGGCGGTCAACGCTCAACTGTCAACCCAACAATCCCACCACTCGCAAATCCTCCAGATACTTGCGAATGAACGCTTCGGACAGGTGAGGAATGTCTTTATCCGCACCGACCCCGTGTTTGCGCACATCCTCTCGGAAACGAGTTGCGGACACGTGGGCGCCTGCAGCTGCCGGCATGGGACGCTGCAGTTGATGCAGCAGCGGCAGGGACGAGGAATGGCGTTGTTTTTCGGGCAAGCCACGGAGCGCCGTCTCGAAACGGCCGAACCAATCGGCATAGTCGTTGATGCGTTGAATCGGATGGCCGGCGTCGATCGCCCAGCTGATGAAGCTGTCCATGGAAATGCCGTCGTCGTGCGGGTTGACGACGTGATAAGTGCGATAACCGCTCAACGCCTTTGCGCCCAACGTCGCGATCGATTCCGCCGTGAAGTCCACAGGCAAGCCGTCGTAATGGGCCTCGACCTTACTCTTGGTATAGAAGGATTGCGGTGCCACTCCGGTGACGATGATGCTGAACAGCCAGCGCGTGAACATGTCGGGGATGTTGATTTGTCCCTTGTACTTGCTGTGCGCCAGGATCATGTCCGAACGGAACACTGCGATCGGCAGACCGAAGCGTTCGTGAGCTTCACGCAATAGCGCTTCGCCCGCCCACTTGCTGTTTGCATAGCCGTCGGCATAGCGATCGCCATCGAGCCCGCGCACGGGAGTTGCAGCGCGGACATCCGCATCTTCGTCGAGAACGCCGCCGCCTGGAATCATGGCTGCAGCGACAGTCGAGACATTGTTGATGGGTTTGAAGCGATGCGTAATGGCGAGGCGAATCAATTCCGCCGTCCCCACGACGTTCGGACCGAAGAGCTGTGCATAGGGCAGCACGTGATTGACGAAGGCAGCCGGATGAACGATGAGATCGATACTCTTCGCCAACCGTTGCCATTCGCCGCTGCTCAAGCCGAGATCGGGTTCGCTCAGGTCGCCCGCGAGCACTTCCAGATGGTCGCGCGCCAGTTGTTCGAAATGTCGTTTCAGTTCCGCATCACCGCTATCGAATGCATCCGCAATACGGCGCCGAGCAGATGCTGCATCTTGGCCGCGCGCAATGCAGATGACGCGGCCGCCGACCTTGGCCATGCGTTCCAACCATTCAAGACAGAGAAAGCGGCCGAGATAACCGTTCGCACCCGTGACCAGCACGGTACGAATGTCGGTCGAGGGCGGTGCCGCTTTTTTCGCGTTTTCGAGCGTGTCGCTGTCGATGAACTTCTCGAGCGTCAAATCGCTGGCGCGAATCTCGGTTGCACCGCGCCCGTGCACCGACGCGAAGGTCGGTCGTTGGAATGCACTGTCGCGTGCGCGTTCGATGAAACGCGCCAGTTGTTGCAAGCTGCCCGCAGGATTGTTGATGACGCCCGCAGGCACTTCGACTTCATAAATCTCCTCGAGCAGTGCGGAGCAGGAGAGGGCGGAGAGTGAATCGCCGCCCAGTTCCGCGAAGCTGCAACTTTGCGCGAGATCGATGTCCTCGATGCCGAGCGTGGCTTGCACAGCGCGCCCGACCGTTTCCAACACCGGTCCATTACGACCGTCACGACGCAGTTGCTGCAATACGTTTGCCTGACCTGCGGCGATTTCCTCGTACAGTTTTTCGAGCCGCGGCGCATACCGCTCCTTGAACTTCGGCCGCTGATATTTACCGATGCCGGCGAGCAGTCCGTTGTCGACGCTGAAGGGTTCGTATTCCACGATGAAATCTCGCGGCACTTCATACGCGTTGAGTTCTTCGGCGCGCGCAACTTCCTGGATGGCCTCGCGCAGCGCTGCCTTGATGGCCTTCTCATCCCCCGAGATGCCCATTTCTTCGAGAGCTGCTTC
>Ga0207667_10009561_pt1 | contig 11410 bp, 9 predicted proteins | sample KBSCornC52_FD_184301 | JGI IMG/M metagenome (GOLD analysis project Ga0207667, IMG submission 184301) | Corn rhizosphere microbial communities from Kellogg Biological Station, Michigan, USA - KBS Corn C5-2 (SPAdes) (version 2) | ecosystem: Host-associated > Plants > Roots > Rhizosphere > Soil ...
GCGCGAGGCCATCCTCGAGAACGCGCTGGTGGGCATCTCCTTCACGCGCGACGGCCGCATCGCGATGACCAACGCGCGCTTCGACGAGATGTTCGGCTGGCCGCGCGGCGGGTTGCAGGACCAGCAGCAGCGCGTGCTGTGGCCGTCCGAGGCCGCCTACGACACCATGGGCAACGACGTCGGCCCGGCGCTGTCGCGCGGCGAGCAGGTGGACATCGAGATGTCGCTGGTGCGTCGCGACGGCAGCATCTTCACCGGGCGGCTGCTGGCCAAGGCGCTGGATCCGGCGCAGCCGGCCAGCGGCACGATCTGGCTGGCCGAGGACGTCACCGAGCGGCGCGGCGTGGAGCAGGCGCTGGCCCGCGCACGCGACGAAGCCGAGGCCGCCAACCGCGCCAAGAGCGCGTTCCTGGCCAACACCAGCCACGAGATCCGCACGCCGCTCAACGCGCTGGTGGGACTCGCCCAGCTCGCGCGCACGCCCGAGGTCGACGACCGTCGGCGGCTGCAGTACATCGAGCAGATCTGCGATTCGGCCGATACCCTCTCGGCCATCCTCTCGGACATCCTCGACCTGTCCAAGATCGAGGCCGGCAAGCTGATCGTCGACCGCGTGGCCTTCGACCTGCGCGGGCTCATCGGCACGCTCAAGCAGGCCTACGGCGCGCTGGCCGACACCAAGGGCCTGGCGCTGCATGTGGACATCGAGGACGCGGTGCCGCAGCACGTGCTGGGCGACCCGATGCGCCTGCGCCAGGTGCTCACGAACTACCTGACCAACGCGCTGAAGTTCACCACCACCGGCAGCATCCTGCTCAACGTGCGGCGCGCCGCCGACTACCATCTGCGCTTCGAGGTGATCGACACCGGCGCCGGCATGGACGGCTCCGGCATCGCACGCCTGTTCCAGCCATTCAGCCAGGTGGACAACTCGCTCACGCGCAAGGTGGGCGGCACCGGCCTGGGGCTGTCGATCTGCAGCGAACTCGCGCATCTGATGGACGGCACGGTGGGCGTGAGCAGCGAGCCGGGCAAGGGCAGCGTGTTCTGGGTCGACCTGCCCCTGCCGCCGGTCACCGCGCGGGAGCTCGAGCAGAACGAGAGCACCTCGGGCCTGGATGCACTTCAGGGCACGCGCGTGCTGATGGTGGAGGACAACCCCGTCAACATGATGATCGCCGTGGCGCTGCTGGAACGCTGGGGTGCGATCGTCGACCAGGCCGGCGACGGCCCCGAGGCGCTGCAGGCGGTCGACCATGCGTACCAGTCGGGTGATCCGTTCGACATCGTCCTGATGGACGTGCAGATGCCCGGCATGAGCGGCCACGAGGTCACGCGCCGCCTGCGCCAGCGCTACGACCGCCACGTGCTGCCCATCGTGGCGCTGACGGCGGCGGCGCTCGTCTCCGAACGCGAGGACGCGCTCGCCGCGGGCATGAACGATTTCCTCACCAAGCCGATCGACGCCGACCGCCTGCGCCAGACGCTGTGCAACGTGCTGGTGACGGCCGCGGCGAGCATGGAGCGCTGAGACGCGGCGCTGCTTGCCGAACGGCGGCCGAGGGAAGGGGTCTGGCCTATCTTCGATCCGCCCCACGGTGCCGACCACCGCGAAAGCCTCCATGGCGGATCGAGGTCAGGCCAGACCCCTCCTGGCGGCGCGCCGCTCGTAAACTGCGTGCATGCAAGCACTGTCCACCTCCGCGCGTCCGCGCATCGGCTGGGGCCTGATCGGCGCCGGCGGCATCTCCGACCAGCTCGCGCGCGCGCTCGCGCACGTGCCCGAGGCCCGGCTGGTGGCCGTGGGCTCGCGCGACGCCGCCAAGGCGCAGGCCTTCATCGACCTGCCGCGCGGCCCCGAGGCGCCCACCGACCCCGTCAGGGCGCACGGCAGCTACCGCGCGCTGGTGGAAGATCCCGACGTCGACGTCGTCTACGTCGGCACGCCGCATCCGGACCATGTCGATTCGATGCGCCTGGCGCTCGAGGCCGGCAAGGCAGTGCTGTGCGAGAAGCCATTCACGCTGAACCGGCGCGAGGCCGAGGCGGCCGTGACGCTGGCGCGCAAGCACGACGTCTTCCTGATGGAGGCGATGTGGATGCGCTACGTGCCGGCGATGGTCGAACTCAAGCGCCTGGTCGCCGAGGGCGCGATCGGCGAGCCGGTGGCGGTGGCGGCCGACTTCGGCTTCTCCGCCGCGGGCCTGCCCGCGAGCCACCGCGTGCTGGCGCGGGAACTCGCCGGCGGCGGCCTGCTGGACATCGGCATCTACCCGCTGAACTTCGCGGCTTTCGTGCTGGGCGACATCGTCGGCGCGCAGGCCGACGCCGTGCTCGGTCCGACCGGCGTGGACGTCCACACCGTCTTCAACCTGCGCCACGCCGGCAACCGGCTCAGCCAGGGCATGTGCTCGCTGCGTTCGACCACGGGCTGCCACGCGACGGTGCTGGGCACCGACGGCCGCATCGACGTCGCGCCGCCGTTCTACGCCGCGCAGCAGCTGCGGCTCGCGCGCGGCACACGGCCGTGGGAGGAGACGCCCGTGGAGGTCATCGACCGTCCCTGGCGTGGCACGCGCTATGTCGCGCAGGTCGAGGAGGTGCACCGCTGCCTGCGCGCGGGGCTGTCCGAGAGCGCCGTGATGCCGCTGGACGAGACGGTGGCGCTGGTGGGCTGGATGGACACGATGCGGGCCCAGTTCGGGCTGCGCTACCCGGGCGAGTAGCGGCGGTCGACGCTTTCAAGGGGCGCGCGCCCGTCGCACATCGATGTCATCCTGCGCGAAGTCGCAGGATCCACCTTGGCCGGAGCCGACGTTGCTCGCCAGCGTGGATCCTGCGACTTCGCGCAGGATGACACGTCATTGGCGCTGCCGCCGCGGCCCGCGCCTCGGGCGGCCTGCGCGTCACGCGGCCTGCGCGTCAGGCTGCCCGCGCCTCGGCTGCCCAGGTGTCACGCGGCCGCGCGCCGCGCCGACCGGGCACCGTCCGCGCGTCAGACCGACTGTGCCGGTGCCGTGTCCAGGCGGTGCATGATGTCCTTCAGGTGCAGCGCCGAACCCAGCGCCGTGAACGCGAGGATCACGGCGAAGACGGCGGCGATCACGTACTGCAGGACCACCATCGCCAGGCCGCGCAGGTACGTCGTCTCCAGGATCCACATGTAGCCCAGCGGCGCCACGAACAGGCCGAGCAGGCCGCCCACGTGGAACACCTTCGCGGCGAAGCCGACGATCAGCAGCGACACGAGCATCGCGCCGAAGCAGATCCAGAATCCCGTGCGCCCGGCTCCGACGATGCGTGCGGCGATCATCACCGGGACGACGGTGAACGCGAGGATGGCGAGGACGACGAAGATGAACGTCAGCATGACGGGAGACCCTTCCTGGATATGTTGTGAGTTGCCGTTGCGGCGCCATTCTGACCCGGGGCCCGTGGATGCGCGTCAGGATTCCATCAGGAAGGCGACGGCACGCGACCAGTCCGGCTGCCCCGCGATCAGGTCGACGACGGCCGCGGCGGCCGGGCCCTCGCCCATGACGACGCGCACGCCGCGTGCGTCGAACACGAGCGCCGACGCTGCGAACGCGCCCACGAGGAACTCGGGCTGATGGGCGTTCACGTCGAGCTCGGGGAACGCGTGCAACTGCGCGAGCCTGCGTTCGATCTGCTCGCGCACGGGTGCGCCGTCGTCCAGGAAGATGCTCCGATGCGAGCGCGCCCAGGCCGTGGCCGGCTCGTCGAGCACGCGGACCGCTTCGAAACCGGGCGCGTTGGTCATGCGTTCACCCCAGCGTGATGCGCGCACTCACCGCACCGGCGCGGTCGGCGTGCGCGTCGACCGCCACGACGGCACCCCGGGGCCCGCGCACGATCCATTCCTGCAGCGTGCGGTCGGCGGTGACGTCGCGATCGGGCAGGAAGGCCTGCAGCGAGCTGCGCGGGGCATGGCCCTCGAGGTGGTCGCCGATCTCGCGTTCCCTGCCGGAGATGAGCGACGCGCCCGGCGGCAGCGCGATCTCGAACACCGTGCCGCGCACGACCTTGCGCTCCTTGGCGCGGTGGGTGACGTACGCGGGCAGGTAGCCGGCGTTGCCGACCGCCAGCCGCACGCGCCAGGTGTCGCCACTGCCGTCGTGGCCCACCGGCGCGCACGTGGCCTGCAGGATCTCGAGCCTGGGCAGCGACAGCGCCAGCTGCGTCAGCCACGCCGGGAAGCGCGCGGCCTCGCGCTCGCGCAAGGCGGGCGGCGGGTTGCGCCAGAAGTTCATGCGATCCCAGCCGCCGATCTCCACGTCGCCCAGCTGCGGGTGCCGGAACGGCTTCCAGTCGACATAGGCCTGGCCGCCGCACTGCTCGTCGCTCCACTTGAGCAGCTTCACGTCGTCTTCGGGGGGATGGTCGCGGTACCAGTGGATCCAGTCGTACTTGTCGATGCCCGCTTCCTTGTTCGGCGCCCAGATCTCGACCGTCCAGCACAGCGCACCCTGGTGCTCGTAGAGCCAGTCCTGCGTGCCGGTGATCACTTCCCTGGGGTGGTACTTGAAGTCGTGGAAGCCGCTGATCGCCGGGTACCCCGTGAGGTTCTCGCCGAGGTCGGACAGGCGCTTGATCATCCACAGGTCTTCGGGCGTCATGTCGTCGTCGGCCGTGGTGCCCATCGGGCGCAGGATCACGCCGCTGTGCGTATGGAAACTGACCGCCGCGCCGATGTTGGGATGGGCGACGCAGAAGTCGACCATCGCGCGCACCTCGGGTTCGCTGGTGGGGTACGGGCCGGCGCCCATCTGCTCGAACTCCTGGCGCCACTGCGACGGGAAGTTGCGGTTCAGGTCCAGGCCTTCGCGGTCGCGATTGACCGTCACGCGCACGCCGTCCCAGGCCTTGATCGTGCCTTCGGGGATGACGCGCCAGTACTGCCCGCCGATCTCGCCGGGCTCGCGCGGCACCATCAGGCGCGGCTCGGTCGCATGCTTCTTGTACGTGCCGTGCGGATCGGGGATGCGCATGTAGAGCACGCGGCCGTCGCCATCGACGTCCTCCATCGTCATGCCGTCGGGCGCGTCCTCGTCGAACGGGTAGCTGCGCGTGGACGAGCGGATGAAGCGCGGCACGTCGGCCAGCGCCAGTTCGGCGCCGTCGGGGTTCAGGCGCGGCACGAGGTAGACGACGCGGGTGTCGAGCAGGTGCGCGAGCCGCGTGTCGTGCGCCTCGTTGGCGAGCACGTGGTGCAGGTAGTACAGGGCCGCGGTGCAGGCGGTGAGCTCGGCGGCGTGGATGTTGCCGTCGATCCAGAACGCCGGCTTGTCCGTGTCCGGGCCGGTCGACTTGCGGGTGAGCACGACGGCCCAGATGTCGCGGCCCTCGTGGCTCTTGCCGATCGAGCGCAGGTCGACGAGGTCGGGACGCGCCGCGGCGTAGGCCTGCAGCAGGGTCGTCAGTTCGGCGTGGCGGGGAAAGCGGGTGAAATCGGGCGTCGGCAGGTCGGCGGAGGTCATGGCGGCGGGTGCGATGGCGATCGCCGATTCTGGCCCCGGCGGGCTCAGCGACGTAGCCGGGCAATCCAGTGCCAGACGAGCCCGATCGCCAGCGCCAGGCCGAGTACCCAGTGCGTCACGGACAGCACCGAGTGCGCCTCCTCGGGCGCGTACTGCAGGCCGATGGCCGAGCCGAGCAGCACCGCCAGCGCGATCACCAGCAGCACCCCGCTGACGGTGCGCGCACGGCCGGCACGCGCGCCCTCGCTGCGGCGCCGATGCAGGCGCCGGCGCCGCACCGCGCGCCACGCGGGCCGCACGTGCAACTGCCAGACGACGCCGCCCACCAGCGTCACGCACCACGCGATCGCGCCGTGGGCGCGCAGCAGCCAGGCCACCAGCGGATGGGGCTGCGGACCGAATGCCGTCTGCTGCAGCCAGACATCGTGGCCGACCAGCCATCCCACGCCCGTGGCCAGCAGCAGCGCGCAGCCCCAGACCAGCACGTGGCGCGCACGCCGGCCCTGCCCGTGGGCGATGAGGTGGCCGTTGCTGTCCATCAGCTCTGCCAGACGCTGCCGTCCGCGCGCACGACGAGCGCGCGCGCGCGGGCCTTGCGCAGCAGCGCGCTCGCGAGCTCGCCCTGCTGCCAGACGATCTTGGTGAGCGCGTCGGCCGCGCAGGCCGTGGGCGCGAGCACCGTCACCGAACGCGGGGCCGGGCCTTCGGCCCCATCCGCGCCGCGACGTGCGACGGCGCCGCTGGCGCTGGTGGCGCAGGCCGAGTCCTTGAGCGCGGCCACGGGCCACAGCTGGGCGGCGTCGAACGGCGAGCGCACGTGCACCGTCTCCTCCAGCGTGCCGAACACGCGCAGGTCGCCGCCGGCGTTGACGGCGCCCGTGCGCACGCCGGCGCGGCGCAGCTTGGCCACGGCCAGGTCGACCGCATAGCCCTTGGCGATGCCGCCGAAGTCCAGCCAGACCGGCGCGTGCACCTGCACGGCGTGGCCCTCGAGCTCGAGGGCGTCCTCGAACGGCAGCGCGCCGGGCGGGGTGCCGTCGGTGGGGGCGGGCAGCCAGCCTTCCTCCACCGCGCGCGGCGCGCAGCCGGCGTCGAACGCGCCGCCGCTCGCGCGCGCCCAGCGCTGGGCGCTGCGCAGCACGGCGGCCGTGTGCGGATGCACGACGAGCCGCTCGCCGGCGCGGGCGCGCGCGATGCGTCGCAGGTCGCTGCCGGCTTCGTGGAAGCTCATGAGGGCGTGCACCTGCGCCATCGCGTCGAACGCGGCGTCGGCGGCGACATCGAACGCGGTGGCGCTGGCGCCCTGGGCGCGCACCTCCACCAGCGTGCCCAGTAGCGGGCGCGCCCGTTGGCGCATCACGGCGCGGCCGCCTTCATGTCACGCGGCCTTCGCCGCGAGCGGGTGCCTGGCCGCCCACGCCACGATGCGGTGCACGCCGTCGGTGACGTGCGTGCAGCTGAGCGTGGCGCCGCTGATGTTGGCGATGTCCGAGCCCACGTGGATCGGGTCGCTCGCCGACTTGCCGACGAACTGGTTGCGCCAGGACGCCATGCGCACCTCGCCGCCGTGGCCCTCGCGGTAGGTGAGGATCTCGACGGCCAGCACCTTGCCGGCGGCGTCCAGCGCCACGGCGTAGTCGATCTGCTCGAACTTGCCGATCACCGAGTCGACCACCACGCGCCCCAGCACCGCGTCGCCCTGGCGCGCCTCGATCGTGCGCAGCACGCCGTGCGGGGCACCGCCGGGCACGGCCAGCGCCGCGGCCTCGTCGGGGGTAAGCGTCACCAGCACCTCCCCGAAGGCCGTCGCAGACTTGAACGCGCGGCGGGCCACCTCGTCGGCGGTCGCGTAGGTGGCCGCCCAGACGCTGGCGGGCACGGCGGCCGCCGCGAGCAGGGCGGCGCCGGAAAGCGAAGGGGAGAGGAGCCAGCGGTGCGACGTCATGGGAATCGGGAATGCGCGGACTCGCATGATAGTGCGAATCGTTCTCATCTATCCATGGGGCAGCACACTAGCCCGAGATCAGGGCGAGCGACCGCACGCCCGGCACGTCCTGCAGCGTGCGTGCCGCCTCCTTCGTGGCGTCGCCGCTGCCCTCCCGCATGAACACGTCGAGGTGGCCCGCCTCGACGGAGATGCGCCGAACCTGGCCGGCCAGCGCGGCCGAGGCGCGGACCCGGGCGCCCACCCGCCCGGCGATCACCGCGTCGCCGCGGATGACGGCATACATCGGGCGGCCCGCGGCCGGCACGTAGAGGCCGCGCGCGAGGTCGCCGCCGGTCGTGGCGGCGAGCGACGCGACCTGCACGGCACCGCGTTCGCCCAGGTCGGCGCCCGCGGTGGCGAGCGGCAGCACCTGCTCGAGCCGCACGAGGTCGGCCGTGCCGACGAGCGACTTGAGCGACAACAGCGCGTCGAACGCGGCGCCGGCGTGCGTGGCCGCGGCCTGCGGCTGCTGGCCGTCGCGCTCGCGCAGCGCGAGGTCGGCCAGCACTTTGAAGCGCTGGCGGCGCGCGGCGTCGGTGGTGGCGGGCAGGGCGAGCCAGCGCTGCGCGGGCGCGTCCGCGAAGTCGGGCGGCAGGCGGTCGGCGGCCAGCGCCTGGCGGGTCGTGGCGACCTGCCGCAGCGACCGCAGGGTCGCCTGGTCGGATGGATAGCCCGTCGCGCCGCCGATGCGGTCGGCGTTGCCCAGCGCGTCGAGCGCTTCGTCGACCTGGTCCGTGTCCAGGAAGGCGCTGGCGGCGTCCAGGTACATCGCCCGGGCCTGCGCGGGCTTGCCGATCTTCTCGTAGCCGCCCGCCAGCAATTGCTTCTCCTGTTGCAGCGGCTGCCAGGGCTCGCCGCGCGCGGCGCGCTGGCCGGCGACCGCGATGGCGTGTTCCAGCTGGAAGATGCCGTTCGTCGAGCTGCCGCCCGTCCACTCGCCGCGCTCCGCGTACCAGCGCCCGAGCGTGGTGTGGAAGCGCTGCATCGCCGCCAGGTCCCGGCTCTGGTAGGCGCCGGCCTTGCCGAAGAACAGCTCGTCGACCAGCCAGCGCTGCTGCGCCTGCTTCGGGTCCAGCTCCGGTTCGCGCGCCAGCAGCGCCAGCGTGGCACGCGCCAGCTCGAGCCGCGTCGGCCAGGCGTCCTTCATCTGCAGGTCGTACTGGTACGCCTCGTAGCCAGGACAGAACTGCATGCCCACCTGCAGGCGGCGCAGCGCACGCGCCGGCGTGGCGCGCGCCTCGGGCGCCTGCGCCGTGGCCAGGGCGAGCTGGGCCAGCACGGACCGGCGCACCGGCCCCGCGGCCCACCAGCCGTACGCCGGCGGGGTCTCCGGGTTGGCGACGTAGCGCGCGGCGTCGGCCAGCGGCGGCCAGTCCAGCGGCAGTCCCGCGAAGGTGGTGGGGCCCACCCAGCCCTGGCGCGCCACGAGCGAGACCCAGTCGAGCACCGTGCGCTCGCGCACCTGCGCGTCCGTCGCCCGCGCGAGGATCTGGCGATAGCCGGTGTCGACGACGGCCGGGAAGGTGGCTTCCCAGCCCGCCAGCATCGCGCGCAGTTCGGCCGCGCGTTCCGGCGCCGTGGCGTACAGGGCCACGATGGCCTGGGGCGGCGCGGAGTCGGCCGGCGCCGCGGCGGCGGCCTGCTGGTACGTGGCCAGCGCGGCGTCGAACTTGCCTTCGTCGCGATAGAGTTGGCCCAGCTGCAGCGCCGCGCGGCCGGTGCGGGCGGCGTCCACGGCCATCGCCTGCCTGAGGACGGCTTCGGCCGCCTCGTCGCGCCCCAGCCCCACGTAGACCAGCGCGAGGTTGCGCAGCGTCGCCTCGTGCGCGGGCTCCTCGGCCAGCACCGCGCGGTAGCGATCCTCGGCGCTCGCCAGCAGGGCGGGCGCGTCGTCCGGATGCAGCCGCGCCTCGCGCTGTGCGAGGTAGCCCTGCGAGTAGCGCACCAGCGAACGGCACGAGCGCGCGTCCGGGGCACTGCCGCAGCGTGCGGCCGCTGCATCGAGCGAGGCCTGCGCGTCGGTCCAGCGGCCCTGGTCCTGCAGCGCCTGCGCAGCGCGCGCCGCGTCGCGCGCAACGTCGTACGCATCGCTGCCCAGCGCCGCCGTGCAGGCGGCGACCATGTACAGCGCGCCGGCGGCACGCGCCCAGGGCGTGGCGAGGCGGCTCATCGCGGCGCGCCCCGGAAGTCGACGCGTTCGGGCGGCACGGGCTTGCTGCAGGGCTGCAGCGGCAGGTATTCGGTGACGTAGACGGCGCGCACGGCCACCAGCTCCGGCCTGGCGCGGCCCAGGTCGGCCAGGCCGTCCTGCGCGGGCACGGGTTCCGTGAACAGCCGCCCGCGCAGGGCGCTCGGCGCGTGCGCGGCCTCGCGTGGCGCGAAGTCGCCGCTGGCGCGTGCCAGGAACTCCTTGAGCACCGGTCCCGCGCCGGACGGCAGCATGTTCTCGATGCGCAGCATGCTCTTGAAATCCATGCACAGGTCGGTCTTGCGGAACGGGATCACCCAGCCGACCGGGTCCTTCCAGAGCGCCGCCTCGCTGGCGATCGGCACCTTGCTGAGCACCTGGCGCACGAGGGCCTGCTTGTCGACGTCCACCAGGCGCAGCGCGACCTCCTGCGCGAAGGCGTCGACGCCGCCGGTCGGCTCGGCGTAGCGCTCGTCGGACCGGAAGCGCCAGACGAGCGGGGCCGCCGCGGCCACGTCCGCCAGCTCCAGGCGCAGCTGCGTCTCCTTGAACTGGTGCGCGCCGGCGTCGGGGGCGACGTCCAGGTGGAGCACGAGCCGCTGCGGGCCGGCGCTGCCCGCGTCGAAGTCCGCGAAGCCCATCTGCTGGCTCATCCAGGCGGCCACCTGCGCGGCGACCTTGGCCTGCAACTCGTCGCGCCGGGCCCCGAACTGGCCCTGCCAGCGCGGCACGTTCAGGTCGAAGGCGACGCCGACGGCCGGCCGGTCGACCGCACCCGCCGGCAGGAGGACGCCGGCGGCGAGCACGCCCAGGAGGGTTCGCGAGAACTGGTTCATTCGATGTCTCCCACGAGCTGGTCCTGCACCTCGTCCTTGCCCACGACCAGGTCGCTGCGCGCGAAGACGTGCTTCTGGTCGTTGGTCAGCGTGACCCGCAGCACCTGGCCGGGCTCCAGGCCGGCCGCGAGCGGCAGCACGCCGGTCTCGCGCCATGCGAGGAGCTGGCGCGCCGCCAGCGCGTCGCTGACGGCGCGGGCCTGCAGTTCGGTGCGCCACGTGGCCTGCCAGTCGGCGGGCATGGCCTGCGCACGTCCGAGGAACAGCGCGCTTGCCGGCGTGCGCGAGCTGGCCAGCAAAGTCTCGGTGCCGCCGGCGCCGACGGCCACGACCCGCAGCTCGGCACCGCCGGCGTCCTTCCACGAGCCGAGGGCGATCTCGGAAAAGCGCAGCAGGACGCTGGGCGAACGCCGCAGGTCGACGCCCGGGCGCACCCGCACGCCAACGACCGGGTAGACGTCGATGGTCCTGGGCACGTAGCCCTCGACCTCCAGGCGATAGGGCCGCCCGAACGGCGTCGCCGGGAGGACGAAGCGGGCCGGCTTGTCCTTGTCCGCCGGCGTCTGCGCATGCAGCGCGGCGGACGCACCGTCCAGCGCCCGGAGCGTGACGCGCCCCAGCCGCCCGCCGTCTTCGGCGAGGACGACCACCGAGGTCCAGGTCAGCATGACCGTGGTGCCCAGCAGGTAGGCGACGACGATGACGCGCCAGGTGACCAGCCGCGCGATCCAGCCCCGCAGTCGGCTGCGCAGCGCCTTGTCGTCCGACTCGTCGAGGAACCAGGGCAGGATGCCGATCGCGAACGTCAGTGCCGCCGCCAGGCTGGCCATCGCGACCGGCTGGCTGCTGCCGATGCCCAGGTGGTGGTCCGACCAGAGGAACGCCACGCCGGCCAGCGGAA
>Ga0207667_10009566_pt1 | contig 11408 bp, 9 predicted proteins | sample KBSCornC52_FD_184301 | JGI IMG/M metagenome (GOLD analysis project Ga0207667, IMG submission 184301) | Corn rhizosphere microbial communities from Kellogg Biological Station, Michigan, USA - KBS Corn C5-2 (SPAdes) (version 2) | ecosystem: Host-associated > Plants > Roots > Rhizosphere > Soil ...
GCGCTACCTCCCAGTGTGACACGCACAGCGTAGCTCTCGAACATGAGAGATCGTTTACCTAGGGGTGCATCCTCACATCTATCTGGCGGTCCGTTGTCGGATGATGAGGCGCGGCGCCCTCCCCGGGCCCCGCCAGCCGATAGCATGGTCGCAGCAGTCGACCTACAACGGACGGAGGCGGACAGCGTGAGCAGCGACCAGCCGGTGGAGGATAAGGCGGCCGAGAAGGCCGAGCCGAAGGCCGCGCACAAGGCATCCCGTGGCCGACGGTGGATGGTCGGCAGCCTGATCGCAGCGGCATCCCTGGTGCTGATCCTGTCGGTGCTGGGGCTGTGGATCCGGCGCGTCGTGCTCGACTCGGACGGCTACAACACCACCACCACCCAGCTGCTGCAGCAGCCGGAGATCCAGCAGGCGCTGGCCGCGAACCTGGTCGACCAGCTCTACGCCAACGTCGACGTGGCCGCCCAGATCCAGCCGCTCCTGCCCAAGGCGGCGCAGCCGCTGGCGGCGCCCGCGGCGGCCGCCCTGCGCGACTATGCCGACCGCGCGGCCGTGCGGCTGATCGCCTCCGACCGCGCCCAGCAGGCGTGGATCAAGGCGAACGAGGTGGCCCACGCGCAGCTGGTGCTGGTGCTGGACGGCGGCGGGGACCGGCTGAAAACCGGAGGCGGCGAGGTCGCGATCAACACCAGCGGACTCGAGCAGAACCTGGCCAGCCGCCTCGGGCTGAGCCCGACCACGACGATCGCGGGCGGGAAGATCGTGATCTTCACCTCCAACCAGCTGTCGCTGGTGCAGACGCTGGCGCACTGGCTGAAGGTGCTGGCCTGGGTGCTGCCATTCGTCTCGCTGGCCCTGTACGCCCTGGCGGTGTACCTGGCCACCGGCTACCGGCGCCGCGCCGTCCGCAACTGCGGGCTCGGAATCATCGCGGCCGGGATAGTGCTCGTGATCGGGCGCACGGTCGGCGGCAACTACCTGGTCGACAACCTCGTCAAGCTGCCCGAGAACCGGCCGGCCGCGAACGCCGCCTGGGACGTCATCACCTCACTGCTCAAGGACACCACACGCACGGTGATCGGGGTCGGCTTCATCACCCTGATCTGGGCCTGGGTGTCCGGCGACGGGTCACGTGCGGTCTCCATCAGGCGCGCGTTCGCCCCGCACGCCCGCGACCACGTCCTCCAGGTCTGGGTCGCCTTCGCCGCTGTCGTCCTGTTCCTGATCTGGTGGGCGCCGACCCAGGCGTTCCGGCGCCCGGTGCCGGCGCTCGTGATGATCGTGCTCGCCGGCATCGGCCTGGAGGCGGTGCGCCGGCAGTCGGTGAAAGAGTTCCCGGACGCCGAGGCCGGCGACGTGGCGGCGGCCGTGCGGGCGAAGCTGCCACGGCCGGGGCAGACCACGCCGGCGATCGCCGAGAGCCCGGTTGACCAGCTGGAGCGCCTGACCGCGCTGCACGACCAGGGCGCGCTCACGGATCAGGAGTTCCAGTCCATGAAATCCTCGCTGTTGCCGTGACCCCCGAGCCGCCCGAGGTGGGCGAGCAGCAGGAGCCGGAGCAGGAACGAAAGTCGCTGGTGCGCAGGTTTGGCCCGGCTGTGGTCGGCATCGCCGCGATCCTGCTGGTGTTCCTGGTGCTGCTGCCCCGGATCGCCAACTACTCCGACGTGTGGGACGTGGTGACCGGCCTCAGCAACGAGGCGCTGGTGGCGCTGGCGGTGGCCACCGCCATCAACGTGGCCACCTACGGACCGCCGTGGATGGCGGCACTGCCGGGGCTCAGCTACGGCCAGTCGATGGTGCTGACCCAGACCTCGACGGCGATTTCGATCGCCGTGCCGGGTGGCGACGCCGTCGGCCTGGCGGCGTCGTACGCGATGCTGCGCAGCTGGAGATACCGGTCGAACGCGATCGCCGTGGCGGTGGTCGTGACCGGCGCCTGGAACCAGATCGTGAACGTGACGCTGCCGATGCTTGCGCTGGCGCTGCTACTGCTCACAGGCGGCTCCAGCACGCTGCTGCTGACAGCCGGGCTGGTCGGCATGGGCGTGATCGTGTTCCTGGCGACGGCGCTCGTGCTGGCGTTTCGCGGCGATCGGCAGGCGCAGGTCTGGGGCGACCGCGCGCAGCGCGCGGCCAACTGGGCGCTGCGGCTGTTGCGGCGAAGGCCGCGCTCGGGCTGGGGTGACGGCATGGTGCGGTTCCGGGGCGAGACGGTGGGCCTGCTGGCCCGCCGCTGGCACGTGATCACGCTGGCCGCGTTCGCGGGGCACCTGACGGTGTTCGGCGTGCTGCTGGTGTGCCTGCGGGCGACCGGCGTGCCGTCATCCGAGGTGACCTGGGTGGAGGCGATGGCGGCGTGGGGCCTGGTGCGCCTGCTGACGGCGGTGCCGATCACCCCGGGCGGCGTCGGCATCGTCGAGCTGGGCCTGTCCTCAGCGCTGGTCGGCTTTGGCGCCGGCAACGCGGAGGCGGTGGCGGCGGTGCTGCTCTACCGGGTGCTGACGGTGGTGCCAACGCTGGTGCTAGGGGCGGCGCTGGGGCTCACGTGGCGGAGGCATCGGGCACCGGAGCCGGCGTGACCGCCGACTCGGGCACGAACTCTCCCTGCAGGTCGCGACGCCAGCCGGACAGGATCTCGTGCACGCGCGCGGCGCCCAGGATCGGCTGGGCCGGTGCGGCCAGCTCGACCGGGTAGAGGATGAACGGCCGCGTCTGCGGCCCACCCAGCCCGCCGTGGAAGCTGATCAGCTCCTCGAACGCGCAGCCCTGCTCGAGGTCGGCGCTGTAGAAGCTGCCGATCATGATGTCGGCCACGTTGGAGAAGCCGTCGGTGCGGGCCAGGTGCTGGGCCGCCTCGGGAGCGAACGGCGCCAGCGGATCGTCACCCTCGACCGTGCCCGACACCAGGTCGCGGCTGCCGGTCGCGCCCAGCACCACCGGGCCGGACGCCGCCCGCACCAGCAGCCAGCCGACGTGGGGATGCGCGCGCAGGGCCGGGATCAGGCGCGGGTGCTCCGCGTTGATCTGCTCCAGCGTCAGCCGCTCGGGGTGGTTCATCAGGTACAGCAGGCCGAGGTTGCCCGATCCGAGAACGATCACGTCCTGGCCCTCGGGCTTGCTCTCGTCCGCGTCCGGGTCCTTGGCATCGCGGCCGGTGGCCTCGGTCAGCGCGTGTCCGACCATCGCCTGGGCCTCCTCGGCACCGGACATCTCGCCGACCGAGCCTGACTCCAGCGAGCGGCGCACCAGGTCGTCAAGGCCGTAGCCGTTGCGCTGGCGGAAGGTGGCGCCCTGGGTCTGGCCGTGGTCGGAGAGCACCACGATCTGGTAGGGGCGCGGCGCGTAGGGGCGCGCGCGCATGATCCGCCCGAACTGCGCGTCGAGCTTGCGCAGCGCCTCCAGCGTGTCTGCCCGCTCCAGGCCGGAGTGGTGGGCGACCTCGTCGTAGCTCGAGAACGTGGCGTAGACGGCTGCGCGCCCCTGCATCATGTCCGAGAGCACGCCGTGCACGATCAGGTCGCGCACGACCACGCACATGCCGGCGCGGATGAACGGGTACTTGCCGCCGCGGTGACCGCGCGGCTGCACGTCACGGCGGATGCCGCGGATGGCGGCGACCCATTCCAGGCCGACCTCGAAGAAGAACAGCACCAGCACTCGGGTGACGTTGAACCCGTTCGCGAAGAAGCTGCGGTAGCCGGGGTTCGCCGTCTTCTCGGCGCTGAGCCGGCTGACGGTCAGGATCGTCGCGTCGGCCTCACCCGAGAACAGGTTGCCGCGACTGGCGCCGCCGCCCACGAGCAGGCCGACGCCGGTGGCGAGACGCTGCTCCATCTCCGCGCAGTCATCCGGCCCCGAGCAGGCGACGACGCGGCCGGTGCGCTTTTCGACCCAGCGGAAGGCCGGGATGTCCTCGTTCGACCCGAGCAGGATCCCCGCCTGGCTGGCGCCGGTCTGCGACGAGAGGTCGGTCTGCCACTCGACCATGTGGTGCGTGCCGTCGGCCAGCCAGCGGGCCATCTCGGGCGCGTTGCCGTCTCGCATCGCCCGCTGCAGCACCGGCAGCCCCAGTCCGTCGATCTCGAGGTAGATCACGCCCGGCACGTCGGTGCGCTGGACGTTGCCGCTGCGCCGCGCGATCCGCCGGGTGACGCGCAGGGTGTACTCGTCGTCGTCGTCCATGCCGGCCAGGATCGTGATCACCATCGCGGCCGCGGCAGCCAGCAGCGACACCGCCAGCGCCCAGCCCAGGTTGGGGACGTGCATCGCCCCGGGGAACGCGTCTGAGGCAAGGAGCAGCAAGGCCGCGTCCGCGAACAGGATCAGCAGGAAGCTCGAGATCAGGGTGAACGGCAGCCGCAGGGCCGCGATCACCGGCGGCACGAGCGCGTTCAGGATGGCGATCAGGGCAGCGATGCCGAGGGCGCCCCAGAAGCCGGATACCGTCACGTTCGGCACAACCAGCGCGGCGAACAGCAGCGAGAGCGCCGAGATCACCCAGCTGATCACCAGCCGCAGCGGGCGCAGCCGCGGGCGCTCGGGGTGCCACCGCATATCGGGCTGTGAGGCCAGGCTCATCGGCGCAAACCCTACGCGACCGAAGGCCATGACGACAGGTGGCCGGAGTAGCCTTGCGCTGTGGCCGACTGGCTGAACCAGTTCTGGGACACCCTGAAAGCGGTCTCGCTGCCGCTGGTGGTGCTGGGTCTGAGCTTCCAGCTGCTGCAGACGCTGTTCATCTCGCTGGCCTGGCGCAACATCCTGCGCGCCGCCTATCCCAAGTCGGTGCTGCCCTACCGCGAGGTGCTGAGCTACTACGCCGGCGGCGCCGGCCTCAACTCGATCCTGCCGGCTTCGGCGGGCACGGTGGCGATGCTGGGCCTGTACCGCAGCGCGATCGCCGGTTCGACCGTGGCCGGCCTGGTGGGCGCGACGCTCGTGCAGAACATCTTCTTCGTGGTGGTCGCCGCCATCGTCTACCTGTGGCTGTTCCTGAGCGTGGCCGGCTCGTTCGACGTCAAGTTCGGCTGGTTCGCGGACCACGTCGGGCTGACGCTGATCATCCTCGTCGTCGGCACGGCGCTGATCTTCGTGGTCGGCAAGATCCTCTGGCACCGGCTGCACCACACCTGGGAACAGGCCAAGGACGGCGGCGGCATCCTCACCACGCCGCGCAAGTTCATGACGCAGGTGGTGCTGGTCGAGGCGGCGTCGTACGCCGCGCGGATGGGCGTGAACGCCACCTTCATGTACGCCTACCACATCCCCGTGTCGCTGGAGAACATCTTCCTGATCGTTGCGGCGTCGTCGATCTCCTCGACGATCGCGATCGCGCCGGGTGCGGTCGGTTCGCAGACGGCGCTGATATCGGTGGTGCTGAACGGGGTGGCGCCGCAGAGCGTGATCACGGCCTACACGGTCGGCCAGGCGCTGATCACGACGGCGTGGAGCGTCGCCTTCGGCCTGACCATGCTGGCCATGCAGATCGGCTGGAAGCAGACCCGAGGCTTGATCCACGTGCACAAGAAGGAGGACGGCGAGAACGACCCGCTCGCCGAGCCGGCCACTGCCGACGCCGGGCCGACCGACGCCTCGGGGTAGCACCCGCCTCAGACGAGCGTGACGGTGGCGCCGGCCGCGCGCAGGGCGGCCACCTCGGAGCGGTCGGCGCCGGTGTCGCTGATCACCTCGTGTACCGCTTCCAGGCCGCAGATGCGGGCGAACGCGATCTGGCCGATCTTGGAGCTGTCGGCGACCACCACCACGCGGCGGGCACGAGCGATCAGCGCCCGGTTGGTGTGGGCCTCGACCTCGTGGTGGGTGGTGAGGCCGGCGCCGACGGCGATGCCGTCCACGCCCACCAGCACGATGTCCAGGTACAGGCCGGACAGCGACGCCTCGGCCAGCGGCCCCACCAGCTCGTAGGACTCGGGGCGAGCGACGCCGCCGGTCACGACCAGCTTCAGGTTGGGGCGCACCGCCAGCTCGGAGGCGATGTTCAGGGAGTTGGTGACAACCGTCAGCCGCCGCCGGTCGGACAGCGCCCGGGCACACTCGGTGGTGGTGGTGCCGCCGGTCATGCCGATGGCGGCGCCCTCGGGTACGCGCTCGGCCGCCACCTGTGCGATCCGGGCCTTCTGCTCCTGGCGGCGGGCGCTGCGATAGCGCAGCGGCAGCTCGAACAGGACGCCGTTTGCGATGGCGCCGCCGTGGGTGCGCGCCAGCAGCCGCTGCTGCTCGAGCAGCACGAGGTCGCGCCGCACGGTGGCCGAGGAGACGCCCAGATCCGCGGCCAGGTCGCCGACTCCGACCGACCCGTTCGTGGACAGCTGCTCGACGATGCGGCTGAGACGTTCGGACTGGCGCATTGCTGCGACAAAGTCTACCCACCGGCACCTCCGCCCGCTGGTTGCCTTCTGCGCACTTACGGCATAAAGTGGCGCGATATGAGCGCAATCGCTCACGAGGTGGCCAGCCAGCCCGACATCTGGCGCCGGGCCGCCGACCTCGCGCCCGACCTGCCGCTGCCGGCCCGCGGCCTGCGGCTGGCGGTCGCCGGGTGCGGCACGTCGCTGTACATGGCCCAGTCCTACGCGGTCGCGCGCGAGCAGGCCGGGGCCGGCGAGACCGACGCGTTCGCGGCCTCGGAGTTCCCGACCGGCCGCAGCTACGACGCCTTGCTCGTGATCTCGCGCTCCGGCACCACCAGCGAGGTGCTGGAGCTGCTGCGGTCGCACCGCGGCGCGCCCACGGTGGCGCTGACCGCGGTGCCCGACGGCCCGGTCGCGGAGCTTGCGGACACGGTCATCTCGCTGCCCTTCGCCGACGAGCGGTCGGTGGTGCAGACGAGGTTCGCCAGCACGGCGCTGATGCTGCTGTTGACCCACGCAGGGCTCGACCTGTCACCGTCGATCGAGGCCGCCCGGCGCGTGCTGGAGGCGCCGCTGCCCATCGACCCGGCCGAATTCCGGCGGTTCCAGTTCCTGGGGCGCGGCTGGACGAACGGCCTCGCCAGCGAAGCCGCGCTGAAGCTGCGCGAGGCCGCCCAGGCCTGGGCCGAGGCGTACCCCGCGATGGAGTACCGGCACGGGCCGATCTCCCTGGGCGACCCGGACACGGCGGTGATCGCGATCGGCCCGATCGATGCGACGCTTGGCACCGACATTCGCGCCACTGGCGCCACGCTGGTCGACCCCGACCCTTCCCCCCTGGCCACGCTGGTGCTGGCGCACCGGCTGGCCATCAGGCTCGCGGAGATCCGCGGCCTGGATCCCGACCTGCCCCGTAACCTGACCCGATCGGTGGTGTTGCCATGAGGCGCCTGTTCCTGATCGCCGCGACCGCTCTGCTGGTCGCCTCCGCCGGCTGCGGCGGCTCCAGCTCGTCCAACGGTGTGGTCAACGTGACCGTCTGGCACGGCTATGAGGACATCGAGGGCAAGGCCATGACCAGCGCCGCGGCGCGCTTCAACGCCACCCATCCCAAGATCCACGTCACCGTCCAGAACTACGGAAACGCGGACTACGCCCTGCAGAAGGTGCTGACCGCGATCCGCGGCGGCGCCTACCCGGACATCGCCTACCTGTACGGGTCGTGGGCGGCCAACATCGCGCGCAGCCCCACCGCCGTTGACCTGTCCTCCAGGATCAAGGAGCCGGGGGTCAACTGGAACGACTTCTGGCCGGCCGAGCGGCAGGCGGTGCAGGTCGGCGACAAGGTGATCGGCATGCCGGCGCTGGTCGACAACCTGGCCCTGGTCTACAACAAGAAGCTGTTTGACCAGGCCGGGATCCCCTACCCGACCGCGAACTGGACGTGGGACGACTTCCGGGCCGCGGCCCAGAAGCTGACCGATCCCTCGGCCAAGCAGTTCGGCTGGGCCTACGTGGCCGACGGCAGCGAGGACACGGTCTGGCGCTTCGACGCGCTTCTCTGGCAGGCCGGGGGCGACATTCTCAACTCCGACAACACGAAGGCGGAGTTCAACTCCCCGGCCGGGGTGCAGGCGGCCACGCTGCTGCAGCAGATGGCGACGGTCGACCACTCCGTCTACCTTGACAACGGCAACGGCAACTACGCGAACCTGTTCAACTCTGGCAAGATCGCGATGCTGTTCACGGGGCCATGGGACCTGTCCAGCTTCCCCGACGTCGACTACGGCGTGCAGGTGCTGCCCGGTCTTACAAACCACCAGACCATCTCCGGTCCCGACCAGTGGGTGCTGTTCGACAACGGCAGCGAGCGCACGCAGGCGGCCTGGACGTTCCTGAAGTGGTTCACGTCGCCGCAGCAGGCGATGATCTGGTCAACACAGACCGGTGACCTGCCGATCCGCGCCTCCCAGACGCAGCTGCCCGGCTACGACGCGTACGTGAAGAAGTACCCGGGCGTGTCCGTGTTCGTGCAGAACGAGGCGAACGCGGTCAAGGCACGGCCGGTGATCGCCAACTACAACGAGGTGTCCCAGGCGATGGGCCAGGCGATCCAGGCGGTGCTGCTCGGCAAGGGCCAGCCGCAGGACGAGCTCGACCAGGCCGCAGATCAGGTCGACCAGACGCTCGCGACGGGCCAGTGATCTCGAGGGCGGCCCGCTCCGAACATGTCAGCGGCTGGCTGTTCGTGGCGCCGGCCGCCTTGCTGATCGGCATCTTCGGGATACTGCCGATCGGCTGGGCTGCGCTACTGTCGTTCCAGAACAACGACCTGCTGACGACGCCCACCTGGGTGGGCACGCAGAACTACCACACGCTCGTCAACGACCCGGTGTTCCGGCAGTCGGTCAACCACACGATCGTGTACACGCTGCTGTTCGTGCCGCTGTCGGTGGGCGGATCGCTGGCGCTGGCGATGCTGCTGAACGCGCGGATCCGGTTCTCGTGGTTCTACCGCACGGCGGTGTTCATCCCGGTGGCGACGTCCACGGTGGCGACGGGGCTGATCTTCAACTGGTTGCTGGAGCCGACCTACGGCGTCGCCAACTACCTGCTGGGCAAGGTGCACCTAGGCCCGTACGGCTTCTTCCAGAATCCCGACCAGGCGCTCTACTCGATCGTGGCGATGACGGTCTGGGGCTGGCTCGGGTTCGACGTGATCGTGTACCTGGCCGCGCTGCAGGGTGTGCCCGAGAGCCTGGTCGAGGCGGCCCGGCTGGACGGTGCCGGGCGCTGGGCGACGTTCCGCCACGTGGTGTTCCCGCTGGTGTCGCCGGCCACGCTGTTTCTGATCGTGTGGTCGACGATCAACGCGCTGCAGGTGTTCGACGAGATCTACGTGACCACGCGCGGCGGGCCGCTGCACGCCACCACCGTGATGGTCTACTACCTCTATAGCCAGGCGTTCGAGTTCTTCCACGCCGGCTACGCGGCGGCCATCGCCGAGGTGCTGTTCGCGATCACGCTGGTGTTCTCGCTGCTGCAGCTGTGGCTGGGCAACCGCCGGGTGCACTACGGCTCATGAGGTGGCCGCTGCCGTTCAGCCCCCGCCACCTGGCGCTGATGCCGATCGCCGCGCTGATGCTGCTGCCGCTGGGCTGGATGCTCTTGACATCGATCCAGACGCTGCCCGAGTCGCGGCACTTCCCGCCGGTGCTGATCCCGTCCGGCATCCACTGGCAGAACTACCCGGACGCCTGGAACGCGGCGCCGTTCGGCCGCTTCTTCGCGAACAGCATGATCGTGACGCTGTCGGCGGTGGCGGGCAACCTGGTGTTCTGCAGCCTGGCCGGCTACGCGTTCGCGCGGATGCGGTTCTTCGGCCGAGACGTGCTGTTCGTGGCGTTGCTGGCGACGCTGATGGTTCCGTTCCAGGTGACGATGATCCCGACCTTTTTGATCGTCCAGAAGATGGGACTGGTGAACTCGCTGCCGGCGCTGATCGTGCCCAACCTGGTCACGCCGTTTGGGATCTTCCTGCTGCGGCAGTTCTTCCGGACGCTGCCGATCGAGCTCGAGGAGGCGGCGCGGATGGACGGCTGCTCGCGCCTGGGGGTGCTGGTGCGGGTGGTGCTGCCGCTGTCGATGCCTGCCTTGGCAACGCTTACGATCGTGACCTTCCTGTGGACGTGGAATGACTTCCTGTGGCCGCTGATCGTGATCACCTCGACCAACCAGAGCACGGTGCAGCTGGGCCTGGCGCAGTTCCAGGGTGCGCACCAGACGAACTGGACGCTGCTGATGGCGGGCAACGTGATGGCGCTGGCACCGATGTTGCTGGTGTTCATCATCGGCCAGCGCTGGTTCGTGCAGTCGCTGGCCTCGACCGGACTGAAGTAGGCCGCCCGGCCCAGTTCGCACGGCCTCCGTAACGCTGCCGTGACGCCCCCGCGCGCCCTAGGGGTGTCAAACACCGCCTCAGCCGGCGCCGAAGGATCGTGACAGCTCCGTGACGGGCCGTTACAGGACGTCCGCATGGTTAAGCCGATCGAATCGTAAAGGGGTCAGAGGCTGACTCGGCCGTCGTGTGCACTCGCGGCCCCGGCCGTGATCGATCGTGACCGAATCGTTGCAGTCAAGGGGTCAGCCGCGAACTCTGTGACGTTTCGAGTCTGTGACGGTCGCGTGACGGGTCAGCGGGCGGGCGAGAGGCGCACCGAGTCCGCGACCGCCCGTGCTCGATCGGGGGCGAGCCGACCCGCGCCGGGCTGTTCGGCGTTGGCCGCGCCCGCCCCGATCGCCGCGCGCAGCGCATCGTCCCATCCTGCTCCGCCTTCGAGCGCGACCACCAGTCCTCCCAGGAAGGCGTCGCCGCTTCCCACCGGGTAGCGGCCCTCGGCGTCGGCCGCGGCGGAGAGCGCTCGTCCATCCGGGGCGACCATCACTGCGCCGTCGCGGCCGCGGGTGACGATCGCCGCGCCGCCGCCGGCCTCGTGGAGCGTCCGTGCCGCGTCGAGCGCATCGGCCTTGCCGGTCAGCTGCGCCGCCTCGGCGGCGTTCACCTTCACCAGCGCCGGGCGGGCGGAGATGCCCTCCTCGCGGCTGTCGAACGCGCAACGGGCGACCCTGATCAGCGGCACGTAGCCGTCGGCCGGCGCCCCCGGCGGCAGTGACCCCGAGATCGTCGCCCACCCGGCCTGTGGCAGCTGCCGCGCGGCCAGCTCCGCGAAGCCCCTCCACTCCTCGGACGTGATCGCCGCACCGTGCTCGTAGAACTCGGTCAGGCCCTGGTCGGCCTCGGCCACCGACAGCGACGAGCGCGTCTCCGCCTGCGCCCAGGCAGCCTCCAGCTCGATGCCCTCACGTTCGCACTGCTCTGCGATCCAGCGCCCGGCGTGCCCGCCTAGCAGCGCCACCGCCCGCACCTCGGCACCCAGCGCGGACGCCGCCCGCGCCACGTTCAATCCCTTCCCTCCCGCCACCTGCGCGAACTCGGCGGGACGGTGGATGCCGCCCGGCGTCAGCCGGTCG